>Ga0255342_1001371_pt1 | contig 34935 bp, 33 predicted proteins | sample wastewater_treat_3_FD_192416 | JGI IMG/M metagenome (GOLD analysis project Ga0255342, IMG submission 192416) | Wastewater microbial communities from Lulu Island WWTP, Vancouver, Canada - plant14 | ecosystem: Engineered > WWTP > Wastewater > Unclassified | place: Canada: Vancouver, British...
TATTCACGTCGCCCGCCTTGCCGGAATGCCTGATGAAGTGGTAAAACGTGCCGAAGCACGTCTCGCCGAGCTCGAGGCTGAAGGTGGCAATGGAGGCTCCGCTACATTTTCACCCAAACCCCCAAAATCCGCCCGCTCCACCCCCGAAAAAGGAATACAGCTCACCCTCTACCAATTGGATGACCCGCTGTTGCTCGAGATCAAGGAGGAGCTCCAAAATATTGATATCAACCAAATGTCTCCCTTGGACGCATTCGACACCATACGGAGGCTCAAAAAGAAGATAGGACTGTAAAAAGAGCATTTAAGAAGGATTTGTGATGAGAGATTTATTGGCGGACAAACTCAGGACTACCCTTTCACTGGCGGGTGTCAGCATAGGGATTTTTTCGATAGTGGCGGTTTTTACCGTCGTGGATTCACTCAAAGAGAGCGTAAATGAAGGCTTCCGGAAATTCGGAAGCGACGTAGTTATAGTGGAGCGTGTGCCTCTGGAGCCCGATTTCGACCGCGATGGGCGACAAAAATTGTGGCAATATGAGAGCCGCCCGCAGATCGGATGGCCGGAGTATCTTTTTCTTCAGGAAAATAGCGCTGCTGCCGGCAATATGGCATTTTCGGCCTCATTTGAGATGGAATGTGCAGCCGGTCGTGAAAGTTATGATGAAGGTGCGTTTGTTGCCGTGGACGGCGACTGGAGGATGCTGGTTCAGGAGAAAATTCTCCATGGGCGCGGTTTTACTTCCGGAGAGCTTGCAAGCGGTGCGGCCGTCACCATCATTGGCTCAGAGGTGGCACAAAAGCTTTTTGCCGATATAGCCGATCCGGTCGGCAGAATGATAACTGTCAGGGGTGTTCCGTTGCGGGTAATCGGCATATTTGACTCTGCGGGAGATAATCTGGTCGGCATGATGGATGTGGATTGTGTCAGGTTGATACCGGTAAGATTTGCATTCCGCATTGCCGATATCACTTCCCCTGCCGTTAAAACCCGCATAATAGCCTCTCCGCATCAGGCAGGGGAGAGAAGTTCTGACGGGATTTCCAAAGAGGAATTCAAAAGCGAACTGCGTATGCTGATGCGTCAATATCGTCGGTTGCGACCGGTCCAGGAAGATGATTTTGCTCTTAACGAACTCTCTTTTGTTGCAGAACAATTTAGGTCGGTATTCGGTATGGTAAATACGGTTGGTTGGGTGGTCGGTATCTTCTCTTTGCTTGTGGGCGGATTCGGAATAGTCAATATAATGTATGTGTCCGTTGAGGAGCGCACGCGTATTATTGGAATTAAAAAGGCTCTGGGTGCTCGTAAAAGAGTGATTACGATGCAATTTTTGGCCGAAGCCGCTACATTGTCAACTCTCGGCGGACTTGCCGGCATCGTACTGGTCTGGTTTGCCACACTTCTGATTCCCGATACTCTTTTTCCGATCTATCTGTCGCCGTCGAATGTTCTAAAAGGAATAGCCATAGCGCTTGTGATAGGTGTCGTTTCCGGTGTGGCCCCCGCCCGGTATGCCGCATCGCTTCACCCCGTCGAGGCGATAAATAGTTGAGAACCTTGCTAATTGAGCTTGAGAACAGCCATGAATGCACTTTGCGGAACTTCAACGGAGCCGATCTGGCGCATACGTTTTTTACCCGCCTTCTGCTTTTCGAGGAGTTTGCGTTTACGGGAAATGTCGCCTCCGTAACATTTGGCGGTTACATCTTTGCGCAACTGACGCACGGTTTCCCTGGCAATGATCTTGGAGCCTATAGCCGCCTGAATGGCTATATCAAATTGCTGACGTGGGATCAGCTCCTTGAGTCTTTCGCAGATTTTTCTGCCGAAATCGTAGGCATGGTCCTGATGGATCAGGGTGGAAAGCGCATCTGCCGGTTCGCCGTTGAGAAGAATGTCGAGCTTTACAAGTTTGGCTTCCCGAAATCCTGTCAAATGGTAGTCAAATGAGGCGTATCCTTTGGAAATGGATTTGAGCTTGTCGTAAAAGTCGAAAACAATCTCCGAAAGCGGCATATCGTAGGTCAGTTCGATACGGTCGGCCGAGATATAGTGCTGATTTTTGAGGGTGCCTCTCTTTTCGAGGCAGAGTTTCATTATCGGACCGTAATATTCAGTCTTGGAGATAATCTGTGCTTGAATATATGGCTCTTCGATATGCTGGATGAGTGTGGTGGGGGGAAGCCCTGAAGGATTGTGCACTTCGATACATTCACCCTGGGTTGTATATACTTTGTAGGAAACGTTGGGAACGGTGGTAATCACATCCATATCAAATTCGCGGAAGAGACGTTCCTGTACTATTTCCATATGAAGCATTCCCAGAAATCCGCAACGGAAACCGAATCCGAGCGCAAGCGAACTCTCCGGCTCAAACACCAGCGAGGCATCATTGAGTTGAAATTTTTCCAGTGATGCACGCAAGTCTTCATATTCGTCCGCGCTTACCGGGAACATACCCGCATAGAGCATAGGTTTCACATCCTCAAATCCCGCAATGGCACTCTTACAGGGATTGTGGACATGTATAATGGTGTCACCCACTTTCACCTCCGCAGCCGTCTTGATGCCCGATATTATATACCCCACCGAGCCGCATTCTATTTCATTTGTGGGAAGGTATTTCATTTTGAGAACGCCTACTTCGTCGGCGACGTATTCCTTGCCTGTATTTACGAACTTGACCCTATCGCCTTTGCGGATAATGCCGTTTGCTACCTTGAAATAGGCTATGATGCCTCTGAAAGAATTGAAGACCGAGTCGAAAATCAAGGCCTGGAGTGGTGCTTCGGGATCGCCTTTGGGAGCAGGAATTTTTTCTACAATGGCTTCTAAGATGGCTTCTATGCCTACTCCCATGCGCGCAGAAGCTAGCAATACATCTTCGTTTTTACAGCCGAGAAGATCGGTCACCTGATCCCTGACCATATCCACCATGGCGGCTTCTACGTCGATTTTGTTGAGGACGGGAATAATCTCAAGGTCGTGTTCAATGGCGAGATAGAGATTGGAAATGGTCTGTGCCTGAATACCTTGTGTGGCATCGACCACCAGGAGGGCTCCTTCGCAGGAGGCTATGGCGCGTGATACTTCGTAGGAAAAATCTACGTGTCCCGGAGTGTCAATCAGATTTAGGGTATATTCTTCACCTTTGTGCACATAGTCCATCTGGATGGCATGACTCTTTATGGTGATGCCCTTTTCCTTCTCCAGATCCATGGAATCCAGCACCTGTGTAGCCATGTCACGGCGGTCGATGGTATTGGTAAATTCGAGCAATCTGTCGGCCAGAGTGCTCTTTCCGTGATCTATATGTGCAATGATGCAGAAATTCCTAATGTGTTTCATCTTTATCTTCTTCCAAAGCGCAAAGATAATGATTATCTTTGTTTTTTAATTTCATTTCGCACTATGAACGATATTCATACTTATCAAAAAATCGCATCTCAGGTCAGAAGGGATATCCTCAGGATGGTTACAGGTGCAGGATCCGGTCATCCTGGAGGTTCGATGAGCAGTGCCGACATTTTGACGGCACTCTACTTCAAGGAGTTGAATGTGGCTCCGGAGAGTTGGAACAGGGCCGGAACCGGTCACGATATGTTCTTTCTTTCCATCGGACACGTCTCTCCTCTCTTTTACAGCGTCCTGGCTCGCAGGGGATTTTTTCCGGTTTCCGAGCTGGGCACATTCAGAGTATACGGCAGCAGACTCCAGGGGCACCCTTCTATCGAGGCAGGCCTTCCGGGAGTGCACCAGGCTTCCGGTTCTTTGGGGCAAGGACTCTCCGTAGCCATTGGAGCTGCACTTTCCAAGCGCCTTGCGGGTGACAAAAGCAGGGTATTTGTCCTTATTGGAGACGGTGAGTCTCAGGAGGGTCAGATTTGGGAGGCAGCGGCAGCAGCAGTTCACCATAAGGTTGACAATCTCATTGCAATGACCGACTGGAACCACCAGCAGATAGATGGCACCACGGAAGAGGTACAGAGTCTGGGCGATCTGACCCTCAAGTGGAACGCCTTCGGATGGGAGTGCATCGTGGCAAACGGTCATGACTTCAACTCCATTTTCGAAGCATTCGGCAGGGCTGACTCTCTTTTGGGCGGCGGTCGTCCGGTGATGATTCTTTTCGAAACCGAAATGGGTCACGGAGTAGATTTCATGGCAGGTACCTGCGAATGGCATGGCAAGAGTCCCTCAAAAGAGCAGTGTGAACGGGGACTTGCCCAACTTGAAGAGACTTTGGGAGACTATTAAAATCCGGCAATATGAAAAAATATATCAATACAGGAAATAAAGATACCCGTTCGGGTTTTGGAGCGGGTCTTTCGCATCTCGGTGCCATAAACCCTAAAGTGGTTGCGCTTTGCGCAGACCTTACGGGTTCGGTTAAGATGGATGCATTTGCAAAAGCGCATCCTGAAAGGTTCTTCCAATGCGGCATAGCTGAGGCAAATATGATGGGAATGGCGGCAGGACTTGCAATTGGCGGTTATATTCCTTTTGCCGGCACATTCGCAAATTTTGCTGCAGGCAGGGTATACGATCAGATCCGTCAGGTGGTCTGCTACTCTGAGACCAATGTCAAGATAGCTGCATCCCACGCCGGTATCACACTCGGCGAAGATGGTGCCACTCACCAGATACTGGAGGACATCGGACTGATGCGGATGCTCCCCAATATGGTGGTAATCAATCCTTGCGACTATAACCAGACCAAAGCGGCCACCATCGCTGCAGCAGCCTGGCAAGGCCCCGTCTATCTGAGATTCGGACGTCCCGGAGTGCCTAACTTCACACCTGAAGATCAGGTATTAGAAATCGGGAAAGCGCTGCATCTCAACGAGGGATCCGACGTTACCGTAATTGCAACCGGACATCTTGTCTGGGAGGCAATTCAGGCGGCTGAAATCCTCGCTACGGAAGGTATAAGCGTAGATCTTATCGATATCCATACCATTAAACCTCTTGATGGAGAAACAGTCATATCTTCTGCGGTAAAGACCGGCCGTGTAGTTTGCGCTGAAGAGCACCTGATGGCCGGAGGACTCGGAGAAGCTGTTGCAGGTCTGCTGGCAAGGGAACATCCCGTACCGATGAGATTTGTTGCAGTCAACGATCGTTTCGGCCAGAGCGGTAAGCCGGCTCAGTTGTTGTCAGCTTACGGGCTGGACGCAGCACATATAGTTGCAGCAGTAAAGGAGATTACCGGCGCATAAGAAAGAATATTGTCGGAAGATAATCATCATTGATGGAAGATAGCGATATCATAAGATTGTACAAATCCGGTCAGCCTGAGCGCGCTTTTACCTTCATCGTGCGCAAATATGGAGAGCGTCTCTACTGGCATATCAGACAGCTGGTGGCCGATCACAATGATGCCGACGATATCCTGCAGGAGACCTTTATAAAAGTTTGGAATGCTCTTCCCGCATTCAGGGAGGAATCCAAGCTTTATACCTGGCTTTATCGCATCGCTACCAATGAGAGCCTTACCTTTCTAAAGAGGAAAAGACTCCGGGCGACTTTTACATTCCGTGACCCGGATGCAGATATGGCTTCATTCATCGAATCCGATCCGCTTTTTGACGGGGATCAACTCCAACTTTCTCTCCAGAAAGCAATAGCCACCCTTCCGCCGAAGCAGAAAAGTGTCTTCATTATGCGTTATTTCCACGAAATAAAGTATGAGGACATTTCCGAAATAATGGGTATTTCGGTCGGAGCCTTAAAAGCCTCTTATCACCACGCTTTCAACAAGGTACAGGAATACCTCAAAAAAGAGGGATATTAAACCTTTTATTCGATTTAATGTCTAAAAGTTATATGAATCAGCAACACGACATACACGACGACCCACATTTGAAGCGCAATCCCTTCAAGGCTCCCGAAGGATATTTGGAATCTCTCGAGGAGAAGATTCTCTCTTTGGCAGGCATTGTTCAAAATGAAGAGGTACGGGAAGTTGTCACTTCTTCACGCGGTAGTAGGTGGTTTAATGTCCTCAAGCCGGCACTCTTGCTTGCCTGTACATTCGGAGTGATTTTCGGCATGGGATATGGTGTGTTGAGATTGACCGGCACCCTTAATAAGCCTTCAGATACCGAAGATTCCTATTATGCGAAAATGATTGAAAAAGGGTTGATCAGGAGCAGTTTCATCTACCCGATTGAAGAGGAGCTCGGGTATGAAGATTTCGATGATGAAGAGCCTGTATTTGACGAAGAAGAAGTAGTTACCTGGTTGGCAACACAGTACTCGTCAATGGATTTGGCACAGTTGTATTACGACGAAAAATAGAGAAGATATGAGACGATTTATTTTAATTATCATGACAGTTGCACTTTGTTTTGGCGCTTATGCTCAGGACAAACCTCAGAGGCTGGGAAGAAAATCCCAGCACGAGGAGATATTCAACAAGTTGCATAATGAAAAAATTGCATTTTTCACCTCTGAGATAGACCTCACACCGGAAGAGGCTCAGCTCTTCTGGCCGGTGTATAACCAATTTCTCAAAGAGAGCCAAAAGGCACACTCAAAAAGCATAAAGGCTCTCCAGGCCCTTAAAAATAAGTCCGGAGAGAAACTTACCGAGACTGAGCTTCAGAAAAGAATTGACGAATATGTTGCGAGCATTGCCGCGCAGGATGAGATTTTTGTCAAATATGCCGCTGAATTCAAGAAAGTGCTCCCTGTAGAAAAAATAGCCAAACTCTATGTGGCGGAGGAGAAGTTTCGTATAAAAATGATCCGCGGGTTTAGAACTAAAGGTTCCGGTCAGAAAGATTCCAAGGATTCCGGGTCTGAAGAGATGGAAAAAAATTAAAAATTGAGATAAAATTCACAGGTAAGCGACTTATACTCTCGGGTAAAGTCGCTTTTTGTTTGTATTATCAGTTCTTCGGTCGTGATTGCGGCTCCGGTGGCATTGTCGCCAGGATTGTCTTTGAAAGAAAACTCCATCAAAGCTCTTTTCGGCGGTGTATCGGGTAGAGATCTCACCAGACATAGGCGGGTGAGTTCCAACCCCTTCAGATTGGCTTTTCGCTCGAAAACACGGCTCTCCTCCACAGGAAGTATCAGCGCCAGCCGTCCTTCGGGAGCAAGAACGTTTATTGCCCCGTCGAGTATCTCCTCAAATTCCAAAGTGTCGTTATGGCGTGCCGTGCTACGTCTGAGGGAAGGGGCTTTCTGTGAATCTATGAAATAGGGTGGATTGGAGACTAATAGATCGAAACGTTCCCTTCCATAGTCGGCCGCAAACTCCTGAAACGATATATTGCGGGCAGTCAGAACCCCACTCCAGGGAGAATTGGCAAAGTTCTCTTTTGCCTCCTGAGCGGAATCAGGATCGATATCTATGCCGGTAACAAGAGCATTGCCTTCGCAGCGCTGAGTTATCACCAGAGCTATGACACCTGTCCCTGTGCCGATATCCAATACTTTTAAAGGGGAATTAGGTGGCTTGGAGTCTTGTTGAAGATCTACCCAGGCCCCGAGTAGCACACCATCGGTGTTGACCTTCATCGCGGACTTCTCATTGGAGAGACTGAATCTTTTGAATCTGAAAATGCTCATCCGACTATCCGACAAACTCCCCGTCTTTCATCTCGAGAGTCCTGTCCGAGAGGGCTGCAAGCTCCTTGTCGTGAGTGACTATGACAATGGTAATGCCATATTTGTCCCTCAGGTCGAAAAAGAGGCGATGAAGTTCACCTTTGTTCTTGCTGTCGAGGTTGCCGGAGGGTTCATCTGCAAAAAGAACTGCCGGCCGGTTGACCAGAGCGCGGGCAATGGCTACACGTTGCTGTTCGCCTCCGCTGAGCTCGGAGGGTTTGTGATTTGTTCTTTCGCCCAATCCCAGCTGTTCGAGTAGTTCCATAGCCTCTGAAGAGGCCTTTTTGCGGCTCTTTCCGGCAATCAAGGCGGGAATCATAATATTTTCAAGCGCCGTAAATTCAGGAAGCAGATGATGTGCCTGAAAAACAAATCCGATCCTGGTGTTGCGGAAACGGGCCAGTTCTTTGTCCGAAAGAGCAAGAACATTAGTCCCATCAATGGTAACCCGTCCGCTGTCGGGTTTGGAAAGTGTTCCGAGAATGTGCAGAAGAGTAGATTTACCGGCGCCGCTGGCTCCGACAATGCTGACAACTTCAGCAGCATCCGCCTGAAAACAAATATCCTTCAGGACGACGAGCGTCCCGAAGGATTTTTTGATATGTTCGGCTACAATCACTAGTCTTCCTCTTGAGCCTCAGCTTCGTATTCCTTGAGGAGTTTTTCCTGTATGTCGGCAGGTACCTGCTGATACTCGAGAAGTTCCTGTGTAAAGGTCGCACGGCCTGAAGTAAGAGAGCTCAAAGTGGTGGAATACCTGTAAAGCTCTGCCAGAGGAACGCGTGCACGAAGCACCTGGAAACCCTTTTTAGAGCTCATTCCCTCAATCATGCCGCGACGGTTTTGGATGTCGCTCATAACATCGCCCATGCAGTCGCCCGGCACAAGCACCTCTACCAAATAAATGGGCTCCATAATCTTCGGACCGGCATTCTTGAAGGCCTCTCTAAAGGCGTTACGGCCGGCAATAATGAAGGCGATTTCCTTAGAATCAACCGGGTGCATTTTACCGTCATAAACGAATACACGGATGTCACGGGCATAAGAACCTGTAAGAGGACCTTCCTCCAATCTCTGCATGATACCCTTCTTGATGGCGGGCATGAAGTTGGCATCGATGGCGCCGCCTACGACACAGTTGTAGAATTCCCATTTTCCGCCCCAATCCAGCTCAAACTCCTCTTTGGCTCTAACGTTGAGCACTTGCTCTTTACCGTCAATCTTGAATTTTGCGGTAGTCTCGACTCCCTCTATGATAGGTTCGACAAGGAGAGTAACCTCACCGAATTGACCTGCACCACCTGACTGTTTTCTGTGACGATAGGTGGCATTTGCAACCTTGGTGATTGTCTCTCGATAGGGAATCTTCGGAGCGAAGAGATCAATCTCGAGTTTGTTGGTGTTGTTGAGGTGCCATTTTAGGATATTGATGTGCTGCTCGCCCTGGCCGTTGAGGATGGTTTGCTTGAGTTCTTTGGAATACTCCACTACCATTGTGGGATCCTCTGCTGCCGCGCGGTTGAGAGCTTCGCCCAACTTCTCCTCATCTTTCTCGTCCTTTGCTTTGATGGCGGTGCGGTATCTGGAGGGAGGGAATACTATGGGCTCAACAACCTCCTCATATCCGGGCTGGTTGAGGGTCTGGTTGGTCTTTACGTTTCGGAGTTTTACGGTACAACCCAGGTCACCTGCCAGAAGCTCGGAAACTTTCTCTTTTTTCTTGCCGGCTACGGCGTAAAGAGCTGAAACTCTCTCTTTATTACCTGTAACGGGATTGACCAAATCCTGAGCCTCGCCGATTTTACCGGACATAACTTTGAAGTATGATACATCACCGAGATGCTGCTCTACGGATGATTTATAAACGAAAAGCGAGGTGGGACCATCCACTTTCTCCGAAGGAGCGGGAGCAACATCCAGCATAAACTGCATGATACGTTTCACGCCGATGCATTTCTTTGCAGAGAGACAGAAAATGGGATAGAGTTCTCCCTTTACAAAGCCGATGTTGAGACCTTTATTCATATCCTCTTCCGATAGTTCACCATCTTCGAAAAACTTCTCCATCAAAGACTCATCGCTCTCTGCCGCCATCTCCATAAGGGATGCACGCATCTCTTCGGCCCTGTCCATCTGGTCTGCGGGGATCTCAAGCACCTCACGTGTGCCATTATCATCTTTGTATTTGTACATCTTCATTGTGAGGACATCGATAAAGCTATCGAAGCCCAGGCCGGGATTAACGGGATACTGAAATACAACTGCTTTAGAACCAAATGCCTGATGAATGCTGTCTATGGTGTTTTCCCAGTTGGCTTTCTCGGTTTCGAGCTGATTGACTGCCAGCACTACGGGGAAATTGCGCTCTTCTGCATAGCGTCCGTGAATCTCGGTACCAACCTCAACACCCTGCTGTGCATTTATGAGCATGATACCGGAGTCGCACACCTTCATTGCCGAAACCACGCCGCCTATGAAATCGTCAGCACCGGGTGCATCGATTATATTGAGCTTGTGGTCCATAAACTCTGCAAAGAGTGGAGTGGAATAAATAGAGCGCTGGAAGAGCTGCTCGACTTCGGTGTTGTCAGAAACAGTGTTCTTGGCTTCAACTGTACCTCTTCGGTCAATTACTTTGCCCTCGAAAAGCATAGCTTCGGCAAAAGTAGTTTTACCTGACCTTGTACCTCCCAATAGAACGATATTTCTGATCTTGTCTGTGGAGTAAGTTTTCATTGTATAGATCGATTTTGAATATATTTATTTGTTAATTGCAAGAGTGTTTTTCCGTCGAAAATAGCCCACAAATTTATGTTTTTTGCATTAAATATGCAAATTCAATTGGTTATCAGTCAGATTGAATGAACGGCGATGATATGGAGTGAGGCCGTAAAGGGCAATAGCCTCCCTATGTTTCGCTGTCGGATAGGCCATGTTTTCTTCCCATCCGTATTGGGGATATTCGGTCGCAAGGTGCCGCATATATTCATCCCTATGGGTTTTGGCCAGGATAGAAGCCGCTGCAATGCAACTTAATTTGCCATCGCCTTTGACTATGCAGTGATGGGGTATTTCCCCGTAGGGTTTGAATCTGTTGCCATCTACAAAAATCAGTGAAGGAGTCACCTTTTTTCCACCGGCATCTTTTAGGTCGTCAATTGCCCTATGCATCCCCTCTATGGAGGCGTTGAGAATATTGATGCGGTCTATCTCCTGTGCATCTATGGAGACAACACTCCAAGCCATGGCTTCTCGCTCTATTATCTCCCTCAGCTTCTCCCTTTGATGGGCGTTAAGCTGCTTAGAATCGTTTAACAGCGGGTGAGAAAAACCTTTGGGAAGGACCACCGCGGCTGCAAATACCGGTCCTGCAAGGCATCCGCGGCCCGCTTCATCACATCCGACCTCGATGAGTCTCGGATCTGTGCCTTTGAGTAATGTTTCTGCCGACAAGATAGAGGTCTGCCTGTCGGGACAGATATCCATCAATTGATAGACATTGCCTATTTTATGTTTTTTAAGCAGTTCGGGGCCGACCAGGCTCTCGCCACACACCACCGCCGGACTTTTGCCGTATTTGCGGCAGAGTAAGGCAATGCCATCAATGAGTTTTCCGCTCAAACTCTGGGAATCGAAACGACCTTCACCTGTGATAATTGTTTCCGCGGAGGCTATTTTTTCTTCCAGGGAGAGCATTTCTGAAAACAGTTGCCATCCGGGCAGAAGTTCTGCTTTGAAAAAGCCGTAAAAAGCAGCTCCAACTCCTCCTGCAGCTCCCCCTCCGAGGATAGTTGCTATATGGGTAGCGCGTGCGGCAAATTCTCCTCCAAATTGTTTCAGTAAAGATTGTGCTTTTTCCGCATATAGCTCCATACGTTGCTCCAGCAGTGGAAGTGTCATCCAATTTGCTCCCTTTTGCGGAGCATAGACCATAGTCGCTCCGTTTGGGCCCAGCAAAAGATTCTCCACATCGCAGGCTATTTGGAAGGAGATATTTTCGCACATACGCACGATTTCCTCGGGAGATATGCTTCCCTTTTCACCCCAGATACCGTAGCCCATATCGTTGGTTGCACTACCTCCGATACCGATAATTATTCTTCGTGCACCGGCTTCGGCAGCGGCACGGATCATCAGTCCGAGTCCGAAAGTGTCGGTCTTAAGCGGATCCCGTTCCTCCTCTTTGAGCAATGTCAATCCGCAACATTGTGCCATCTCTATAAAGGCGCATTGTTCGCCGTTTCTATGAAAGAGCAGTATCGGTGCTTTGAGAGGTCTCCGGAGAGGATCACAGCACTCTACATCCACCAAATGCGCTTGGGACGAAGTATCCTTTGAAAGTGCGGCGTACATTACATCCAACGACCCGTCACCACCATCCGCCATTGGGATTTTTTCCATCTTCACCTCTGAAATGTGTACCGCACGCATTTTTATGGCCTCTTCTATTGCGTCTGCCACTTCAGGAGCACTCAAGGAACCCTTGAATTTGTCCGGTACAATCAATATTTTTCTATTTGAAACCATTTCTGTACATTTGTAAGATAAACTCTAAAATTAAACCAATTTTTTGACAAAATTTTTAAATATGAAGAAAATTACAATCGTATCCCTTCTCGCGCTGGTTTTTATGATAACACCTATGCGCGCCGACGAAGGAATGTGGCTTCTCCCTTTGCTGAAAAAGATGAATATCAAAACAATGCAACAGATGGGCCTCAAACTGTCGGCAGAAGAGATTTACAGCATCAACAACTCCTCCATCAAGGACGCCATTGTACACTTCGGTGGCGGTTGTACGGCAGAAATCATCTCTTCTGAGGGTCTTTTAGTGACCAATCACCACTGTGGCTACGGTTCCATACAGCGTCTGAGCTCCGTAGAGAACGACTATCTCGCTGATGGTTATTGGGCGATGGACCGCTCACAGGAACTTCCTGCAGAGGGTCTCACCGTGACATTCCTCGAGAGCATGACTGATGTCACAAAAGATGTTGAGAAGGTACTCAAAAAGGCAAAAACCGCCAAAGACAGCACCAAGGCAATGAAACAACTCGAGGCCAATCTTACAGGAAAGGCTGTCGGCGATAACAAATATCTACGCGCCAGAGTCTATTCGATGTATGGTGGAAATGCCTACTATCTCGTTGTTTCAAAAGTTTACAGTGATATTCGTTTTGTGGGTGCTCCCCCTTCATCAATAGGTAAATTCGGAGCAGATACGGACAACTGGATGTGGCCGCGTCACACTTGTGATTTCTCCATGTTCAGGGTATATGCGGACAAAGAGAATAATCCCGCTCCCTATTCTTCCGACAATGTGCCTTACAGACCCAAGCAGCATCTGAAAATCTCCCTCAAAGGCATTCAGCCCAACGATTATACGATGATTATCGGCTATCCCGGCCGTACCAACCGTTTCATGACCCAGTCGGAGCTGATTGAAACGCGTGACATTTCCAATGCCATCAGCATTTATATCAGGGGTAAGCGCCAGGAATTGATGATGGAGGATATGCTCGCCGATCCCAAAGTAAAAATCCAGTATGCAAGCAAATACAGCGGCTCTTCAAACGGCTGGAAAAAATGGATGGGAATGAACGAAACATTTGCAAAACTCAATGTAGAGTCACGCCGCGCAAAGGAAGAGGCTGAGTTTACCGAATGGGTGGGCAAAAAGAAGTCCCGTATCAAGAAATATGGCGACGCTCTCGATAAGATCAATTATGCCGTAAAAGATAGGGCAGAGGCTCTTATCATCTATACTACGCTTGCCGAGAGCGTGGGCCGTATTGAGATAATGTCCATTGCATCCATGGTCAACAGCCTCTATACCACTCCTTTTGCAACCGATCAGGAAAAAGAGGAATACGGCAATATGCTTGACCGTCGCATCACCTCTTTCTATAAGGATTATTCCCTATCTACGGACAGGAAGATTTCAAAAGCTATGATTAAGATTGCAAAAGAGCGTCTCTCGGAGGAGCATCTCCCTTCATTCTACAAAGATATAGAGAGCAAATTTGCCGGAGATATTGATGCTTATGTAGATTATATTTTTGACAATTCCATTTTTGCGTCTGAGAAAAAGGTACTTGAGGCCATTGCAACCGGAACTCCTGTGGAAAATGATCCTGCAGTGGAGTTGGCAAAATCATTCAGTTTGGTTACTCCACCGCTTCGCGCCAAGATTGCCTCCTCTCAGAAGATATTTAACGAGGGCAAAAAGGCATATATTGCAGGTACTCTCGAGATGCGTGAAGGCGAGGCCATCTATCCCGATGCCAACTCTACAATGCGACTCACTTATGGAAGAGTGCTTCCTTATTCCCCCAAAGATGCCGTTATCTACAATTACTACACAACCCTCGAGGGCGTAATGCAGAAGGAAGATCCTAACAATTGGGAGTTTATCGTGCCCGAAAAGCTCAAGGAGCTCTATAAAGCCAAAGATTATGGCAGATATGCCATGCCTAATGGCGAAATGCCCGCCTGTTTCATTACCAATAGTGACATTACCGGGGGCAATTCCGGCAGCCCCGTACTCAATGCCAATGGCGAACTCCTAGGACTGGCCTTTGACGGTAACTGGGAGGCAATGTCGGGTGACATCATCTTTGAGCCGGAACTTCAGCGCTGTATCAATGTGGATATCCGCTATGTCCTCTTTATAATGGACAAATTTGGCGGAGCAGGCTACCTTCTCGATGAGATGGATATAGTGGAATAATAAGAATCTGTAAAAATAAAATAAAAATGGCTTTGGAAAAACAGATCCAGGAAGATCTTAAGGCTGCCATGTTTGCAAAGGATGCAACTGCCCTGGCCTCCATAAGGGGGATCAAGGCAGCCATCATGCTGGCAAAAACAGCGGCAGGTGCATCGGACGAACTTACCGATGCCGACATTATCAAAATCATTCAGAAACTGGTAAAGCAGCGCAAAGAGAGCGCAGCCATCTACACCGAGCAGTCACGTCCCGAACTTGCCGAAGCGGAGTTGGCCGAGGCTGCAATTATGGAGAAATATCTCCCCGTGCAGTTGAGCGAAGAAGAGGTTGAAGAGGCTATCAAAAAGATAATTGCCCAGGTCGGGGCACAATCGCCGGCCGACATGGGCAAAGTCATGGGAGTGGCCACCAAAGCCCTTGCAGGGCAGGCAGATGGCCGTCTTATTTCAACAATTGTAAAGCGGCTGCTTTCATAGCTTCAAAGAGAGGTCCGTCTTGGAGTGCGGCGGGATTGCCTTCGTCGCCTCCCTCACGGATACTTTGTACTAATGGAACCTGTCCCAGTAGGGGCAGGTTATATTTTTCTGCCATTGCTTTGCAGCCATCTTTTCCGAAGATGTAATATTTGTTCTGCGGCAGTTCTGCAGGAGTAAACCAGGACATATTCTCTATAATGCCGTAGATATGCTTGTTGACATTTTCATTTCTGAAAAGATTGACGCCTTTTTCCACGTCTGTAAGGGCGACAGCTTGTGGAGTGCTGACAATGATTGCTCCATCCAGCGGAATGTCATGTACCAATGAAATGTGAATATCTCCTGTTTCCGGAGGCAGGTCTACCAGCAAAAAGTCCAGCTTACCCCATTTTACCTGAAGGATCATCTGTTTGAGGGCGTTGCAAGCCATCGGGCCGCGCCAAATAAGTGCCTGTTCGGGTCGGGCGAAATAGCCTATAGACATCCATTTCACACCGAATTTTTCTATCGGAAGGATAATTTCGGTGCCATCTTCGATATACTGGCCATAATCTTCGACAAGGTTGCCTTGGGCGTCATAAATTTCGACTCCGGGTATTTGTCCTTCGGTACCGGTCATTTTTGGCACTGAAGGGCCGTAAACGTCGGCATCGGCCAGGCCCACCTTGTAGCCCATGCGGGCAAGGGCAATCGCCAGATTGACCGCGACGGTGGATTTGCCTACGCCACCTTTGCCGGAGGCTATGGCAATAATTTTATCTACATCAGTAAGTTGCTTCTCGTCCAGGTCGAGAATGGTTTTTTTCTTTTGCGGCTCCTTTTTGGGAGGATTGGGATTGTAGGGACCCTTGATATTGTAAGGATTTGTCATTTAGTGTGTAGTGTGTAGTATGTAGTGGGTAGTTGGTTAATAATTGCACAAAGTTAATAAAGAAAAGACGAACAACAAGGAGAAAAAATATGCAAAAAATATTGATTGGAAAGGTTATGCTATTGGTGATATCCAATCAAATTGTTACGTATATTTGTGCCCACAAAATAATTTATTCATGGAATTTTTACGAGTTGATATTGAAAACTCTGAACGATGGGATAAAGTTTGGGAGCTGTATGAGGCCAGTTTTCCCATAGCCGAACTGCGAAAAAAGAAAGACCATTTGCGTGCATGTCAAGACCCATATTTCTTCCCGATTTCGGTATGGGAAGGAAATCAATTGATTGGTATTCTATTTTATTGGGAGTGGCCCACATACCGCTATTTGGATTATTTAGCCGTTTTGCCCGAGTTGCGTGATCATGGTTACGGCTTTCAGATGTTGCAACACCTTCGCGATACGGAACATAAGGTTATCTTGGAAATTGATCCGCTCACTGACGAACAATCCGTACGTCGTTTGCATTTTTACGAACATGCAGGATATACCCTCACTCCTTATCGGTTTTCCCTCGCTTACCGGTTGGATGCGGAACCGCAGGAACTGCTTATCATGAGTTCTCCCGAGATGATTACCAAGGAGCAATACAACGATTTCCTTGACTTTATTGGAGAACACGTAATTTTATATTGCGAAAAGGAAGAAGCGCAATAAGAACTTCCACCCCGCACTTACTCCAAACTTATCTGACCCCCAACTACTCACTAGAGACTAAGAACTAATTTTTAGCGGTGCTTTTTAGGAAAAGTTCCGCCATCTGTGTGTCGTCAATCTTCGAAGGGGCATCGCACATCACATCCCTGCCGGTATTGTTTTTGGGGAATGCGATGAAATCCCTGATGGTTTCCTGTCCGCCGAAAAGGGCGCAGAGACGGTCAAATCCAAAAGCGATACCGCCGTGAGGGGGAGCTCCGTATTTGAATGCATCTATCATGAATCCAAACTTATAGAGATACTCCTCTTCACTCATTCCGAGTACCTCGAACATCCTTTTCTGGATATTGGAATCAAAGATACGGATGGATCCGCCGCCGAGTTCGGTACCGTTGAGAACAAAGTCGTAGGCATTGGCTGCGACCTGCTCCAGATCTTCCTTGTGATTGCTGTAAAATTTCTCCAAATCCTCAGGCTTGGGAGAGGTGAAGGGGTGGTGCATTGCATAAAAACGCTTTGTCTCTTCATCCCATTCGAGCAAAGGGAAATCGTATACCCACAAAGGAGCAAACCGGTCGGGACGGCGAAGTCCGAGACGGTTACCGAGTTCGATACGGAGAGTGCCGAGAGCCACCTGAGTTTTCTTTTGCTTCCCCGCCATGATAAATATCATATCACCTTTATTTGCACCCATATCGTCTGCGAGAGCCTGTAGTTCTTCTGCTGAGAAAAATTTGTCGATAGAGGATTTTATACCCTCTTCGCTCACTCTGATATAGATAAGTCCCTTTGCACCCACCTGGGGCCTTTTAACCCACTCGGTAAGCTCGTCAATCTGCTTGCGTGTATAAGAGGCGATACCTTCCACTACTATCCCACCAATGTAAGGTGATGAATCGAATACGACAAAGTCGTGTCCCTTGACTTTATCGGTGATCTCCCGGATCTTCATTCCAAATCGGATGTCGGGTTTGTCGGAGCCGTAGTATCTCATGGCATCTGCATAACTGATGCGGGGAAACTGCTCTTTAAACTCCACTTTAAGCACACTCTTGAAGAGATGTTTCATCAAATCCTCGAAAGTGTTGAGCACGTCCTCACGTTCCACAAATGACATCTCGCAGTCAATCTGTGTAAATTCCGGCTGGCGATCGGCACGCAAATCCTCATCCCTGAAACAGCGCACAATCTGAAAATATCTGTCATATCCCGCCACCATCAGCAGCTGTTTGTATTGCTGGGGACTCTGTGGGAGTGCGTAAAATTCGCCCGGGTGCATACGGCTCGGCACTACGAAGTCACGTGCCCCCTCAGGGGTTGATTTGATCAGAAAAGGGGTCTCTATTTCGATGAAGTTGCGGCCATCAAGGAAGTTGCGTGTCTCGTGAGCGAGCTTGTGACGAAGTGTAAGAGCACGTTTTAGGGGGTTACGTCTCAGGTCGAGATAACGATATTTGGCCCTGATCTCTTCGCCTCCGTCCGACTCGTCTTCGATGGTGAAGGGAGGGATTGTAGCCTCGTTGAGGATGTTGAGATGGGTGAGTTTAATCTCGATATCTCCTGTGGGAATACGGGGATTTTTGCTCTGACGCTCCTCTACTATGCCTGTAACCTGGATCACATATTCGCGTCCGAGGCCGGCTACTTTTTCGTTAAGTTCACTTGATGATGACTCGTCAATTACCACCTGAGTGATGCCGTAGCGATCTCTGAGGTCTATGAAGCTCATACCGCCCATTTTGCGGTTTTTTTGAACCCAACCGGCAAGAGTTACGGTTTGGCCGGCATTTTCAAGCCTCAGTTCGCCACAAGTGTGTGTTCTATACATATAATTTTATTCAAAATTGGGGTCTAAAATAATCAATCTGTTGCCTTCAGCAAGTTTTTTTGCCCATATAAAATAGCCCGTGGCACTAAGATGAATACCATCCGTGGTGTAGGCATCGGCAAGATCTCCGTTGGCATCACTCAAAAGCGATGCGATATCAAGATAGATATATCCATATCTGTCTTTTGCGGCATCAAGGAGTTTGTTGAGTTCGAATATTCTCTGGTTGTTGCCTTCGTAGAATTTTGTTTTAGGATTGAGAGGTAGAACACTCTGCACATAAATGAGAGCATTGGGCATCTCTTCCTTGAGCTTTTTGATAAGTGATTCATATTTAGCCCATATTTCGGAAACCGGAAGCTCCTGTTCGTTTAGAAGGTCATTGGTCGAGGTCATCAGGAATATTTTATTGGCATTTTCATCGGCAATCTCATCCACTCTATCTATGATACCTTCGATAACATCTCCGCTGATACCGCGGTTAAGAATGTTGAGGAAGGGGAAAAGTTCTTTCCAGGGAGCATTATTGGTGAGGCTGTTGCCTAGCATTATTATTGACGACTCTTCGCTGTTGGGTAGTGAGCGGAAGATGGAAAGACGGTGGTTGTAGTGATCAAATCTTTCGGCTTTTACTTCTTTTTCCTGCGCTTTGTTGAGGGCAGTCAGACCTATAAAGGGTTCGATGGCTTTTGCGTATGCCTCGTAACCGGCTCCATTGAGCAACATACCATTCCAACTATAAGCGGGATTGATGGCTCCGCTTTCATCGGTAAGCACAGTTGCCATATCGATAAAAGTAAAGCCGGTTTCCTCGGCAGATTCGGCAAGTGAATTATTTAGCTCTGCGGTCTGTGCCACCTGTTCGGCAGTCATCTCTCCCAGAGGGGTGACTCCGATATAATAAATGAGACTTACGGGGGAAACCTCCTTTATGAGGCCGCAAATTTCAGAAATGTGTTCGAGAATAACAGCGTTATCATCTCCGTGCATAATGTCCCTTGCGCCCGCGCTAAGGAAGATTTTTTTGGGTTGGGCTTTGGCAATACCGCCGATTCTATAGCGAAGATGTTCGGTGCCGTCATATGTAATGCCTCTGCCGATAACTTTGACCGATCCGAAAAAATCACTCCACATACCCCTATCTATGAAGTCGTCACCGACCAGCACGATGCAAGACGTGTCTATCGGTAATTCGGCGTACAATGTATGCTTTTCAAGGAAATAGGGTTGATTGGTGTACCAGAAGGGCTCCACAGCCGTCTCCTTTTTACAGGAAGTGGCGAATGTCACTGCGACTAGTGTCGCAAGGGTCAATAGAAATAATTTTTTTCTCATTTTATCATTGAATTTTGTCATTATACATTGAAAAGGAAGTGCATTATGTCGCCATCTTGCACCACATACTCTTTGCCTTCGCTGTTGAGTTTGCCGGCAGCGCGGCAGGCAACCTCTGATCCCAGTGCAACGAAGTCATCATATTTTATAACCTCTGCACGGATGAATCCTTTCTCGAAGTCGGTATGGATAACTCCGGCAGCCTTTGGTGCCTTATCTCCCTTTTTGATGGTCCAGGCCTTCAATTCGGGCCCTCCTATAGTGAAAAAGGTTTGCAGATTGAGCAGAGAATAGGCCGATTGTATCAAACGCACTACTCCGGAAGTTTCGAGGCCGATCTCCTGCAAAAACATCTCTCTTTCTTCAAAGCTTTCCAACTCTGCAATCTCGGATTCAATTTTGGCGGCAATCACCAGTATTTCGGCATCTTCGCCTTTAATGGCTTCACGTACCCTCTCCACATAGGCGTTTCCTGATGCGGCAGAGGCTTCGTCCACATTGCAGACATACATTACGGGTTTGTTGGTGAGAAGAAAGAATTCTTTCGCAATCTTAGCATCCTCTGCATTCTCAATCACTACTTCACGGGCATTGCGCCCCATTTCCAGTACTTCTTTATATCTGAACAGCAGATCTAGAACTTTTTTGGCGTGCTTGTCGCCGCCTGACTGAGCTTGTTTCTCAACCTTTACAATACGGTTGCTGACCGTCTCCAAATCCTTAATCTGGAGTTCTATATCTACAATTTCCTTGTCTCTTACCGGATTTACGCTGCCGTCCATATGGACCACATTTGGGTCGTCAAAACAACGTAGTACATGCAGAATTGCATCCGTTTGGCGTATATTGGATAGAAACTGGTTGCCGAGTCCTTCACCCCTGCTTGCTCCCTTTACAAGTCCCGCAATATCCACGATTTCCACCGTAGCGGGTACTACGCGCGGTGGTTTTGCCATATTTGCGAGAACTGTCAATCTCTCGTCCGGAACGGTGGTAAAACCAATATTGGGCTCTATCGTGCAAAAAGGGAAATTGGCCGCCTGTGCTTTTGAGGAGCTGACACAGTTGAAAAGGGTTGACTTTCCGACATTTGGCAGTCCTACTATTCCACATCTGAATCCCATGAATAAACTTATTATTAATCCAAACTACAAAAGTAGTAATTATTTGTTTATATTGGCGCTCAAACAAGGAGGTATGTGATGAGAGAGTTGTTATGGGGCGTTCTGCTCATTTTCGCAGTTCCGTTTCAGGAACCTGTCCAACAAGAAGAAATCAGAGTGATGTTTTGGAATGTAGAGAATTATTTTGACCCCTTCGACGATGAAAAAACGGATGATGATGAGTTTGTCTATGGGGGTCGGTATGGGTGGTCGTGGAAGCGTTTTTTGCGTAAGCGCAATGCCATTGCCAAGGTGATCGCCTCTTCTGCAGATGTACTCGGAGGTTGGCCGGATCTGGTGGCTTTGTGTGAGGTGGAAAACAGGATGGTGCTCCGCCAGCTTACGGAGCAGACACCTCTGGTACGTTTGGGCTATGATATTGTGCACTACGACTCGCCTGACCTGCGTGGTATAGATGTGGCGCTGCTTTATCGCAAGGAGCGGTTCAGAGTATTGAGCTCAAGAGCAGTGGGAGTATCTCTTCTCGACAGTTCCGCTACGCGCGACATTTTGTATGTATGTGGCATTCCGCTTCCAGGTGAGGAAGTTGCGGATACGCTCCATCTTTTTGTCAATCACTGGCCCTCAAAACAGAGTGATGATTCAGACCTCTCTCCGCGAAGAATGGCCGCTGCATATGCCTTACGGGAAGCAATAGATTCAGTGCGGGCCATTTTGCCGGAGGCGTCAATTCTAATAATGGGCGATTTCAACGACACTCCGGATTCCCGTATTTTGACTGAATTTTTACGGGATATGGAGTTGTGTACTCCGACAGCCGATCCGGCGGCAGAGGGGTTGGGTTCCATTAAATACAAAGGTATTTGGGAACTTATAGATCAATTTTTTCTTACTGAAAATCTTTTCAATAGGATTGTACACCGGGAAAATGGTGCTCTAATGCATCTCTTCGCTCCCGCTTTTTTGCTGGAGGAGGATAAAGAGTTTCTCGGGCAAAAGCCCAGACGCACATTTATCGGACCTCGATACAACGGAGGGGTGAGCGACCACCTTCCGATTTTGCTGCGATTGCAGCGAAAAATGCATATATTTGCACAATGAAACAGTATCTTGACCTGCTCGAACATATAATGCGGAACGGCACTGACAAGAGCGACCGCACCGGTACAGGCACCCGGAGCATCTTCGGCTATCAAATGCGCTTTGACCTCAATCAGGGTTTTCCGGCGCTGACCACCAAAAAACTTCATCTGAGATCGATTATCTACGAACTTCTGTGGTTTATTGCCGGAGATACGAATATTCGCTACCTCAACGAAAATGGAGTGACCATTTGGGATGAATGGGCAGATGACAACGGAGATTTAGGGCCTATTTACGGTCACCAGTGGCGCAGCTGGCCTGCTTCAGACGGAGGTACCATCGACCAGTTGACTGCGCTTGTCGAATCGCTTAAGACCAATCCCGACTCGCGCCGCCATATTGTTTCGGCCTGGAATGTGGCGGAGGTCAAAAAAATGGCGCTTCCGCCGTGCCACGCGCTTTTTCAGTTTTATGTGGCAGGCGGAAAACTCTCATGCCAACTCTATCAGCGCAGTGCGGACGTATTTCTTGGGGTACCATTCAATATTGCATCTTATGCGTTGCTGACCATGATGCTGGCGCAGGTATGCGGTTATCTCCCCGGAGAGTTCATCCATACCTTTGGCGATGCCCATATCTATCACAACCATTTTGAACAGGTGGCCTTGCAGCTTTCCAGAGAGCCGCGTCCGCTCCCTATGATGCTAATCAATCCCGACAAGAAAGACCTCTTCAGTTTTGAGTATGAAGACTTCACTCTCGAAGGATACGGTCCTTACCCCGGAATAAAAGCCCCAATAGCCGTATGAGCAGAGCACCCGTCATCTCCCTTATTGCTGCCGTTGCAACGGATGGAGCCATAGGCAAAGGCAACGCCATGCCCTGGCACATTTCCGAAGATTTGAAGTATTTTAAGCGGGTTACCTTCGGTAAATGCGTCATTATGGGACGCAAGACCTGGGAATCCCTCGGCTGTCGGCCCCTCCCGGGACGGGATAATATAGTCATCAGCCGTTATCTCTCCACGGATGGCGGACAGGAATCACCCTCGCGGCTGCACTTTGTTCGCTCCCTGGAGAGTGCGATTGATCTTGCTATGGCTATTGCTACAGAAGCTGGACAGTGTGAAGTGTTTGTCATCGGTGGAGGACATATATATCGGCAGGCATTGGAGAAGGCTTCGAGAGCCTATATTACTTCCGTACACACAACTATTCCTGACGCTGATGTGCTTTTTCCCACTCTCGATTTGGGGAAATGGCATATTGTCACACGAAGCGAGATTTTTACAGATGAAAAATCCGGTTTAAACTATGAATTTTTGATATATGAGTGCTAAAAAATCACAGTCGTCAGGTGTCACCGGACGTGACTCGTTCACCAGTTCATTTGGAGTGCTGGTTGCATTGGCCGGTTCCGCCGTAGGACTGGGCAATCTCTGGAGGTTTCCCTATCTTGTGGGAGAAAACGGCGGTGCCGCTTTTATCTTTATTTACATTGTTTTTGTTTTTATTCTTTGTCTTCCGATAATGTATTCGGAGTTTATCATCGGACGTAGGAGTCAGAAAAATGTTTTCGGTGCCTTCAAGGTGCTGGCTCCGGGCTCAAAATGGGGGATTGTAGGTATTTTCTCGGTACTTTCAGCTCTCTGCATCCTATCCTTTTACAGCGTTGTGGGGGGATGGTCGATAGAATATCTGGCAAAAGCGATTACATTTGATTTTACCCGTGGAAGCGAAGCTAATCTTGACACAATGTTTGGTGATTTTGTTTCCTCTCCTATAAAGCCTCTCGTTTGGCATGTAGTATTTTTGCTTCTGACAGCACTGGTGGTGATAGCCGGAATCAAGAAAGGTATTGAGAGATATACGAAAATGATGATGCCGCTGCTTTTTTTAATGATAATAGTGATTGCCGTGCGTTCGGTCACCCTTGAAGGGGCAAAAGAGGGTATTACTTATCTCTTCAAGCCTGATTTTTCCAAAGTGACTTTTGATACTTTACTCTCTGCGCTGGGGCAGGCATTTTTTTCGCTTTCCATAGGCTGTGGTACAATAATGACTTATGCTTCTTATGTCAGCAAAAGTGAAAACATAGTGAAAATGTCCGCACTTACGGCAGTAGCCGACACCACTTTTGCCATCATTGCCGGTTGTGCAATCATGCCGGCGGTATTTGCATTCGGAATAAGCCCGGGAGAGGGCCCCGGTCTCGTATTTATTACATTGCCAAAGATTTTTGCTCAAATGCCTCTGGGAGGCATATTAGCCATCGTTTTCTTTTTTATCCTTCTTATCGCAGCCCTAACTTCCTCAATTTCTTTGCTTGAGGTGGTTGTGGCCTATCTCAAGGAGGAGTTCAAGATGAAGCGTACCACAGCTGTAATCATAGGTTCCTCAATTTTCCTTGTAACCGGATGTCTCGCTTCTCTTTCCATGGGGGTGCTTTCAGATGTCAAGATATTTGGAAAGACTTTCTTTGATCTCTTTGACACCCTATCTTCCGACTTTTTCCTGACCACGTGCGGCCTGCTGGTCGTAATATTTGTTGGTTGGAGGCTCGGCAAGGCCAATGTTATGGACGAACTTACCAATAGCGGTACGCTCAAACTTCCCAGGTGGTTTACGGAAACAACCTTCTTTATAATTCGTTTTGTTGCTCCGGTAACCATTCTGGTTATAATGATATTTGGTTAGTTTCGAGTTGGGAGTATGACAAACTAAAATGTCTTCAATTGCTTACGGAGTTCATTTTTATCCCTTTTGTCTTTTGAAGCCAGTCCTGTATGGAAAGCAATTCTCCGAAAGTGGCGCGCGTAACTGAAGTAATTATTTCGTGACCGTTGACACTGTTGGTAAAATAGACTATTCCCCGACGATCTTCCGGACGGAACACAAAGAGTGCCTTGAAGTTGCCGTTATCACCCAAATGATAATAGTAGCGGGGAGCCTCTCCTTTTTCGACGGCAGCCGTGTCAGAATATATGGCGCCTAAACCGATGGTCCACCGGATTGTAGAGTCGCAATCAGGATGATCCGCATAACGAATTGCATGTGACTGTGGCGTAAGCATTTCAGCGTGTGATGTTGCACTAAGACCTTTTCCCTCCATAACGGCTATCAAGAAGCGCATATATTCAGAGGCATTTGTACGCAGAGTATAGGCACTATTCTCACGAGGATGACGCCCCTGTCCGCGATTTTTTGCAGCACGATTAAAACCGTCAAGCGCAATGCTATCGTACTGCGGTAGCCAGCCGAAAGAGGTAGAATTCATTCTCAGCGGAACAAAAACTTCTTCGCGTGCAATCACATCGAGCGATGTGCCACGGATTGCCTCTATAGCGCGCTGCAGGTATGCAAAGCCCTCACCAGAATAGGAGAAGCAGGAATCTGCCGGATATTTAAATTTTATCACACTCGTCGGCCATTCATCAGATGAGGACTTTGCCGACCAGTTAGGCAATCCGGTGGTATGTGATAAAACCATTCTCGGAGTAAGAATAGCGGCCATCTCTTTATCCTCAAACCGCTCTATATCGGTATATTGGCATATGGGCGTGTCGAGATCAATCTCTCCCTTATCCACCATTTTCATCACAATATATGCAAATAACGGCTTGCTAAGGGAGGCTGCCTGGAAGATACTTGAATCATTGGCAGGCTGGGTATAGTTATACACACTGTCAGCAAGAATAACTCCTCCAATCGAAATGTCTTTTTCAAAAATGCAATATTGAAAGACCGGAATATTTGCGGATTTGACATCTTGGTAAAACTCAGATACTATCTGATTCAGTTCTTCAACACTGGCTTTGGGAGCACAGCAGGTGGTAAAAACTGCACTCAGAATTAAAATAATTACAATCCTTTTCATTTTATTTTGGTGATTTTAATAAAGTATCTATACTCACAGTTTCAAACTCAAAATGGGCGGTCACATCACACCGTGGCCACCCATTTTCAGTTTGGAACTCACAATGATTATTTTAGAATTTTAGCAAATTCTATATCTGTGAGCATTCTCTTTGCGTAGTCTTCTCTCTTGGCTGCATTCTCAAGCTCTTTCTTGCAGGTCTCAGCGTCGCCTTTACGTGCTGCAATAACAGCTTTGAGGTAAGAGGCGTGAGGACATTTGCATTTTACAACTGCCTTTTCAGGCTGTCCGTTGAGGATGTGGGCAAGGGGCTCATTGTGGTCGCCCGTGCCTTCAAGTTTGGCAAGCGCCTCTTTATATCTGCCTTCGAGAATATCAATAACTGCGGCGTTGATCTTGGCCTGGGGACGATGAGACTCTTCAAACCATTTCATTGCCTCTGCATTTTTGCCTTCGCGCATAGCTAGAACACCCATTGCGTTCTTGTAGTAGCAGTTCTTTTTGTTCATCTTCTCGAGGAGAGACTTGGCTGCACTGTTTTTCATAAGATTGAGGTTGATGCAAGCTGCATTGTACTTGGCACGGTCGCTGTCAAACTTCCTGATAGCTCTGTCGTAGATGTCAAGTTTTGCGTTATTGTCTCTTACGAGAGTTGCGGCACGGAGAAGAGCTTCTTCGTCGAGGACGTCAATATTGGTCTCTACAAGCTCTTTGAGCTCATCAGCACTGTAGTTGGTGTATTCTATGTCGGTGATGAATCTTGCACGACGAAGTTCCGGAAGAATGGTTTCTGCAAGTATTTTATATACCTGAGACATATTTCTGATCTCTCTTTCGCGTACGTTGGAATCGCTGTACATTGAAAGAACGCGAAGGATAAGTTCTTTGTCCTCAATGTTGGAGTTCTTTACGAGCTCCTGGAAGCCTTCCCAGTCCTCACCGAGGCTTTTGGTGCTTACTGCGCCTGTCTCAAGCTTCCTGGTAAACTGATTGAATGCCCTTTCGGCGCTCTTTTCGCGATTTGCAGAGAGTCTGTTGTTGAAGTCAACTGCACCCTCGGGAGAAGCGTAAGCAACAATTTTAGTGCCCTTAACCTCTCTGCGCTCGTCCTGTGCAAGATCCTTGAGAGCTTGCTCAAAGTTTTTGATATCTTCACTTCTAAGCTGCGAGGGGCGTACGGTTGCGCTATTTACAAGATAGAGAATCTGTGCCTCTTCAGTCTCGGGAATCACTTCCATATATTCGTCCTTCATCATTTCGTATGCGCCTTCTGTCTCTACGAGCATGTAAGTAGTATTGGCTCCGTCAGCAATCTTGATGTCAGCAGGGAAGGGGAATTCTTTGCCTTGGTAGAGAACAGTTGCGCGAGCTACAAGCTGTGATTTCTCCATGCCGGGAACATATTTGAAATGAACGCGTTCGCTGATGGTTGCACCATCCTCGGTCACAAGTTTGTAGTTGTCGGTAATTTTCTCGCCCTGATATACAAAAGGCTTGCCCTCAACCTCTCCTCCACTGTAAACCAATACGGGAATCACCTCAAGAATTGCCTTTGGATGGAAGTATTCGGCAGGGAATGTAACGTCAACAACAGCATCGATGTTACCTGCAATCACTTCGAGAACCTCAGGGTTGCAATTGATTTTTACTTGGTCGGCGGCTTCAATCATCTTGGAAGGGTTGCCGCAGGAAGCCATAGCCACAGATACGACAGCTATGAGCATAAGGTTGATGATGTTTTTTCTCATAAATATTAAATTGTTTTTGTTAAAATAATTCTTCGTAAATAATAATGTATTATCATACAAATGTAATGATAATTTTTTTTAGATAAAAATTTATAACTTTGCAACTATGGATTTAAGGCAAATAAAGGATAAATATCAGATTATAGGCAATGATCCGGGGCTCAACAGAGCCATTGAAGCGGCGGTTAACGTCGCCTCTACAGACCTTTCCGTGATTGTGACGGGAGAAAGCGGTGTCGGAAAGGAATATATCCCCAGGATTATCCACGACCACTCTCCCCGCAAGCACAAACGCTATATTGCAGTCAATTGCGGAGCAATTCCCGAAGGAACGATAGATTCTGAGCTTTTCGGTCATGAAAAGGGTGCTTTTACCGGAGCGGTCGACAGTCGCAAAGGTTACTTTGAAGAGGCGGACGGCGGTACAATTTTCCTCGATGAGGTTGCCGAACTTCCGATTGGAACTCAGGTACGCCTGCTCAGAGTCCTTCAGAATGGAGAGTTTATAAGAGTGGGTTCTTCCAAAGTACAGAAGACTGATGTGAGGGTAATAGCAGCTACCAATATTCATCTCGAACGCGCGGTAGCAACCGGTAAATTCAGGCGCGACCTTTACTATCGCCTCAATACCGTGCCAATTGTGATGCCGCCCCTCAGGGAGCGCAAGGAAGACATACGCATGCTCTTCCGTAAGTTTGCGAGCGACTTTGCAGATAAGTATACAATGCAGCCGGTGCGTCTCAATGATGAGGCTCTGAAGCTTTTGGAAAACTACCCTTGGCCCGGTAATATTCGTCAACTCAAGAGTGTTGCAGAGCGTATATCGACCATGGAGACAGAGCGTTTGATTACCGCAGAGATACTCTCCGACTACATTCCCAAGGATCATTCTTCTCAGATGCCGGTGCAATCTACCGGTTTCTCCGACAATTGTTCAGATCCATACAGGGAGTTCCTCATCCAGCTCTATGCTCAATACCAGCAATTGAGAATTGAAGTGGATGAATTGACCCGAATCGTCAAGGGGAACGCCCCTGCTGCGCAAATGTCACCTGTTCCGACTATTGGCCATACTCATATGCTTACTGAGGGGTCCGGGGTGCGAAGTACGGATTCCGAGGTGCAGGAGGCAGGTCCTGTAATTGAGGTCGAGGAGGTGGAGAATGTTGCAGAACCCGAGGAGGAGGGTCCGCTTACTTTGGATCAAATCACTTGCAAGGCAATAGCCGAAGCGCTTCAACGTAATGGCAACAACCGCGAAAAGGCAGCAGCGGAGCTTGGTATCTCCGCACGCACCATTTATAGGAAGATCAAAGAATTCAATCTGGAATGAGAGACACAATGAAACGCATATACAAAATATTGCTTCCTCTGATCGTTTTTTTTGCGACAACCTGTATGGCTACAGGTTGCTGGATTTACTCTTTCAGCGGCACATCCATCCAACCGGACGTCAAAACGATATGTATAGAACCGGTCCAGAACAGAGCGTTAAAGATCAACCCTTCACTTGCGAATTCTCTTTATGAGGCACTTGCGGATAAGTACCGCAAGCTAACCAAACTGGAGCAGGTAGATGATGCCGGAGATCTCTATGTGCTTGCTACCATTGAAGGTTACGATGTTTCTCCAACCGCAGTTACTGCTGATGAGGTTGCTGCTAAAAACCGTCTCACAGTTTCGGTAAAGGTAAAGTTTGTAAATGAGAAGCATCCGGAGGAAAATTTTGAGAAAAATTTTGCGGGATATGAGGATTATGATTCGCAACGCTCTCTCGATGAAGTTGAAGCCGCGCTTTGTGACACGATAATTGAAAAAATCGTAGAAGATATATTTAATGCTACCGTTGCCAACTGGTAACATCTTATATTTAATGGAATTGAAAGAATTCTCCATACCCGAACTTGAAAAACTGCTGGAACTCTATCCCTGGTTTGCAGCTGCACGTAAGGAACTTGTCCTTCGCAAAGGTAAAGCCGGTGATGAAGAGCTCCACAGGGCGGTTGCCGCGTCGGGAATACACCTTTTCAGCCGTATATATTTTATTAAGTCGGTAAAGAAGTCCATCCAAGAACGACTCGAAGAGAATGATATCATCATTAAAAAACCGGCTGGTGGCGAGCACAGGCTCAAATACTATGTTGTCGGGGGCGATTATTTCAGTCAGGAGGATTTCAAGGAGCTGGAGCGTAACGGAGAGGCATTCAAGGAGACTTTCAGTATTAATCCGATCTCTTCAACACTCAGTTCTTTGCCTGATTTTGATTTTGAAAAAAAAGAACCTGTGGAAGATGATTCCGATCAGTTTTGCACTGAAACTCTCGCCAGAATCTATGTGGAACAAGAGTTTTATAATCAGGCACTTTCAATTTATGAGAAACTAATTTTGTTATATCCGGAAAAAAGTGCTTACTTTGCGTCCCTTATTGAAAATGTCAAAATATTAAAATAATCAATTATGCAAGCAGCATACGTTACAGTCTCTATTATTATAGTGGTATTGAGTATCTTACTGACCCTCGTGGTTCTGATCCAGAATTCCAAGGGCGGTGGCCTGGCAGCCAATTTTGCAGCCGGCAACCAGGCATTCGGAGTACGTCAGACGGCCGATTTTCTTGAAAAGATCACCTGGGGTCTGGCAACTTCAATTTTGGTTCTCTGCGTGGTTGCCACATTCCTTATCCCGAATAGAAAAACTTCAGGTTCAAAACTCAGAGAAGCCATCGAACAGCAGGTGACAACTGAAGGCACTCCCATTGTCAACCCCGAAGTTGCAGTTCCTGCAGAACTTCCGACCACTCCGGAAGGTGATAAAAATTAGTAGGAGAGGTACGTTTAAGCTAAAAAGTGACGATTTTGTCACTTTTTTTAAAAAAATACTACTTTGTTATGCAAGGTATTTAAAAAAATATATATATTTGCATCGCAAGATTACTTGCATAACCCACAATATTATTAAACAAAATAGTAAATCAACTATGAAAAAAGTAGTTAATGTAGGCATCGGCGGCAGAACCTTCGTACTGGAAGAGGATGCGCACAGCAGAATGGCAACTTATCTCTCATCATTCAAATCCAAGATCAATATGGGTTTTCAGGAGAATGAAGTGATGGAAGATCTCGAAATGAGGATCGCCGATCTGTTTGAAGCTAAACTCGGCTCCAGGAGTGAAGTAGTCACTCTACAGATGGTTGAGGAGATTATCTCACGACTCGGTATGCCCGACGGCAGCTCTCCTTTTGAAAACGGTGGTGATACATCATCTTCTGCGTCCGCATCGGCGGAGTACAAAGGTCCCCGCAAATTTTACCGCGATTATGACAACCGTGCCATCGGCGGAGTCTGCAGCGGTCTCGCCCAGTATCTCAATATTGACGTGGTACTTGTGCGCATCCTCTTTGTGGTACTCACCCTTCTAGGCAGTGCCGGCATCTGGGTATATATCATTCTTTGGATAGTGGCTCCCAAAGCTGTGACGGCTGCACAGAAATGTGAGATGAGAGGCTGGCCGGTCACCGCGGAGAATATCAGAAAGGTATCACAGTCACAACACAGAAAATAACGGTTATGGAACACATTGTCGACAATATTAAATCACAGATGAGGAAGGGGTTGCTGGAATATTGCATTCTTCTCATTCTCAATAAAAAAGAGGCCTACGCCTCCTCAATCATCGAGGAGCTAAAGCAGGCCAATATGATTGTGGTGGAGGGAACCCTCTATCCGCTCCTTATCCGCCAAAAAAACCAGGGGCTACTCAACTATCGCTGGGAAGAATCTACCCAGGGACCCCCACGCAAGTATTATATGATTACCGATAAAGGCCGTTCGTTAATATCTGAGATGGACCTGGCCTGGCAGGAAATAGTATCCACAATTGAAACAATTCGAAAATGAAAAAGGTAGAAAAAGTAAGCATCGGCAGATATGCGTTTACCCTCTATGAGGACGCGTATCGCAAGGCATCAGAGTACCTTGACGAGCTCCATAGTTATTATTCAAAGAGGCAGGGCGGTAGCGAAGTGATGGAGGGTATAGAGGAGAGAATGGCAGAACTACTCCTTGAAAAATGTGGTCCCGGAGGAATCGTAAGTGCAGAGATGATAGAAGCAGTGATCTCTATTCTCGGCCGACCGGAAGTTATAGAAGATGCAGATCCGGATGGCTCCGGTAGCAGCAATCTGCACTACAATGCCAAGAAAAAGCTATTCCGCGACCCCTCTTCAAAGATTTTGGGTGGCGTCAGCAGCGGTCTGGCAGCCTATTTCAACATTGAAACTGCGCTGGTTAGAGTTATCTGGCTGGTGCTCTGGTTTGTCTTCTCTTCAGCGGGAGCCTTTACTCTCCCTGTGTTTGGTGGAGCATTCATACCCATTGTATATATTATAATGTGGATTGTAATCCCTCCGGCAAAGACTGTCCGGCAACGTTGCCAGATGAGAGGTGAAGATGGTACGCTCGGTGATTTGGAGAAGAATATTGCCAAGGGAGCTGATTATGTTGGTCGTAAGGCTCAGGAAATTGGCCGGTCCGATTTTTGGAAAACTCTCGGCAGGGTGTTCGGTATCATTATAGGCCTGATTTTGCTCGTTATAGGTGTCTCAGGTCTGATGGCAGGTGCATTGGGTCTGTTCGGCATCACTTTCTTTAACCATACGGTGTTGGATATGGGTTTGGATTGGCTTTCCGAGTATGCTCCCATCTTTGCGGCGGGTGTGCCTGTAGTGTTGCTCAAGATTGTACTTATGCTTGTGGTATTTTTACCCTTCCTCGGCATGTTGTACGGCGGAATCCAGATGATTTTCGGCTTTAAACCTCCCAGGTGGAAACCCGGACTCATCATTTTCGTTCTTTGGTTGATTGCGCTCATTGCACTGGTAGTTCTCGGCCTTGCGGGAATCTTTTCGGTAGGATGATTTTTGTGTAGAGTATAAATTTATTGGTTTAATTAAACCTTTTTAAACTATTATAGTCAAAGATGTGACTATTCGTTAGTTTTTCTTAGGTTAAGTGAGGGGGGCTGCACCAATTCCATTTCTGGTGCAGCCCCCTGATTTTATGTATGTCTGCTTAAAGACTCTTGCAGAAATCAACCAGCGCTTTTGCAAACGATGTCCAGGACATTGTCTCTTTGGCTTTACGAATGTTTTCCGTAAAGAGGGATTTATCAGGATGAGTGAAGTATGACTCTATGGCCCTAACAATCCCTTCGGCCGAGATTTCGTCAGCTATTATGCCGATGCCGGGCTCTTCCACGGTTTCAGCGAGGCCACCGGTCCGGGTGGCAATCACGGGTATTTCGAAATGAAGAGATATGGCAGTAATGCCACTTTGTGTAGCGCTTTTGTAGGGGAGTACGCAAAGGTCGGATGCCGAGAAAAATGCCGGCACTTCATCGTCGTCTATATATCTGTTGAAGACGACTATGCGTTCTGCTAAAGAGGAGTTTTTGGCAATCAGATTTTTAATCTGTTCCTGATATTTGTCAAAACTGCCGTAACTCTCGCCGGCAATTATCAGACGGTAACTGTCATCCAGGTGTTTCATCGCCTCTATGAGCAGGTCAAGCCCCTTATAATCGCGGATAAGTCCGAAAAAAAGCAGGTTTTTCTTGTCAGGTTTGATTCCGAGTCTCTCACAGGCTTTTTCTTTCTCCATTTTTGCCCCGAAATGGTCGTATAGGGGATGGGGCTGGAGAATATAGGGCTTGTCCGGAGTGAGACTGAGCATATCGTCAAGTACGGAGCTGCTCATTGCAATACATCCGCTGTTTTGTTTGAGAAACCATCTTGAGAAGGGTTTGTCGAAGAATTTTCTTTCGTGCGGTATAACGTTATCAAGAATCGTGACCACTTTGATGCCTTTTTTCCTAAGGAGTTTGGCAACCATTCCCAATGACGGGGCAAGATATGACATCCAGTATTTCATAACGACCACATCGGGTTCCAGACTTGCTATTATTTTTGCGGTACTGAAATAGGTAAAGGGGTTGATGGTGTCGAGCAATGCCGTGCTCTCCACTACCTTTGCTTTGTCCCGCTCCGTCACATATTGTGTTTTTCCGGGGAACAGCAGTGAAGGGTACTGTCTGCTGAAAGTAAAAGCCCTGACTTGATGTTTCTTTGCAAGTTCTTCGTAAAGGTTGGCATTGAACTGGGCGATGCCTCCCCTGAAAGGGTAAAAAGTGGAGAGATATGCTATCCTCATAATAGTTGGGAGAGTTGAGTTGCGATTTTCAAAAGGTTGTTGTCTGCAGTAACTCTTACTGCCGGAATACCGGCATTTTCGGCGAACTCCATATCCGAATCCGAATCCCCCAGCATCAATGATCTGGTGAGGTCGATATCCGGATAGTCACGGAGTGCTTGTAAGGCCATTCCGATATTTGGTTTGCGGTCCGGACTGGAGTCGTCCGTATCCGTGCAAATATATATTTTGTCTATTCTGCCGCCACCGGCAGTAATCTTCTCAAGCATATACTTATGAATTATCTCCAGATCACGATTACTCATTATGCCTTTGCCAACTCCGCGCTGGTTGGAGATTATAAGTATTCTGGCAAAAAGGGGTGAGAGAATTGCAAGTGCCTCAATCGCTCCCTTTTCAAATTTAAATTCTTCCACACTCTTGACATAGTCGTACGGTCTGAGAACATTTATGACACCGTCTCTATCGAGAAAAAGGGTATCCATCGGCTTGTAGATTCCTTGTGCGAAATCATGGTCAGCCCGCTTGTAATCTTCCGGAATACCGATGTCTATGAAATACCCGTCTGAAATGTATCCGTAAATGTCATCTCTTTTTTCAAAAAAGTCCTTTTCAAGGGAAAATTTTTCCGGAAAATCATCAAGTACATTTTTTTTGATAATATAGAGACCTCCGTTTATCAGACCCTCTTCGCAATGGCTTTTTTCCTTAAAATCGGTTATTCGGTTGAAGCCATTTTGAGATTCGATTTCCACAGCACCGTAACGGTCAAAGTCTCGCATCTTTTTGAGTGCAATAGTGGCGATTGCTCCCGATTGGAGGTGTTGCTGAAGCATATTCCTATAACTGACTCCAAAAAATGTATCTCCGTTGAGTATGAAAACATCCTCTTCTGCGGCCTTCTGAAGAGCCAGTCGCACACCTCCACCCGTGCCAAGAGGCACATTTTCCACAACGCAGGTAATACGTGCGCGACATTCGAGAGATGCCACCCACTCTTCTACAACCTCATGCATAAAGCCAAGAGAAAGAATGATGTGGTGAAATCCGACATTTTCCAGCGATGAGATTATATATGAGAGAAAAGGCTTGCCGGCAACTTCGGCCATACATTTGGGCAAGTCGGCCACCACGCTTTTCAAGCGTGTGCCTTTGCCTCCCGCCAGTACTACACATTCCATCATTTTTCAGAGAAAAGGGCGGCTTCTACCATCTCGCAAATTATGTGTCCGATCAGAATATGAGCCTCCTGGATACGGGGCGTGTCGATAGAAGGAATATTGATCAATATATCCGATAGCTCTTTCAGCGCACCAC
>Ga0255342_1001382_pt1 | contig 34745 bp, 31 predicted proteins | sample wastewater_treat_3_FD_192416 | JGI IMG/M metagenome (GOLD analysis project Ga0255342, IMG submission 192416) | Wastewater microbial communities from Lulu Island WWTP, Vancouver, Canada - plant14 | ecosystem: Engineered > WWTP > Wastewater > Unclassified | place: Canada: Vancouver, British...
TACAAGAGAAATTAATGTACTTAACAATTGAAGAAAGAGAGTTGATAATGATTTACCTCGCACAAAATAAATCTAAGCGTGAAATTGCTAGATTAATTTGAAGATCACATACGACAGTTAATAATAAGATTAAAAACAATTCTGTACGAGGTAAATATAATCCTAGTAAAGCTAAACATAAGGCTTATGTTAGGAGGTTACATGCCAAGAAAAATCTCAAAAAGATTAGATGTAACAACAAATTAGAAGAGCATATATACGAAAAAATTCAAGATGATTGAAAATGTGAATTGTTTAAACCCGATGGTCTCTAATTTTTTGAAGTTTGAAGATTTTAAAGTTTGAAGTAAGATAGAGACCAATCGGGTTGCGGATAAAAAATCCAATTTGAATATTAAGATTTTATTCATAATTCCTTTAATCGCTCCTCTGGAGTTTTATTTGGCACCTTAGAAATATTGGTACCCTTTTTTCAAAGATGAGAATCAAAACTAGATCATGATCTATAAATATCGTTGTCAATTATAAGATAACGATCGTGAAAATTTCTCAAAGGACGACTTTTGATAGGATTATTTTCTTGATCTTGTAAAACATCTTTAGTTTGTCATTCTGACAATTTGATATTTGAACAATATACTACTGCTTTTACTCAATTTCATCTTTTAGATAAACGAGAAATTGTTACACTATCCACATAAGGATCCACTAATATAACCTGTGTCTTTGCTGATTGTATTAACGATGTAACATAATCATCAGCCTTTTTTGGTTCTCACATAAAATCTCTTCATATACTATCACTCACTTTCTTTTGCAATTCCGCGTTTTCGTTTTTTAAATTCTGATTTTCAGTTTCTAATTCCTTATTTTTTTCTTCATGTAATAATTTTTTCTGATAAATATCATTAAATTTTTTGTCTAAGTTTTTAAAATCATTTTGAGCTTTTAATAATTTGTCTTCATAATTTTTTTCTACTTTTTTATCTCATCCTGATTGAGCTTTTGCTAAACTCTTTTCTAATTTTGTAATCTTTCAACTCGCTATTTCTTTCTCTTTTTCGAGCTCTCATAAATTATGTTCTAATTCCTTTATCTTTAATCTATTATCATCTATGGCCTTTTCACGATTCTTAATATCTTCCTGTGCCGCTTCTAATTTTTTTTCTAATTGTTGAGTTTTTTCTTGTAATATTTGTATTTGATTATCTCTTTCTTTTATTATGTCCTGAAGATTAGTATTCGACAATCAATCTTGTTGTTGAATTATCGAAATTTGTTGTTCTAATCCTTTTATTTTAACTCTTGCCTCTTCTATTTCTTTAAATTCTGTTGGCAACATTTTTAGAGAAATATCAAAAAGAAATACAAGATGTTCTTTATCATCTCAACGTGGACGGTATAATATTTTTTGATATATTTTCGTTCATGCTATATAATATCATTTTTTAAGCCACTTGTTTATTTTGTATGGCAGCAAGCTTTTTGAACTTTGTTGAATAACTTTTCATTCCCATATATAATCTATAACTCAGTTTCATTTTTTAATATTTTCACTGTAATCAATTTCAGCTCATATCATTGGATCTTTAATAACTTTATCATCATTAAAAGATATATATGTATCTGATAAAGTTGTAATTACTGAAATTTCATTTGTATCTTCATTATCATAAACTTTTTCCTCTTTAATTGGAGATTTGTTATATAAAAAATTAAAATATCTATTATTATCCGTATTTCACAATAAAATAAGATTATTTTTTGCTCTTGTCATTCATACGTAAATAAGCCTTATATTACTATTTCTAGTATTATCATCAGTAAATTTTTCATTCCAATTTTTATGAGGATCAAAACAAATAATTACATTATCAAATTCTCTTCATTTTGCTTTATGAAATGTTGAGACAAATAATTGATGTTCATTGTCAATTAAATCTGCTTCATCTTTAAAATCAATCATAAAGTCCTCTACTATTTTTGGATAGATAGAACTATTTGTATCAATAATTGTATTTATTATTTTTTTTAAAGTTTCTGTGTTTTTATTTTCTCAAAAATTCGCAATTACAGAATTATATTTATCCCAAATATTTTCTTTTGTTAATTTGTCTCAAGTAGTATCGTTACAAATCTCTAAAAAATATCTCAACTCCAAAGCATCTCTTAGCTTATATCATTGATCTCATAATAGAATTTGAGCTTTAATTCATTTTTTTTGTAAAATATGATTTATTTGTAATACAGTTTCGTTTTCATTACAGATAATCGCTGTCGTTTCTCTTTTAGTTGTAGATTTAATTGATTCAAGAGCATCTTTTACTCCAAAAAGATAATTTCATTTACAATTCCATGCTTCAATTTTAGATTGTCATTGAAAAATATCCATAATGCGTCATGATGTTAATTTAGTTCATTGTTTTAATCTATTTTTTATAGTTTTTATAAACATTGTAGTATAATCTATTAATGGCTGAGTAGATCTAAAATTTTTAGATAAAATCACAGAATCAGCATTATATTCTTTTTGAAAATTTTGAATATATTGAATGTCTCATCATGCAAATTCCATAATACTTTGATCATCATCTCCGGTAGCTATAACTCTAATTTTGTTTTCATTAAAAGATGATCTTTTACTAATTGCTTCAATAAACCCAAAATATGTTCCTCAAATATCTTGAAACTCATCTAACATAATTACTCTATATGGTAACTGTAAATCTTTATTTTCATTTAAATATGTTACAGCATCTTTAATTATATTATCACTATTTCAATTTTCATTATCATAATCATCTTTCAAGGGATTTTTTCCCAACAACTCATATGCAAATCAGTGAAATGTGTGGATTTTTAAAGCATATCATTGATTTCAAATAAGTTTTATAATTCTGTTTTTTAACTCAAACTTTGCCGATCTCATAAATGTAAGCAGAAGAAATTCATCCTTACTTACTCACTCTTCCATTACTAAATTGGCAACTTTATGTACTAAAGATTTTGTTTTACCAGATCATGGTCAAGCAATGACTAATAGATTATTTTTAGACTCAAGAATTTCTTTCTGCTCATCTGAAACATTCCATATTTCATCATGTTTTGCTTTTGATGTTGATCTTGATATTTCACTTACTCTTCATTTAAAATATTTTGGCAAAAATTCACCTTCATAATCCAAATTAAAATAATCATCTACAAATATATTTACAAATTGTTCAACTGCATTAATAGGGAGATATTCAATAACTTTTCTAGCAAATTCATCCATAATATGTGCTTGTTGTGTTTTGTTTTTATAAAAATCTGAAAGAGATTCAAAATGCTCTTCCTTCAAATTATTATATTTTTCTTTTCAGTCATCTGTAGGGGTTTTGAGACGCTTTCATCATTCAATTTCAAACCTTGTAAAATATAAGAATAAACCAGATTCAACACCTATGATATCAAACTCATGCAGAAGTTTTAAAACATTTTCCAATTGAATATTGGTTATTTTTATACCTATTTTTTCTCACAATTTTCTTGCAAGTATTTTTAAATTAACATCCATTGTGAATTTATTTTCTCTTTGATTTTTTGAAACATTTTCATCCAAAAGTAACTTTATTAAGTTATTACTAATATACAATTGATCATTAAATTCTTGTTTTATTTCACTAAATGGCAAATAATTAATCATGGTATTTCATAATGTTATATTAACATATCATCTATTTTTTAATATATATAAAAAACTATTAATTTCACCCATATTGCTTGTGTTTCATAGCATATGTGTTAATTCTGTATTTATTCATTTTTTATCAAAAACAAGTTCAGATCATTTATCAATAAAATTTCAGAATTCTTTTGAAAAAATACTAAATATGGCCTCAAAAAAATTATATACATCTTGGAATCTTTTTTCTGAACTTTGTCATCATGTAACATTTAAAGATAAAGAAATTTCTTCATCTTTATCTATTAAGTTGTGTTCTCTTAGTATTTCAACTAATTCTTGTATTCATTTTTTACTTTTAGTTCATTCTGCAGAAGGAATTCTTTTAATATGCCATCAAACTTTATTTGGAAGGTCTTCTATAGACATTACTTTTCAAGTTCTAATATTGCTATAAATATCGTTTATAACTCTACGTTCATAGTCATCTAAAGTTTTTAAAGCATTATTAAGATCATCATCCGTTTGATCAACTGTTAAATCATAAGTTTTTTTTCATTTTGCAGTTGCAAAAACTCTTGTTCTATTAAATTTTCTCTCAATAAACCATGAATCATTTTCTTTAGGAAATGGCTTTTCTAAGAACCATAATGCAGTTCTTATTTTTGTTTCCCACATTGATTTATTGTTTGTATATTCTTCTTCAAAATCTCCTGAAATTCGTCATGCATATTTTACAAATTCTTTTGCAGAATTTATAATTCTTTTTTTACCTTTTTGTTGAAATTGATATTTAATGTATTTCAATAACATTTGCAATTCTCCTTTCTTTATTTGAGATAATTGATTTAGTTGTAAATTTTGATCCAAATCATCAGATGTATAAAGTATTATACAGTTTGAGTCTTTTCAATCTCTTCAAGCCCTTCAAGCTTCCTGTAAATAATTTTCCAATGATGAAGGCAAGTCATAATGAATCACATATCTTACATCAGATTTATCAACTCACATTCAAAATGCATTAGTAGCTACGATAATATTCACTTCTCAGCTCATAAATGTTTGCATCATCTCTCTTTTTTTTGATCATTCTAATTGACCATGGAAAAATGCTGCGTTGATGTGTCAGTATCAGTCTTGTTGTAATCTTTCATTAATAGCTCTAGTAAGGTTTTCTGCTCACATCCTTCACATACTTTTGTTTTGTCATGTATATCTTGTAAATATAATGCATGATTTTGTATCAACTCTATTTTCTAATATCTCCATAAGTGTATCAAACTTCTTTGTTCAATTTTCAACATTATATGCTTCATAGTGTAAATTTTCTCTTTTGGCCGTTGATTTATACTCTTTTAATTCCTTTCAAAAATGATTTTTAAAATATGTTTTTATTTCTTCAACTACTTCTTGTTTAGCTGTAGCTGTGAAACAAGAAATAGAAATATCTTTTATGCTTGGGTTAAAATATTGAGATTTTTCTTTTCATAACTCTTTAATAAAATCTGCAATAAACATGTAATCAATACGGAAATCATGTCATCGCTTACTAAAACAGTGAGCTTCATCAATAACTAATCTATCAATATGTCTTTTGGAAAGTAATCTTTGAGTACTAGGACTTCTCAGCATTTCAGGAGAGAGATATAACAAATCAATTCATCAATGTTCAATTTTTTCACAAACCTCTTTTTTAGTTAATGGATCCAAAGCTGAGTGTAAAGCTCAAACATTTGTTTTATTATATTTATATTTTAAATTTGAAACTTGATCATCCATCAATGATTGAAGAGGTGATATCACAAGTGTTAAAAATCATGAAGATTCAGCTCTAGCTAATGCGGGCAATTGAAAACAAAGAGATTTTCATCCTCATGTCGCCAAAATTGCAATGAAATCTTCTCAATGAAATCATGAATTAACTAAATCTTCTTGTTTTATTTTTTCTCAATGAATGTTTGCATATTCTCTAAAGGTAAAATCTTTATTCCAGTTTTTTAATTCTTTTTGTGCATTAAATTTTTTGTATTTATATATTTTTGAAAATACTTTATGATTGTTGATTAAAGTATAATTAATTCGATCTGGTAAAATAGAACAATCTGGATTTATAGAAATATCTCTATTTAAATTTTGTTCTATTAATCTAAGAATATATGCAAAACAAACTGATTCTTCAGACAAAATCTGTGATAACTCTAAATCAAAAAACTCTTTCTTAATTAATGGGTTAAGTATCTTAAATATTTCATTTTTTAAGTTTATCTTTTTAGGAGTAAATTGATTTTGTTCTATTAAATAATCAAAAAATGTTCAAAATTGTTTTGATGTATGTAATAATGTATATAAAATTTGTTGCATGTTAGAATTGATATTTGCAAACTCTTCTACACAATTATTAAATACAGCTAGACTTAATTGAGAGTCATTTATAGGATTATTTTTGACAATATTATTTTCTTCTTCACATCAAGGTTGATGTCTTAAAAAAAAACTATCTAATTCATCTTCATAGTTTGGATCAACATTTCATCACTTATATTCTTTTATTAATTTATGATATGGTTTTCTAATAAAAATCAATGATGAAAGCCAAAGTGTATCAATCACAGGTTTTTCCAAAAATGATGTACTGATATTATGAGTAGTTGATAAATATTTTAAATCATGATGCAAAATATTATGTCATGCCAAAATATCATAATTTTTGGTTTCATTATAAAAAGCCTCAACATCGTTTCAAGAATAAACAAAATTTCAATATTGATCTATAGCTCCAATATTAGCAATCTTCTTTTGAGCAGTAACTTCTATATCAAAAAACAATATTTTCATGGTCTTTATTATATGCTTTTATAAAAAAGATATAAATTTTAAAGAAAAATACATGTGAGATTTAAGGTGTGAACTACATTTCAAAATAAAACGGTATAACAAAAATCAAATAAGCATAATATAGTTAATATTTTTAAGATATATATATCTTGTTAACTATTCTACAAGCTAATCATAATCTATTATTTTTCTTACTCTATTATTAAGCAATTCTATCTTATTATCAATATCTTTTTACATAAATTTAAATAATTTACATTTCTTTGGATAAAATTCTATCAATAATCAATTAAAGTTTTCGTTTAATAGCATTTATCAAGGATCATAGGAGTAGATATCTATTTTATTTTTTAAAAAAGAGTTGGCTTGACACAAACCAACTCTTTCGGAAAGCATAATACTAACCTAAAAACACTCAATGTAGCCCCTATGAAAAAGAATTAATCATGAAAAAAGATTTTTACATAAAAATGGGTGCGGGACTCCTAAATTAAAATTTGAAAGTTTCCACTTGTATAGTTATAATAGTTCTTACCTTTATAAACTTACAAGAGAAATTAATGTACTTAACAATTGAAGAAAGAGAGTTGATAATGATTTACCTCGCACAAAATAAATCTAAGCGTGAAATTGCTAGATTAATTTGAAGATCACATACGACAGTTAATAATAAAATTAAAAACAATTCTGTACGAGGTAAATATAATCCTAGTAAAGCTAAACATAAGGCTTATGTTAGGAGGTTACATGCCAAGAAAAATCTCAAAAAGATTAGATGTAACAACAAATTAGAAGAGTATATACACGAAAAAATTCAAGATGATTGAAAAGTAATTCTTACTATATTATACATCATTTTTGGGGGAATGGTGGTATTTGTTCACTTTTATTCAAATATTTTTGCAAATATTTTATTTATATTTATACTAAATATAGTTTAATTTTTAATAAAACAAATGACAAAATCTCAAAAGAAAATTAAAGGCGGTGGAGAACAAACATTCAGACTATTAGTAATTTTACTAATTCTTTCTGTACTTTGATTAGTTTTTCTCAAAGTATCAGTTTTCTTGCTTCAAAAACAGATAAATGAAAACAGAGAATCTTTACAACAACAAGAGCAACAACTTACAGCATACGAAAGTGCTACTAGTTATGATAAATTTTTATTGGTAAATGATTTAGAAGAAAGAATTACAGAAATGCCTTGGTTTGAGCATATCCCAAAAATATTACAAATTTTACAAGACATAAAAAATTTAGATCCAAATTCTGATGATGTTATTACTTTGTCCGATTTTAATGTAAGTTTAGATGAAATTACTTTAAAAGGTAGGGTTTCTACATTAAAGGCCTTATATTACAACTCTCCTACATCATGAGGCTTCAAGGCACTATTGGAAAGATTTCAAGAGCTAGATTTTATCAAAGATATCACAATTAGAAGCTATAACAGGGCTTCTGATAGAAACTTTGAATTTATTTTAAATGCTAAAGTAATAGACAATGACTGAAAATAAAGAAATTCTAAACAAATTGATAGGAAGTCAAGAAAATGAAGCTTTGATTCCTACATCAGAGTCTGATTGAGCAGGCCAAAAAAGCACTATCACAACTTCCAGAATAATTGGAGTGAGATATAAGTTTTATACAATTATTTTATTGTTATTAATTTTTATAGTTTGATACAATTATATTTTACCTAGTTATGAAGGATATGAAAGTACAAAAATTGAGCTGTCAGATGTAGAGCTAGAACTCTCTAATTTCCAAACTAAAAAAACAAAGTACGAATCTAATATATGATTGGTTGATACCATCAAAAATGTAGAATCTCAGATAGTAAACTGCGTCAATATGCTAGAATGATGCCAAGAGTTACCTGATATAGTCAAAAACAATTTTTCAGTAGTTAGGTCATACTTACTACTAACAGAGATGTCCAATAACAAAATGAGTTTGGATGAAAAAAAGATTTTAGCAAATATTGATTGATTTTTATTAAAAAGAGACTCATTAAGCTCTGATTCTGCGATAAGCAATTGAGTTTTAAATAAAATAATTATTTGAGAAAAAGAAGAATTTAATGATAATTTATATTTTGTTCCGATAGAATTAAGTATTAAGTTTAGCGATAAAGATGGTTTAATGTCTTTTATAGATAATGTTGAAAAAAAAATTCCAGTTCAAGAAGAACTTCGTATTTTATATAAGATCGACAAAATTAATTATGATATCGTAAATTATGATGAACCACAAGAATCAAGCATATTTATGTATTGATACTTTTATGACGATAAAACAAAATAAATGATAAATCTTTTTACCCCAAAAAATATTGAATATAAAAAACATTCTGTTGATAATACAATAGTTCATTTTCTAAAATCTAGAGATAAATCGAGCTTTGGTACCAAGGATAAGATTTTCTTTTTTAAAGAACTGGCATATATGTTGAAATGATGAGTTGGTTTAGTACAGGCAGTTGATACAATCTACAATAGTACACATAACTATGCCGTAAAAGAGATTTCTATCTGAGTAAAAAAATATTTAGAATTATGAAAAAGTTTGTCTTATGCACTAAACAGATTGCCAGATTATTTTGATGAGTGAGACTATAGTGTAGTCAGAGCTTGAGAAAAATCAGGGAATTTATCCATAGTTTTGGAGTCTTTGGCGACAGAATATGAATATATAAAAGAAATAAAAAATAAGTATATATGAGCATTAATTTATCCAATAATACTAATTATAATAGCTGTTATCGCGGTATTTGCTCTTTTTGGTTTTGTCCTTCCTAGTGTATTTGATGTTGCTAATAGCTTTCAATGACTAGAATTACCAGCAATGACCAAACTTTTAAAAAACATGTCAGATTTTTTTGTAGAAAATTGGAAATATATCATGTATGTGTTTATTGTGTTTTTACTCATATTATGGTTGTTTTTTTCCACAGATTTTTGAAAAAAAACCCAATTCAAAATCCTTTTTTCTATTCCTGTTGTGGGTAGAATGACCAAGTATTACTATTTAGTTAGACGATGTAGATATATGAAACTAATGCTAGTTTCAGGGATGAATTATGTAGAAACATTCAAAACTTTAAGAGACATTTTACATATCTCTCCATATCAAACTATGATAGAAAGAGTTTTGGCATGATTACAAAGATGAGAAAAAATATATGATTCTTTGAAGCATGAAACTAATTTAATTCCATGAAATGTTTCAGTATTGATAAAAGTCTGAGAAGAAACAGCAAACTTAGATAATTCGGTAGATAATATACTAAAAATGTATCAAGAAGAATTAAATATGATAATAAATAGCTTGTCAAAAGTAATTGAGCCGATTATGCTTGTCTTAATCGGAATTATCGTAGTAATAGTGGCTTCATGAGTGTTTGGTTTGATTTTACAAATTATGGAATGAGCAGGAATGTAAAAAGCTCGCTTTGCTCGCGATAAAGTGATAAAAAGTTCGCTTCGCTCACGATAAAGTGATAAATTGTTCGCTTTGCTCACGATAAAATGATAAAGTGATAAGTTGTTCATTGTCAATTATAAGCTTTACAAATTAATAATCCAGAATATGAAAAAATTGAAAGCGTTTACCATAATAGAACTTCTTATAGTTATCGCAATTATTTGAATTTTGATGGCTACTACTATGAAGTTTAGCTGAGATCGTATCAGTTTTTTAAACAATAAAAATATTCAAGAACAATTTGTGGCTAATTTTTCTTCATTACAAGCACAAAATAATATGACAAACTACCATTTTTGAAAAATTTACCAAGATCTAAAAATAAATTTCGTATTGGAAGAAGATCATTTTACTTATTCTTATCACAATCATGATTCTGCGATAGATACCAGAGCAACTACTACAGAATGATGACACTACCAGATTAACGAAATTATTTTGGATTGAGATACTACCACAGAAGCAAATATTTTTATGAAGCCTTACACATTGTGATGTACAATTACCAACAAAGATAATAATGATTGAAAAAATTTAAAAATTTGAATTTTAGTAAATGATGCTAAAAAATATTGTTTTTCAATAGAATCAAATAACTGCAAAATAAAAACAATTTCCTGTTCAGAGATTTAAAAACGAACTTCGTTTGTGATAAAATGATAAAATGTTAAAGTGATAAATATTCGCTTCGCTCATGATAAAATGATGAAACTTGCCCCGCTTAGCGGGGTGAATGATAAAATGTTAAAGTGATAAATATTCGCTTCGCTCATGATAAAATGATGAAACTTGCCCCGCTTAGCGGGGTGAATGTTAAAGTGATAAAATGATAAAGTGATAAAATGATAAAATGATGAAACTTGCCCCGCTTAGCGGGGTGAATGATAAAGTGATAAAATGATAAAATGATAAAGTGATAAAATGTTAAAATGATGAAGTGATAAAGTGATAAAATGATAAATGCCTGCCCAGCCACATAGTACTATCCCGTAGTTTTACGGGACTTACAGGACTTGGTGGGATGAATGATGAAATGATTTTTTATCAATCCATTATTTTAACAATTATTGGATGGGGAATAATTTTTATATCCCAAATAATAATTAACAATTTTTTACTTGATAAGTTTGTAAAGTTTTTTATAAGTACTATGTTTTAATTAAAAAATTTTTTATGAAAAAAAAATATGCTTTCACTTTTATAGAGGTTATGATCGCTATTGTCATATTTTCCGTTGGAATTTTGGCAGTTTTAAGCTTGGTTACAAATAATTTAAAATCCATGGATCGCAATAATTTAAGACTTCAAGCAACCTTATTAGCCAAAGAGTGAATAGAGTTGGTTTACAATCTTAGGGATGCTAATATAGAAAAAAAACTTTCTTGGAATTGCTTGATGAATGACGAAATGTATCGTCGGACAGCAGAAGAATTATCAAATAAAATTCGTAAAGCCACCCAGTCAGACTTTGAAGATATTATTTGTGAATGATATTTTTGAACAGGGAATGCTCTCAAAATTTGATTTGATTCCAAAAATTATTTAAATTATGATAATTTCCAAATATCCAATAGTTTTGTTGATAATTTTGACAAAAGTAGATTGTTTTTGCTTCACAACAATAATTGACTGCTTCGGTATGGTCATTCTACTGGCAATACGGATAAAGAAACATATTTTGCCAGATATTTATCATTTAAAACCATAAAAGAGAATAATATGGTATTGCCTCCCGATAAAATTTTGAAAGTAGAATCTCATGTTTTATATATGAAATGAGCATATACTGGTGAAGTTGTTTTTGAAAGTTTTATTTGAAATTACTAAATGAAAAAAGCATTTACCCTAACAGAAATCCTTATAGTTACCATAATTATTGGTATTTTAGTATGAGTTTTGTTCAGAACATATATTACCATTTCTCAAATTTCTTTCAGAGTCGAACAGCAAAAATTTCTTAATCAAGAGGTGCTTTTCGTCTCAGAAACATTACAAAACTTTGCCAATAAAAATAAAATAGATTACCACAAGTATTCCCAACAAGGTATAGATTTACATCCAACAAAGTGAATCACGGATGTTTTATATCTAAGCTGAGAGGACGGAAAGTTTTCTGTTTACTCCACGGGCGCTTGTATAGCATTAGAGACAGCTCCAACACCATCTGATTTACAAAAACCATGTTATCTCGTTGTAGAAAAGGATTGAAAGTTTACAAGAATAACAGAATCTACTGTTTATATATCAAAAGTAATTTTCAAAATTATTCCTTATGCAGATAGTCAGGCTTATATCAATAATACAGCTTTATGTGAAAGTAATTATTTAGCATGTTTGCATGACCATGGTTTTTGGTTTTTTAGTAACTTTTATTCCAAATGATATAGTCCAGCAAACCGATCCTCAAATGTTACATTATTTATCCAACAGTTTTTTAATATCTAACTTTTTGTATGAAAAACTTATTCCAAATACAGAAAAAAATAAAATGACATATCAGTATATTGATAATCTTGGTTTTACTAGCCTCATCAATGATATGATTATTAACGATGAATTTCTTGAAGCAAATGGTTTCATATACAAATGAAACCTACTCTTACCATAAATCATACTATTTTGCAAAAGCATGATTGGAACTGTCTTTAACTGAAATAGATAATTCTTGAATTTGATTCTCCAATACCTTATCTGGATCAAGTCCTATATTTTTAAATAATTTTGATTGCGAATATTGTTGATTTGATGTAAACATACAATGAAAAACTAAGTACTTATCTGACAAGTTTTGGCTATCTAAGGAATGTGACGATGATACAGCTTTCTTGCTCAAATCAAGAGAATCTTTTGTCCTTCCTATGTTTTCACAAAAACAAGTTTCATCCAATTTAGATACTTTTTCACCACCAGAATATAATTTTGATTTGTTGAAATACAGAAAAGGTCTGGAGTTTATCCAAAATCAAGATTATAAATGAAAAATAAATTTATGATTAATTATTTTATCTGGTGATAGTGTTGAAAAAGATTATTTACTAATAAAATCCCACGAAACAAGTACAGATGTTTTGAAAATATATTTTGATGAATTTGATGAATTTTATTGATCAGAATTATTAGATAAAGGCAAATTCCCATCATTTTTACTTATCTCAAATGCAGATGATACAGATGATTTATCTTTCTGTATTCATTCAGACAATGTAATATTTTGATGAGTTTCTCAAAATGTTTATCTTCCTACAATGAATTTCTATATTTCCAGTATTGGACACTACTTAAATAGATCTGTCGGATTACAAGCAATTTACGGTCAAGCGATTCCGTGATTTTTGGCAAATACATATTTAGAATAATTCCTCTAAAAAATATAAATTTGGAAGCTTAGGTTTTTTCTGTAATAATACAGAAAAATCTTTTTTTGTAAAAATTAAATAAATCTTTAAAGATTATAGTGTGTTTGCTGAAAATATAAAAGATACAAGCACTTAACAACCAATATTAAACCACAAAACAGTCAATAGTCAACCTGAATTCAAAAAAAGTCCTCAAATATTTGACAAATTGGGGGGGGGGATATACTTATATTAAACAAATTTATTATTTAATTATAAAAAAATGGACAACACAAAAAACCAACTTGGTTCTTGAGGTCTTGAAGCAAGAGAACAAGAAGACCAAGCTTTAGTTAATAAACTTAGAAACAATGAACAGCTTACTCCTGAAGAAGCAAACAAATTAGCTGATTTATTGGAAAGTAAAGATAAAGTAAAAAAAACAGAGGAAGAAATAAAAGAAGAGAAAAATAGTAAGCAAGAATTAAAAAAAGAGTATGAAACAGCAACAAATAAACAAAATGATCAAGTTGATGTTCTTAAAGAACAATTATGAAAAGAAAAATCGGACCCCATAAATGAAAAAATATATTTTGATATAGGTGGAAATATCCTCCTACCAAATGGATTAGGAATGTGGCCATTAGACAGCAATATTTCTGTTATAAAAGAAAAAATATTAAAAGATGGAGAATTAGATTCTATATCAGAAACAGTATTAGGAGAGTCTGAGCCAAAAGTCATATGAAATATATATACCATAGATAGTATGTATCCTCCTGAGTTTGCATGCGATATTCAAAAATATGAAGGTCCTGAACATTATGTTAATCGTGGTAATAATGCTTTGAATAAAATGTTTGCGTGAAAGAAATTTTATGATAAAAAGGCAATGTTTTTAGAAAATAAGCAGCTTCCGACAGCAGAAGATTTTAAAGATGGTGAAAAATTAATAAAATTACTGTCTATGATCAAAGATAGGTGATATTTTAAGAATGATAGAGATTGATTTCATTTTTATCCTTGATATGAAACGGAAGAGGGGTGAAATAAGAATATTTATACATGGTTGGATGATTGAAGAGTCATTCACATAAAAGATGATGAATTTCAAATTTTTGAACCAGGAGAAGACGATGCTTATCCTATTCAAGTATGGTTTGATGGTGAAGAATTCACTAATCAAGAGTAAAAATTTTTAAGATAAAACAATCATACAAACATTCTCTTTTTTATTTTCAAAAGGGGATTTTTTGTTTTTTTAATTTTCCTTCTTTTTTTGAATATTATTCTATCTCCATCACTTTGGTCTATGGATATTTTTTCTAAAAAAAAGAACCCCCTCAGATGTTTCACTGAGGGGCGGGCAAGTAGCAAAAGAAATTCGTAAATTTCAATGCCCTATGCCTCTTGGTGTATTCTCATTATATTGATTTTTTTTATAAAAGCAAGTATTTCCCAAAGAAATTTCCTTTTAATCTTATTTTGAAGTGCTTGATTGATAAAAACGATAAAAGATCAGCATAATTGAGAAAAATTTATACTAAATAGTTATGACTTTCTCTTATTTTTTTTTGTCCGTTTTGAAAAAATGATAGAAATTAAGCTTAGCGTAAGATTTTACTTCACAAACAAGTCATCCAAGAAACAAGCATACAATTTTCCATCTACATACAAACAATCATTATCTACTCACAAATCTCATCTAGCCTTTCTCAAACTTCTTTCTTTTACCAAATCTTTTTTATCAAAGTTTTCCAAAAATATCTTTAATTCTTCCAAAGCTTTTTCCATTGTAGCTTGATTATTGCTATATTTTTTAATAATTTTGATGTACAAAAACATTATAGCAAATTTCGCTCTTTGTTCGTTGGTCATCTCATATCTGTCTCATCGATCAAACTGAGCTAATTGTTCATATTCGTTCTTCATCTTGTACATTCAGTTTTCACTAGAATTTTTTAACTCCAAAGTAACATTTTCCTTGTTTTTTATTATGTTATCTATGTTTTTCATCAATATCACTCTAGTATCATAATCTGCAAAAATTCCTAGTAAATTATCAGAATTGATAGCATCTTTTCATTCCAAATCTTTTTTATCTATCACCTTGAAACTTTTTGCATCAGCAAACTTTATTATTTCTCCTTTATACAGCACATTGTTTCCATCAATAGAGTAGTTTCTTCATAAATTCGTTCAGTTCTTATTCCTGTTTGTTGTCAGACCAGATTTTACTTCCAATTTTTCATTTTCTGCTTCAATGTCCTCATTGTTTACCTCAATATCCTTATTGCTTATCTCCACATTTTCATTTTCTATCCCATTCCTGTTAATTTTGAAAATCTTAAATAAAAGTATCCATAAAAGGAACAAAACAAATAAAACAAAAAATAATCTCCTAAAGATCAACAAGAGTTTATCCAAATTTGCCCCATTTTCTTCATGATTGTTTGTCATTTTCAATGATATAATATATAAATATTTACAAATTCATTATATTCATTCTAATATTTTTTTCAATAGATTTATTATAAAAAAGAGAAGTGTAGTACTTCTCTTATATTTTTCAGTTGGTATATGTAAAATTTTTTATTTTTCCATAATTTTTTGAATAATTTCTGGCTCAATGGTATCGTGGATATATCTTTCTACTGGTCTTGCTCCATATTGTGGATCATAAATTTTGTCAATTATTTCTTTTATTTCTTTTTCTGTATATTCTGGTAAAACAGCTTTTGAGTTTGCTTTCCAAGAATCCAAGAATTCTTTCAAATTCTTTTTAAAAATATCAGTCAAAACCTTTTTGGATAACGGCTTGAATACAATTTTATGATCAATTCTATTTATCAATTCTGGCGACATAAAATCTTTCAACTCCTCCAATACTCTTTCTTGTGCTTTTTCAAAAGTTTTTTCATCTATTTCTCATTTTTTAGTTTCTCCTGTGCTGAATCCAATTGTTCATCATTTTTTACTGAATTGTTCACTCCCAAGATTTGAAGTCATTACTATTATTGTACTTTTGAAATCAACCCATCTACCTTTGCTATCTTTCAATTTTCATTCATCCAATATTTGTAATAAAATATTCAAAACATCCAATGATGCTTTTTCTATTTCATCCAAAAGTAATACAGAATATGGTTTTCTTCTTATTGCTTCTGTTAGTTGTCCTCACTCATCATATCAAACATATCCAGCTGGACTACCTATCAATTTACTTACAGAGAATTTTTCCATATATTCTGACATATCTAGCCTAACTATTGCACTTTCATCTCCAAAATAACTTTTGGCTATCATTTTAGCTAAAAATGTTTTTCCAACACCACTTGGTCACAAAAATAAAAATGAACCAATTGGTTTATGCTTTTCTATTACTGACAGTCTATTTCTAGTAAGAGTGTTTACAACAGCTTGTACCGCATCATCTTGTCCAAACACCTGTCATTTCAAGGAATCAGCCAACATTTTTAGTTTTTCTATTTCTGATTGGTTTACTACATTTGCTGGGATTCCAGTTTTGTCAGCTAAAACATTTCCAATATCTTCTTTTTCAATAGTAGGTCTTAGATGACTAGGTATGTTTTTGTTGTTTCTAATTTTCAAAATATCATTTTTCAACTCCTCTTCTTTTTCTTTTAATTCAGCTGCTTTGAAATAATCCTGATTTTCAATAGCTACTTCTATTTCATCTTTGATTTTATCTATTTTTTTCTCAATTTTTTTGTATTCTTCATCATTTTCCAACTTATATTGCATTGTAGATTTTCTAGCACAAGCTTCATCAATAATATCCAAGGCCTTATCTGGTAAATATTTGTTTAACATATATCTTTTTGTCAATTTTACACTAGCTTTGATAGCAGAATTACTGATACTTACTCCATGAAAATCTTCGTAAGTTTGTTTCAGCCCTTCCATAATTTGTATAGCAGTTTGACCATCAGGCTCATTTACAATCACTTCTTGGAATCTTCTTTTTAGTGCAGCATCTTTTTCTATATGCTTTTGGTACTCATCAAAAGTTGTTGCTCAAATTAACTTGATTTTTCATCTAGCTAATAGTGGTTTCAACATTTGAGCAGCATCATTGTTGTCTTGTCATCCAGCTCATATAATTGTATGTAATTCATCAATAAACAAAATTATATGGTTTGTAGGATCCATAGCTTCATCCAAGATAGATTTCATCCTAGCTTCAAACTCTCCCCTATACTTTGTCCCCGCCAAAAGAGTTCCCATATCCAAAAGATATATTTTTTTGTTTTTTAATTTTTCTGGGACATCTCATGCTACAATTTTTTGAGCCAATCATTCTACAATAGCTGTTTTACCAACTCCTGCTTCTCCAATTAGCAAAGGATTGTTTTTATTTTTTCTCAGTAAAGTATAAATTACCTGATTTATTTCATCTTCTCTTCATATAATAGGATCCATAAATCAGTCTTTTACTTCTTTGGTCAAATCTGTTCAAAAATAATCCACAGTCATTTTCCTCTCTTCTTTTTTTGTGGATCTAACAGATGTTCATACTTGGCTCTCGCTATTATCTCATTTTTCTACAATTTCACTATCTAGCGAATTTAAAATATCGTTCACATTTTTTAAACTATTAAGGTTTCTAATATCCATGATTTTTACATTTTTAGAATCTAAATTTAACTTAGTGAAAATTTTATCCAATATCTCTAAAAATGCAAATATGCCAGATTTTATAATTATGGGATTCTCCAACAAATTATCACAGCTCTTGACTATGTTTTCTATACTTATATCTACGGTTTTTTGGGATAAATAGTTTTTTAATTGACTGGACAAATCAAAAAACGATATATAAAATAAGACAATTAAATCCAATTGATATAGACCATCCACCAAAATTGTCTCTATTTTGGATTTAAGTTTGTCATTCAACTCGAGTTCTTCACTACCGTCTTGCGTTTTATTTGAACTAAAATCAACTTTAATTTCTTTATTGTAATACTCATCCAATGCTTCTGTATTTGTAAGTCAAGTTACATTACAAAATAAGTCAAAATATTGGTGGTTTTTGATATATTGGTAAATCCCCCAAAACAAGCTATCTCATCAGATGGTCTTCTTGTTGTCATGTAAAGATATTTTATTTGCATATTTCAAACTAGAGGTGGCATAAGGATTAAATAATTTTATGTTTTTTCTCATCACAATTATTTATTTAGTCTAAAAATAAAAGGACCTTCATACTAAAGTTTTTATTTCCTTTTTCAAATCATTTATATAAAAATAATAAGCATTTTCAATAGAAAGTAGCACAAAAGATATTTGGGTGCTATCATACTTAAAATCTTGCAAGTTAGTTTTACATTCTTATAAAGAAAGTAAGAGTCCGTTAAGTTTATATCCTACCACCCGGGTGCTGTTCGCGAAGCTAGCCAATTGCACCCGGGTGGTAGGAGTGCAACTCTTGTAATTTATTTATTAAAAATAATCCATGAAAAGATTCTTAAGAAAAATATTTAACCCAAGAGTAGAGCCGATCAATAGAATTTTTATTTATTCAAAAAATGTTCTCAACAATCTGTCTTATCTACAGGAACTGCAACCAAAATCTGCTATTTTCCCTGTACTAAAATCCAATGCCTACGGACACGGACTTCTTCAAATAACAAAAATTTTGAGAAAAACGAATGTCCCATATATAGCTATTGATAGTTTTCCAGAATACCAAGTGGTAAAGAAGTATTCTGATAAAAATGTTTTAGTATTATGAGAAACTAAGCCGAGGAATTATAAAAAATTTGATTTTTCCAGGACAACATTTTGTGTGTACAATATAGAGACTATTGCTTATTTAGCAAAGCTCAAGAAAAAAATAAAAATTCATCTTTTTTTGGACACCTGAATGCACAGAGAGTGAGTAAATGAAGAAGAACTAAAAAATATCTTAGAATTTTTGAAAGACTATCCAAAATTAATAGTAGAGTGAGTGATGTCCCACTTACATAGTGCAAGTTCTTTGGATCACAATTCTATTCAAACCCAAATAGATTTTTTCAAAAAAATGTACCATATAGTCATAGATTATGGACATAATCCCAAACGGAGACATATATGAAATAGTGCAGGAATATTTAAAATTCAGGATGATTTTTTTAATGCTTATAGACCTTGACTAGCCACTTATGGATATTCTCCATTATTAGAATCAGATCCGTATCACAAACTTACTGAAAAACTAAAACCAGCTCTGCAAATTTATTCCCAAATCACATCATTACATCAATTGTTGGAATGAGATTGAGTTAGTTACAATCACAGCCGATTAGCTGACAGAGACGAATTTATTGCCTCTGTACCATTTGGATATACCGAATGACTACCCAAATCTGCCAGTAATAAAATATACTTTAGGCACAATAAATCTTATTATCCTCAAATATGAACGATATGTATGAATATTTGTTCTATGAAAATTCCCCCAAAATCATATGTGTTTGATGATGTAGAATTGATTTGATTAGATTGAAAAAACTCGCTTCATTATTTAAGTAAAGCGTCAGATAAAACAGTATACGAAATTTTAGTATGATTGGACAAAAATATCCGTAGAGAGACAGTGTAGTGAAAAGTTCGTCAAGTTTGTAAAGCTTGCCACGCAGTACTGCGTGGTTCATCAAGTTCTTAAAGTTCTTAAATCCTTAAATAAAATTCCTCCCTTGAGGGAGGGTGTTATCCCGATTCATCGGGATACGTGGGGGTTTTACCCCCAACTACAACCCCCATCTACCCCGCAATACTGCGGGGGCCCAGCTTCCCCCGAGGGAAGAATTTCACGATAAAATTCCTCCCTAGGAAGATTTGAGAAATAATGAAGCTCCCTTAGTTGTTACAAAAGGGGATAACTACCAACTTTGTACTTACAAACTTAAAATACTAAAGCTTTTTAATATCCTTTTTCATTTCCTTTATTCAGCTTTCCAAAAACTCTGCGACCTTGGATATGTAACTGGTTTTTGTTTCAAATACATCTCAATCATATTGACTATTTCAATTATTTTCTTTATTTTTTTTATCATCAAAAGGCCATCCTGACATAATAAAATTTATTAGGCGATTTGTTAGTCACAAGAACATATTGAATTATTAATTCATAAACAACATCACTCTAATAAATATCACTCGATTTTCAAGTAATTTTTTATTGGACTCTGGTGTCTTGATTTTTGATTAGATCTTTTTATATTATTTTAGATTTATATTTCTAAAAAATAAGATGAAAGTATTAAACACGATGGGTGAAGATTATCACATACATAGTATAAATTTTTCTGATTGAATGAATACAATAGATGAGATAGTACAATATGCCCACAAGATATGAATGAAGAGAGTGGCGATCACCGATCATAGTCAAGCGACATTAGAAGCGGGAACTAGAAACTATAGAGTTAATCTGAAAAGATGGAAAAATATGCATAATGATTTAGATATTATATTTGGTGTGGAATGAGATTTGCTTGATGAAGAGTGAAATTGTTGTTTTGAAATTTGAACAAAACATTCAATAGAAGAAGATTTTTGTATATTGTCTTGTCATGATGGTGTGTATCAATGAGATTTGAAAAATATTACTCAAGCATATATCAATGCTATAGAGAAATATCATGATAAAATAAAATTTATTTGACATATCTGTAGCAAAAAGACATCTCAATATCTCAATATACCTAAAATAGCAGAAGTTCTAAATAAATATAATATACCCATTGAAATAAATTGTTCTTATCTAAAATTAGATAGGACAGATACTTCCAAATTAGATCAATTGCTCAAATTACTAAAATCTGGTGTTTATGTGTGTACAGATGCACATTGTCTCCATGATTTACAACTTAAAGAACTTGGTTTCCAATATTTGAAAGATAGGGGATATATTTAATCATAATTTTTGTTCTTTTGGATTTTAATTACTGACTGGGTTTTTTATGTCATTTTAGATTTATATTGTTTTCTAGAATAGAATGAAAATATTAAACACAATGAGTGAGGATTATCACATACATAGTATAAATTACTCTGATGGGTTAAATACAATAGATGAAATAGTACAATATGCCCATAAAATATGACTGAAAAAAATAATAATTACTGATCATAGTCAGGTAGCATTAGATGCAGAAAAAATTGAGCTTAAAAATTATAGAATTTCTTTAAAAAGACGAGTAAATGTCCATAATGATTTAGATGTTAAGTTTGGTGTGGAATGAGATTTGATCGATGATGAATGAAATTGTTGTTTTGAGATTGGGAGAAATCATTCAATAGAAGAATATTTTTGTATATTATCTTGTCATGACAATGCTTATAAATGAGATTTGAAAAATATTACCCAAGCATACATAAATGCTATAGAGAAGTATCATGATAAAATAAAATTTATTTGACATATCTGCAATAAAAAGACATCTCAATATCTCGATATACCGAAAATAGCAGAAGTTCTAAATAAATACAATATACCAATCGAAATAAATTGTTCTTATCTAAAATTAGATAGGACAGATACTTCCAAACTAGACCAATTGCTCAAATTACTAAAATCTGGTGTGTATGTAAACACGGATGCTCATTGTCTTACTGATTTACATCTCAAAGAACTTGGTTTTCAATACTTGAAAGATAGAGGATATCTTTAACTGTAATATTTATTTTTAAATTTCGAAATGTTTTTGTACAAAGGCTTATTATATACAATAATTTCAACACTCTTTTTCTTCTCATTTTCTTTTGCTTTTGACTTTCAAACTGATTGTGAAGAAAAGCTTTTTATTGTTACAGCATATTATTCTCCAAAAGACTGACAAGTTTTTTACTACAAAGAAAATGTAGTAGAAGAAAAAATATTAAACTGAAGTGGAACTCATGGAGCAAGTGGTAGGGGAGTTTTTAATGGAATGTTAGCGGCACCAGCCACTTATGATTTTGGAGGAAAAATACTTTTTCCATCGCTTTGAGTTTGAGAAATAGCAGATAGAGGAGGGGCGATAGTTTCAGCATGAAAACAATGAAATAGATACGATCGTATAGATATTTGGATGTGATATTGAGAGGAATGACTTGTTAGAGCTCTAACTTTTGGAAAAAGAGTATTAAAATGATATTATTGTTCAAATATCAAGCTCAAATCCCTCCAGGCAAATCCCAGGGTTTGATTTAATTTTGATAACATTCCAATACCAAAAAATTTTTTTGATGCGACATTGTTTATCCAAGAACTTCGTGAATGAAGAACAGATGTACGAGTTTATACTCTCCAACAATATCTTACTAAGTTTGGTTATATGAAGAAACAAACTTGATTTTTTGGTCCAGAGACAAAAAAAGCACTTTGCAATTATCAGCTCAAAAGGTGAATTACCAGTAGAAAATATTGTTGAGTTTTTTGATCGGCGACCAGAGAGTATATGAAAAGAGAAGCCAAAAGAAAATGATTTTTACCAGATTTTTGAATAACAGCTACATTTGACGAATTAATTTCTTTTGCTCAAAATTATAACTGAACAAACAGTTCTACACAAAGCACAATTTCTTGAACTGAGAGTTCTCAATTATCGATCATTAATTATTTTAACCAAGCTTACAAAAAAAATGTACAAAATTCAAAAGTTTCTGATTTACAAGATATGTTGAGACATTATGGATTTTTTACATGAGATTTATATGACAAATATGATGCAAAAACAATCAAAGCTGTTTACGATTTCCAGTTAGCACTAAAAATATTATCCCCAAACGATACAAAAAATCCTGCTAGATGATGGATGTGACCTTCCACTAGAAAAGCCTTGAACGAAAAACGAACAGAGTTTCAGAAGCATAAAAGTTCGTAAAGTTACACCCCTACCACCCGGGCGCTGTTCGCGAAGCTAGCCAATTGCACCCGGTGGTGGGGATGTAACTTGTAACTTTACAAGTAGACACCTTTTATTTGATAAGCTTAATCCAAATGCAAAAAGAATTTATGCAAGAAGCTATTGATCTTTCAAAAGAAAATATTGAAAAACAATTTGGCTGACCTTTTGGTGCGGTAGTTGTAAAAGACTGAAAAGTAGTCGGAAGATGATTCAATCATGTTGTCAAAAACAACGACCCTACCGCTCATGCTGAAATTCAAGCTATTCGTGATGCTTGTACAAATCTAAAAACTTTTGGTTTATCATGATGTGAAATTTATATTTCATGTGAGCCATGTCCAATGTGCTTGTGAGCGATTTTTCGGGCTAGAATAAATAAAATTTATTACTGAAATACACAAAAAGATGCAGATGAAATAGGTTTTGATGACCAAAATTTTTATAAAGAATTTTCAAAACCAATCGATCAAAGATCTATTCCAGAAATTCAATTGATGTATGATGAAGCAAAAAAGGTTTTTGATGAATGGAAAGAAAAAGTAGGAAGCGTTGAGTATTAGAAAATCAGTTCAATAATACTGATTAGCTCGTTTTTGATATAATGTCTAAAATATCTAACATTGACTTTTTTGTGGTAAAAGTGTATAAGAATACCAAAAAAAATTAATTAGTAAAAAAAGGAGGACACTATGACCAAAGAAGAAGAACTAAAACAAAAAAGATTCCGAAAGTTAGAGGAGGTGCACGGTCTATTGGAAGAGTTAGGAAAATCACAAAAGCCATTTATTCACGAAGGAAAAGAAGTGGATATTGTGGAAACTATTAAGGTGATTTATCTAATTTGCCCTAGATCTATGACTATTTTTTTAGAAAGGACAAATTACATCCTTAAAAGTTTAATATATAACAACACTTTGATGACAAGATGGGATAATGTTGATCATTTTCAATTAAATATATTTGATTATAGTTTTAGGTTTAATATTTTATCTTGATATTAAAAAACATTGAAAAGAGTTTGTATTTTCTAGTCAGATTTTGATCGTGAAATGATTAAACTATTGAAAAAAAATGATGAAAAAGTAGATTCTTAATAATACTTTATTTATTTTACTACAATGAAAATAAAAGAAATTTTAAACAAATACTATAAAGAATATTGTAATGAAGATGAGAGATTTAGTAGGGGTGTAGTTCATCAAGCAGAATTTTTAACAACTATTCATTTTGTTGATAAGTTTTTAAAATCAGGAGATAGAATTTTAGAAATAGGTGCAGGAACGGGCGCTTATTCTATTTATTATGCAAAAAAGGGATACAAAGTTGATGCTGTTGAGTTGCTTGAACATAATATAAATATTTTCAAAAATAAAATAACAGATGATCTAGATATTAATTTGGTTCAAGGAAATGCTTTAGATTTATTAAATTATGAAGATAATTCATTTGAAATTACTCTTTTGTTTGGGCCTCTATATCATTTGTTTACCAAAAAAGATAAAGAAAAAGCAATATTTGAAGCAATCAGAGTTACTAAAAAAAGAGGTAAAATTTTTTTAGCTTATCTTACTCATGATTCAATAATTTTAAATTATTATTATATATAATGATCACTGCTGAAGAAATGCAAAACCAAATAGAAGAAATTAATAAAGCAAACAAAATGCTTGGTAACGATTTTCACGAATATCTAAGTACAGTAAAAGAATGACACAAAAAAATAATAGAAGATGTCATAAAGAGAGATGAAATAGAACGCTATATTTGAATAGTCTATGAAATGGGGCTTTTTTATTCGTTTGTTTTTGATAAGAAAATAGTTCTTTGAAGCTATTTTAGCGAGGATAATACAATCACTCTACATTGTTTATATTCAGAAATAGCACAAAACACATTTTGAGTATATGGATCATTAATGTTTTGAAATGTTCTATGAGCTATTTGTTTATGTAGAACTATTTTAGAAAGAGTCATTACCTTGAAAATAATCTTTGAAGATTCTGCCAATAAACAACAAATTGAAGAAAGAATAGAGAAATATAGAAATTTATGATGAGTATTAAAATACAAGTTTGCTGAAGAAGTAAATGATCAAGAAATGATGGCAGAATTTAAAGCAGATTTTGATATCTACTCAGCACAATATCAAAATTGAAATCATTTTGAATATACCAAAGCAATATACGGAGAGAAAAGATCTATATCAAGATTATTAAGAGATTTTAATATGGATAACTGAACAAATCATCTATATTGAATTTTATCTATTGCAAATCATTGATCAGTAATATCAAACAATCTTTTAGATGAAAAGAATTGACTTTTGCCTTGCCAAGAAAAAGATTGGTACAAAAGAGTTGCATGATTAGTAATTACCATAACGGCGTTAAGTGTTACAGGATTGGTTGAACATATAAACGATAAATCAATAAACTCTGTTTTAACCTTTTTACAAGGCTTAGTAATAAATTGGAATAAAAATTAATTTTTATGATATAATTTTAATAATGTCTGAAGAAATTAAGAAAATAAAACAAACATTTATAAATCCAATGCTATGATATGTAAACTTTTCATTAATTCTTATTTTATTTAATTTGAGTGGAGATTTTTTTTATCGATTAGGATCTATCTTTATAGAATTAGATTCTCATTTAAAATTTGATACCTGATTAAGATTTTGTGTAAATATTATAATTCCTTTTATCTTATCTATATTTTTAATAATTTACCAGAGCAAAATTATAAAAAAAGAATACTCAGAGAATATCTCAAAAAATATAATATTCTTCATAATATTGGCAATAAGTATATTGGCAATTTACATAATAACCAATGTTAAATAATGAAAATAGAAAAAAAATATATTAGGTATATTATATGATGATCTTTATATATCGCGGTGATATTATTTTGGATAGTATCATTGAAAACATATAAATATTTTTTTCACAAAGTTGATATCAATACATGAACAGTAAATACATGAACAATAGGTATTGAGACTGGAGTTGATTCTAACTTTATTAGCGAACACACAAAAATATTGATTACAAATCAAGAGTGATATCCTAAAAATAAGACTTTAGATGATTTTCCTAAAATAAAGATCAATAATTCTATAAAAAACGTAAAACTTATTGCAGACATAACATTCACAGATAAATTTATAAATACATATGCTTATGAAAATTCTGATTGATATTTCTTTGCTCTAAGGTTTTTCTTATGAGGTTTTGATAATTGATGATATTATAGTGTCTATAGAAAACAGAATGGATGAGTTAGCAATAGTTTTTGACACAACTTAGTTTGAGCAAAATTAGCTTATGAAATTAGAGATTGAGCGACTTGGTATATTGATCTAAATAACAAAGTCCCTGTAGCCGTAGATCCTCAAGAACGAACTCCTACTTATCAATATAAGTTTTTGAATATTGAGAAATATCTAAATGAGAATATATGAAAAGAAATTCCTATAGGAGTATATCTATCAAGTGTTTCAGAACTATATTGACGAGAACTAACAAAAATTAAAGAGTTAAAAATTATATATAGTGGTAAAGAATGAGATCTAAAAGTTATACAATAAGTTTGTAAATTAAATTATAAATCATGAAAAATATCACTTTCAAAATCACCAACTCTATAATTTCTAAGATAGAATATCGTATTTGGTGAGTAATAGAAAACGCCCACATCGTCTCAGAACGACAAGCAAAACTAAAACAAATAGCAAGACTTCGTAGTGGAGTATGTTCCACTAAAATCGAATGCAATAGAAAATCACTTATGCACAAACTGAAAAACTTTTTGCTTGAGAAAGAATCAAAGTCAGACCAAGAGACGAAAAAAGAACTAAAAAACTATATGAAAATTCTAGATTATATTGAACCTAGAGAATTCGACAATACAATCACAGAAAAAGATATTTTCAAAATTCATCAACTAACCACAAAAAACATCTTAGATCCAGTTCATCATAATAGACGAAGAAACTAAACTAATCTACTTCACATTAATTCCATAGTGAGTCACAATCCAATACCATTTTCCTGAAATTCAAACACCAAATCACATATCAGTAAAAACATTGCTACTTATTGCATTATAGTGAGGTCTGTAAGATCCACCTTTTTCGCTCATCCAAAAATCAAATCATTTTTTCAAAGCATTAATCATATCTTGTGTACAATCAGATTTATTACAACTGTACACTTGATAAGCTACATTTTCTGTAAATGCAGTTCGCTTATAATCAAAATCTATTCATAAATTATTAAACCAAGATAAAATTTTATCGTAATTATAATATCAATCTCAAGGGGTTCTGGTATGTGTACTGCTTTTTCTATTGTTCTTTGCTAAATTATCTGCCCAAACTAAAGCAGAGTAGTTTAGTTTATCATTTATTATGTAATCTGATAATCATAATTTATTCCTTTCTTCATTATGCCATCTCAAAATTTCTTCTTGTACTCTGTCTCGATCTACATTTTTCAATATATCGCTTTGATTTATAGACATTTCTTTTAGTTTGATAAGCTTATTTTCAAACAAATAAACTAAATATCATATCATCTCTTTTTGTTCTCCATCAAGATTATTCTTCAACAAAGAAAAACTGTTTACTATGTTTTGATACCTATCCATTTGCCGATAAATACTTTTTTCTCCTCGTTGCTTTTCTACAATAGACATGATGCCATCAATCCTAGTCCTTACTTTTTCACTTACTGGATATTCGGCATTTGTAAATCATAAAAAATTCAAAAAAACAAATCCAAAGATAAAAATAAATAAAAACTTTTTCATATTGATTTTTGTTAAATAAAACAAACTACAGTGATTCAAAGAATTTTATAATTTCACTTCACGCATTGTCTGGCCAAGTATGAGGATAATATTTTCACCTATTATCAGTAGAATCTGAATGTGGACACCAAACTACAGGAGCATCAGACAGACAATTTGTATATTTCACACAATTTAAAGGTGCTGGTCAAAATGGAACGGTTTCTGGTCAACAAAAGTTTTGTTTTAACATTTGATCACGAGCGACCACTCATTCTCTGTATGGACTTAAATTATCGTCGGGATGTTGTATTATAATTCATGCCACAGGACCAGAACATTCATTTATCGTAGTTCATCATCAAACACTTCATATTGCACGAATTTTGTCTCCACGAGCACAACTCAGACTATTTGTAAACCATGCTCATAGCGAGTGTCATACCACAAATATTTGATCTTTATCAATACAATAATTTTCTTCAAAATCTTTTAGTATTTGGTCAAACAAAGCAAAATCTCTTAAGTTTGATTTTTTATCGCCAGGATTGCTTCGATTACGAGGTGAACTATTTTCTGGTAATCCACTAGGATATATTATGATTGCATTTCAGTTTGTCGCCTTTTCTATTCAATAATAACTACGAACCATCTCGTTTGAGTTTGTACGACCATGAAATGCTAATATTAATTTTATTGGCTTATTCTTATCATATCTGTTTCAAATTACAGTGATATAGTTGCGAACAACTCAATTAACTACAGATGATTTAATTGGTGTAGCTGGTGGCTCTTTTCCACATCAACTTGATCAAGGTTTGCGCTGATTCCCAAAACTAATTTTTCACTCTTTTTCTAGCATAAATTGATGGATAAAATAAGCCATTTCTCAACGAGTCATGTTTTTATACGGAAATATTTCATATTTAGAAAAAATATTGTTGTTGTGAACAAAATTCAAATATCCTTGATACCAAGGTTCTCAGTTGGAAACTGATTCAGTCTTTTTTGAAAATCATTCTATTCACATTTTTAATGCTTCAGCAAAACTCACATATTGATAAGGTCTAAATTTTCAGTCATCATATCATTTTACCATATTTTGGGATTTTGCATAACATACATATTTTGCAAATCGTTCATCTTTTACATCTTCAAAACAATTATTCAACTCTCATAAGTCTGGTCAAATACTAGATTCCAATATTATTTTCATAATTTCTCAACGATTTATCTCACGATCAGGACGAAAGTTTCCATCAGGATATCATTGAACAACTCAATGGTCGTAAAGATATTGTATACTTTCCATGTACTTGTGGTTTTGTATATCTTTTGGGCTGTTAGCTGATGTTGATGTATAAGTTTTGAAAAATAAAACATTCACCAACAAAACAACGGCAATAAATTTATATAATTTTTTCATTTTCTCAAAAAACATATAAATGCACAAAATATTTATAAATTTATCCATACTTAAAACAAGTTTTTTATTTTGTTAATTAAAATGTTCTTTGTGAAACGGGAGTAATCATCCTTAAACATAATTAATGACAAAAAAAACAGATTTTAGAGTTTAATCATAAAATTTTCAATAAAAAAGCCTGTTAAATACAAGCAGATTTAAATTCATTTAGAATTGCCTAAATCAATTTGACTATATTTATAACATATTATTCTGTCAAACTTTTGACCACTTTTTCTTGAAGTTGCTAAAATAGCCAGACAAATTTGCAAAAAAAATAAAATTGGTTATAATTAGGTATAATGATGTTTTAGCATGTAAGTTTATTCAATGAAAAGATCTTTTAATTCCAACATTTCTCAATCTGAATTTATACAAAAACAGATTAACGATTTTAAAAATATGTTATGATATCTGAATCAAGATGAACATTTGAAAAATTTTATAATAGATGATTTTGATAGTCCACTAGTGCAACTTATAAAAACTTTGTCACTTTGACAGGAGATTCAGCATAGAATAGATAACCCTGATGAATCTTTATATCAACAATCGTTAGCAGCAAAAGTTGCTTCAGAATTTTGACTGCAGATTTCTCCCATGTATTATTGAAGGGGGATATCGCTTATTGATGGTAAAAAATTTATTAATTTTTTGTCTCATATTTCTTTACAAGATTTAAATGATCCTTGAATAAAGACTGGCATCAAATCAATATTAACACATATTAAGTGTCTCTATTGATATATTTTGGAGAAGAATTTAGATAATGACAAATTTGATAATTTTTACGAATTGGTACATTATTGGTGAGATATTGAAAAACAGTATGAAAGATTGTGAATGCAAAATCATCTTAAAAATTTTACTATGAAGCCTTATGTTGATGCCTTTAATTGATGATATTTGAGAAGTCTTTTGTGATTAAAAAAGTTATTATGGCGTGGTGATTATGATCCATTTAAAATGACTACAACTCAATCATTTAATGATTTACATGAACATAAAAACAATATAGATGATTATGTGGATCAAATTTGTAAATGGGGTAAAAAAGAAATTGGTCATCAAGAAAGCCTTCCTTTGGTAAAACATATATTTTCATTATATATGCAAACTATAAATAATGATAAAGAATTTTTTAATTTATCTGATGACAAGGTAAATTATTTATTGTGAAAATTTAAAGATGTATTATCTAAACTCTAGATAATTATATTTTTTGAAGATTCATTTTTTCATTTTCTCAAAAAACATATAAATGCACAAAATATTTATAAATTTATCCATACTTAAAACAAGTTTTTTATTTTGTTAATTAACGACAAACAAGAAGTCATTATTTCACCGTTATCTGTACTACTTGCAGAGCTACCTAATTGCTCCTAAGTTCAATATGTCTCTGGTCAAAAACAATCTTTATCTTCATTATGGTAATAAAATTTAACATCTATTGAAATTTATTCTTACATTATTATATTAACTATAATTATTAATAAATAATTTTATTATCTAAGATATCTAAATGATTTTAAAAAGACTTATTGCTCAAAAGTTAGCTGATTTAAGAAAAACTTTTTGATATTCTCAAAAGGAATTATCCAAAGTTCTTTGAGTGGATAGAGTTGTTTACACCAACATAGAATCTTGACTGAGAGAAATCAAAGTAGATGAGCTCAAAAAGTTAGCTGATTTTTTCCAAATTCAAATTGAATATTTTTTTACTAATGAAAAAAACACAGACCATTATAAAATTATTAAAGATGATAAAAATGAAATTAGAGTGTCTATTCCCACATGCCAAGAAGAAAAATTTAAAGAAGTTTTTTTATATATTTTAGAAAAACTTTCAGCTAAACCAAGCTTTAGTGAAACCGTTTTGCACAAAATCTTATATTTTTGTGATTTTGATTATTACGAAAAATATGAAGAATTTTTTATAGGAAGTAGGTATATTAGAAATCATCAATGACCAACCTCAAAAGAATTAATAAAAATAATAAAAGGGATGAAAGAAAAGAAAGAAATAAAACAAGAAAATATTCATTTTAAAAATTGACATACATGAAGAAAATATATCCCTCTTAGAAAAGCCGATCTTACCAAGATTAATTGAGCAGAAAAAGAAATTTTAGATAATGTGATTCAAAAATTAGGAGATATGTGAGCATCTAGAATTAGTGAATATGTTCATTGAGATGTACCACGAATTTCCACAGCAGATCAAGCAGAAATTCCTTATGAAGCTGTGTTCTATAGATCTCCACAATATTCTATCAGAGATTACGAAGAAAATGATGATTTTAATATTTAAATTGAACTAGATATGCTACTAATCTTTGATGAAATAGATGAATTTAAAAAAGATTTCAAAAAACTGTTAAAAAAATTTGAAACTTTAGATGAAGATTTTTCCATATTCAAACAATTTGCCTTGTCTACATACCATATTAATTGAATAAACAATTGATGATTTTTCCCAATTACATGACAGTGAGTCCATGATTACATTTTTTGTCCCATTAAAGCTAAAAAATTTGCTTGTAAATCTCTCAAATGAAAATGAGCAAGATCTGGTATTAGAATCATTTATAATTTTTCTAAAAAGAATAATAAAATAACTTTTATACAAATATATTTCAAAGAAAAGGCTGATACGGATTGCGATTATCAAAGGATTAAAAATTTTTATAAATTAATGAAATAGTTTTAAAACTACTGAGAATGATAGTATTAAAAAAAGAGGTTTAAGATCGTAGAAAATTTTTAAAAAATATCAGATTTCTTTATCGTAAATATTTTATTGTTTCAATACAAATAAAATTTTCTCCTATCAAATTCTTTCTTAAAAAAATTTTTCACTTGAAACTTTTACTATTTTCAATAACTATAAACTGATGTATTTTTATATTTTTATAAAAAAACAATGTTTTCATTTATTCGAGAAAGTTTTAAAACTTATTTCCAAGAAGGAATAAAAATTAATCCATTACTTATCCTGATTTTTGTATGATTTGTTACACAACTTATAAAAATAACAATTGATTCTATCAAGCAAAAAAAATTTTGTATTTCCAATTTTTTCTCTTCGGGCTGATTCCCATCTTTTCACTCATCTATTGTTTCTAGCATAGCGATCATGGTTTTGATAGAATTCGGTTTTGATAGCATATATTTTGCATTGGCATGTGCTTTTGCTTGATTAGTAGTTTATGATGCTATGAATCTAAGATTTGAATCAGGTAAACAAGCAGAATACATTAATGAAATTAGATTGAATATTACGAGTGTTCTTACAATGACCCAAAAAGAGTCCTTAAAAGAGAGGTTATGACATACTCCATTTGAAGTTTTTGCGGGAATAATTTTGGGTATTGCTCTTACTTTTGTGTTATATTACTATTTTATTTAATTAAACTATGTATACTTTAGTCAAAAATAGGCCTTTTCAAAAAAGGAAAACAAATAATATAAAAAGAAAGATTAAAAAAATAAAATTAATCTATCCGGAAATAAACTTTCCTATCAAGCGATTTTGGATATTTTTATTATCTATAATTTTTATTTATTGAATCTTTTTTATAATACAGCACACTATTTTTAAAGACGAAAATTATATAAAAAAAGTCTATTATAGTCAAACTAGTGTAGATACTTATGATGATCCTTATTTGTACAATACTATTTCCAAGCTCATAAAAGATGAAAACTATTATGTAGTATCCAAATTCAAAAGAAAAGCTATTCTTCATACTCTAAAACAAGATTTCCCAATCGTGAAAAACATAAGGATCATTCAGCCAGAAAAATTTTCTGCTTCAGTTCAAATAATTTTCTATGATTTAGATATGGTTTTACAACTATGAAACAGGAAATTTTGAGTATTGTGATATTACAATTTTGAAATTTTTAGTGGCAATACAATTTGAGATGGTGTGTTTACCGTTGAGCTACCAAAATACTTAAGTGGCACAGAATCTATAAATTGATTATTCGTTGAAATATCACCAGAAAAACTCATCTCTGATATAGATGTTATTTCTCAATGATTTAATGGATATAGTAGAATTGTATATTTGCCATGATCTTCCATGACTGTTGTTTTTGTTGGCGGGAAAACAATATATTTAAATAATAAAAATTCACTTACAGGTCAAATAGATAATTATAATCTTTTGATGAAATATTATAATGAAGCCAATTCTTTGAAAATTATAGATTTGTGATCCCTTGAGTGAGATAAAATAATAGTTAAAAAATAATTTCGTATCTTCCAGAATCATATACTGCTTTTAGATTTTTACAGTATCAAATATGAAAAAACAGGACTTTCCAATATTTCAGAACAATCCAACCTTGGTGTTTCTTGATAGTGCTGCTAGTACTCAAAAGCCCCAATATGTGATAGATGGAGTTAATGATTTCGTTTCAAATGATTATGCAAATATTCATAGATGAGCCTACCAACTTTCAGAAAGATCAGAGGAATTATACGACAAATCAAAACAACTTCTTGCAGAATTCTTAAACAGTAAAGCATCAGAAATTATATACAATTACAATGCCACTCATTGAATGAATGTTATAGCACAATCCTTGGTCAACTCTTGATTCTTAAAAAAATGAGATAAGATTTTGTTATGAATACGAGAACATCATGCAAATATAGTTCCCCGACAAATTTTATCCAAAATATTTGGATTTCAGATAGATTTTGTTGGAGTTTCAAAATGATGTGAAATTGACCGAGATGATTTTTCAAAAAAATATGATAAATCTGTGAAAGTTGTGTCTATTTGACATGTTTCCAATGTTACTGGAAAAATATATGATGTAAAAAAAATAAAATCTCTACTTAGAGCAGATACTTTTTTCATTATTGATTGATCTCAATCTTTCCCAAATATGAAAATAGATGTCCAAGATATATGATGTGATTGTTTCGTTTTTACAGCACATAAAGTTATGGCTTACACATGAATTGGAGCAATGTATCTAAAAAGAGATTGGATCAAAAAACTTACTCCTATGATGTCTGGGTGATGAGCTATCAGAGATGTAGATTTGTTTTGACATACAGTTCCAAACGACTATTCAAAATTTGAAGCTGGTACCCCAAATATTATTTGAGCAATAAGTTTATTAAAATCCTTGGAATACATCAAATCAATTTGATGAATGGAAAAAATTCGAGAACATGAACAAAAGCTAGTTGAATATTCATTAGAAAGATTTACTAAATTAAAAGAAAAAGTAAAATT
>Ga0255342_1001391_pt1 | contig 34647 bp, 34 predicted proteins | sample wastewater_treat_3_FD_192416 | JGI IMG/M metagenome (GOLD analysis project Ga0255342, IMG submission 192416) | Wastewater microbial communities from Lulu Island WWTP, Vancouver, Canada - plant14 | ecosystem: Engineered > WWTP > Wastewater > Unclassified | place: Canada: Vancouver, British...
ACGATGGATTCGATTACATCGTCCGGAGCGCCTGGCTGATGTTGTTAAGGGAGTGAAATTCGTTAACGGTATTGAAGAAAAACGGATCGCCGCCTAAGTCTTCATACACAACTCTTGACAATATCTCATCAATATGTGCTAACTCTCCAGGTACTTTCTTCTCATATCTTTTAATGATCTTTTTCTGGGATGGATTCAGCGGATAACGTGACTTTATCCTGTCCATCGTTGCCGGTGATGGCGTCTTATCCAAATAATAAGGCTTAAATAGCAAAACCAGTTCATATCTGTTGGAGCCAAATTGCCGGTATGCCTTAACTATGTTTCTTTCAATCTCTTTCGGCGTTCGCCTTGATCCTGGTTTCGGGCCTCTTTTCTCAGGTAATATTGACAAAGGGTCTTTCTTGGACTCAACCCACCTCGTATGATATCTGCGCAGTTCCTTAGGTGAAACATGATGAGCCTCACAGAGCAATCTCACGCTCTTAAATGCCCGGGGTTTTACTTTTGCCCTCGTCCTTTCATATTCCTCTAATATCGGTATCCATCGTTTAATAACCACTTGTTGTTCATGTTTCATCGGCTTCTCCTTCAGTATATCTACAACTTTACAAATTATACCAAAAAAGTTACCGAATTAGTGAGCATTAACATCGGTGCTAATATTATAAACACCTATATCGGCACTAATACACTTAATTGCAAAAATTTACAGTTTTAAACTTAATAGTTCAATATTAAATGGTATTCAACCTTTTTCGTTTCTTTTAATTATGCGGATCAGCATAATATTTCCAATAAACTTTTAAAAATCATTCTCGGCGCTCGTTATTGGCGTCAGAGCATTATTAGAAAAAATATTTTGACAAAATGTTTTTTTTGCATTAAATTATTTTAAAATTTTAAATGAAAGCTTGACAAAAACGATGATGGACACAGCGAGAAATCAGAATTTAGCTCTGAACATTCTGCCCCTGCTTTTGGGTCTCGCTCTGCTGCGCCTTTTACTTAGGGCCTGCCGCTCATCGTTTTTAGGTCATCACTAGGACTATAAGCATAACTGATAACCTAAAAGGCCGTGAGCGGAAAAAGCTCACGGCCTTTTTTTGTTTTTATAAATTATTCAACGAGGGGGAAAATATTATGAAGAAGGACAAAAATCGCGTTTATATTTTTGACACGACATTGAGAGACGGTGAACAGTCGCCCGGCTACAGCATGAACACGGAAGAAAAAATGATGATGGCACGTCAGCTGGAAAAGCTGGGCGTCGATATCATCGAAGCGGGATTTCCTATCGCTTCCGAGGGAGACTTTGACGCCGTAAAACAAATCGCCAAGGAAATAAAAAAATCCCAGGTTGCTGGACTCGCCCGCGCCAACAAACTGGATATCGACCGCGCCTGGCAGGCCATAAAAGGAGCGGCTCATCCGCGTATCCATACTTTTATTTCCTCTTCGGATATTCATTTGAAGTATCAACTCAGAAAAAGCCGTGAGCAGGTGCTCAAGGAAGCGGTGGATGCAGTCAAACTTGCCCGCTCCTACACGGAAAACGTGGAATTTTCGCCGATGGATGCCACGCGCTCGGATAAAGATTATCTAGTTGAAATGGTGTCGGCCGTAATCGACGCGGGCGCCTGCACCGTCAACATCCCCGACACAGTCGGTTACGCTATTCCGGAAGAATTCGGAGAACTTATCGCCTACCTGTTTGCCAATGTCAAAAACATGGGCGATACGATTGTGGCGGTGCACTGCCACAATGATCTGGGACTCGCGGTGGCCAATTCTCTGGCGGCAATTCGTAATGGCGCGCGGCAGGTGGAATGCACCATCAACGGCATCGGCGAGCGCGCGGGCAACACGGCCATGGAAGAAATAGTCATGGCGTTGGCCACGCGCAAGGATATGTACGGGCTTTACACCAAAATCAATACTGCCCAGATTTATAAGACATCGCGTCTGCTCACGCAGATTACCGGCATACCGGTTCAGCCCAATAAAGCGATTGTGGGCACTAACGCCTTCGCGCATGAATCCGGCATTCATCAGGACGGGCTAATTAAGGAAAAAATTACGTATGAAATTATGACACCGCAATCGGTGGGCATCAGCGACACGCACATCGTGCTGGGCAAACATTCCGGACGCGCCGCCATTTCGCAGCATTTAAAAAAAATGGGTTATAACCTCAACGATGAGCAGATAACCAAGGTCGCCGCGCGTGTAAAAGACCTGGCCGATGTCAAAAAAGACATTTTCGATGAAGACCTGGAAGCGATTGTCTCCGAGGAAATTTATCGAGGAGAAGATAAATACAATCTTGTTTATCTCAATGTGGTCAGTGGCAACGTTGCCGTTCCCACCGCGACCATGGAAATACAGATTGGCGATAAGGTAGTGCGCGAAGCCGGTTTCGGCAACGGCCCAGTGGACGCCACTTTCGCGGCCATCCGCAAAATTACCAAAACCAATTATCAGCTCCTTCGTTACGCGGTCAACGCCATCACCGGCGGCTCGGACGCGCAGGGCGAAGTGACTGTGCAGTTAAAATACAATGGCCATTCAGTTGTGGGACGTGGCGCGCATCCCGATGTTATCGTTGCGTCCGCCAAGGCCTACATCAACGCCTTGAATCGTCTTGAATTTTTAAAGGACAACGCCAAAAAAGCTAAGGTTGTTGAATAAAAAGAAAAAGTAAGATAAGGACAGCTTCATCTGCAAGCACAGGAGAATATTGTGGGAAACACAATTACGGAAAAAATTTTGATGGCACATACAAAGATCAGGGAGCTTCACCCCGGGCAACTCATAAACGCCCGCGTAGATATCGCCCTCGGCAATGATATCACCGCGCCGATTGCCATCAGGGAATTCCGCGCCGCGGGCGGAAAAAAAGTTTTCAACAAAAATAAAGTCGCGCTGGTGCTGGATCACTTCACGCCGAATAAAGACATAAATTCCGCCGAGCAATGCAAGGCAGTACGGGAATTTGCCATCGAGCACGGCATTGTTCATTTTTATGAAGGAGGTCAGGTTGGGGTGGAACACGCGCTTCTTCCCGAAAAAGGCATTGTTCTTCCCGGCGAGCTGGTTGTCGGAGCGGACAGCCACACCTGCACCTACGGCGCGCTGGGCGCTTTCGCCACGGGCGTGGGCAGCACGGATCTGGCCGCGGCCATGCTGACCGGCGAGCTGTGGTTCAAAGTGCCGCAGTCCATTAAATTTGTTATTTACGGAAAGCTCAAAAAGTGGATTTCGGGCAAAGACCTGATTCTTAATATTATCGGACGTATCGGCGTGGACGGAGCTCTTTACCAGGCCATGGAATTTACCGGAGAAACAATAAACAAACTTCCCATGGCCGACAGATTTTCCATGGCGAATATGGCTATAGAAGCCGGCGCCAAAAACGGTATTTTCGCGCCGGACGCCATCACGAAAGAATACATCAAAGGCCGCGCGAAACGTCCTTATAAGTTTTACGCCTCCGATGCCGACGCTGGTTATTCTCAGGTAATTGAAATCGATGTCGGCAAGCTCGAGCCGCAGGTGGCTTTCCCTCATCTGCCCTCTAATGTTAAGGACGTGAGCAAGGCAGGAAAAATAAAAATCGACCAGTCGCTTATCGGCTCCTGCACTAACGGCCGCATCGAAGATCTGCGCGTGGCCGCGAAAATTCTGAAAAAACGTAAAGCCGCTCCGCACGTGCGACTGATTATCGCTCCGGCGACGCCGCATATTTATAAGCAGGCAATGCAGGAAGGACTTTTGGAAATCTTCATGAAAGCTGACGCAGTAATTACTCCGCCTTCGTGCGGCGCGTGCCTTGGCGGGCATCTGGGGATTCTGGCCGCGGGAGAAAGAGCGGTAGCGACGACAAACCGTAATTTTGTGGGACGCATGGGACATCCGAAAAGCGAGGTTTATCTGGCCAGCCCCGCGGTAGCTGCGGCCTCCGCCGTTTTGGGCAGAATTGCTTCTCCTGAAGAACTTTAACCATAAAAAGGATTTTGCATAATGAAATTCAGCGGAAAAATTTGGAAATTTGGTGACAACATTGACACGGACGCGATCATTCCCGCCCGTTATCTCAATACTTCCGATCCGAAGGAGCTGGCCAAGCACTGCATGGAAGACGCGGATCCGGATTTTGTAAAAAAAATGAAACCTGGTGATATCATCATCGGCGGCGAAAATTTCGGCTGTGGATCATCGCGCGAACACGCGCCCATCGCCATCAAGTCGGCGGGGATCTCTTGCGTGGTGGCCAAAAGCTTTGCCCGCATTTTTTATCGCAATTCCTTCAATATGGGCCTGCCAATTTTTGAATGCCGCGAGCTTGTCGATAAGGTGACGCAAGGCGTCCAAATCAGTATTGACAGTGTCAAGGGGATTATTTCTGTCGGCGGCGCGGATAAGACATTTTCCATCAATCCCATTCCGCCTTTTATGGAACAGTTAATTGCCGACGGCGGCCTGCTCAAACACATCGCGAAAAAGTGAAATAATTATGACCAAAAAAGATTTTTCCATAGCCGTTTTTCCCGGTGACGGCATCGGGAAAGAAATTATCGCGCAGGCGCTAAAAGTGCTGAATTTTCTCTCTCAAAAAATCGATGTTAACCTGCGCCTGGATGAAGAAAGCGTTGGCGGTGCCGCTTATGATACCCACGGCACTCCTCTGCCTCCGAAAAGTCTAGACATGGCCCTGAAAAGCGACGCGGTTCTTTTGGGAGCGGTGGGCGGCCCGAAGTGGGAAAGTCTTGATTACGCGGTGCGCCCCGAAAGAGCGCTTTTGGGATTGCGCAAAAAGTTGGGGCTTTTTGCCAACTTGCGCCCGGTCGCCGCTTTTGAGGAATTGCTGCACACATCCACATTGAAGCCGGAAATTCTGCGCGGCGTCGATATCATGATTGTGCGAGAGCTTACAGGCGACGTTTACTTTGGCCAGCCGCGTGGCGTTAAAGAAAACAACGGGCAGAGTACCGGCGTCAACACCATGATCTATACCGATGATGAAATCCGCCGCATTGCCCATCACGCTTTTGAAATCGCCAGAAGCCGCAAAAAAAATCTTGTTTCCGTGGATAAAGCCAATGTTCTGGAGTCCACCGAACTATGGCGCGATGTTGTCACGGAAGTTGGGAAAAATTATCCGGATGTGGCGCTCGGCCACATGTATGTGGATAACTGCGCCATGCAACTCATCCGCAATCCGGCGCAGTTTGATGTCATTCTGACCACAAATTTATTCGGTGATATCTTGAGCGATGAGGCCGCGATGCTCACCGGTTCGATCGGCATGCTGCCTTCGGCAAGCCTTGGCTCTGATCACGCCATGTATGAACCGATACACGGCTCCGCTCCCGATATTGCCGGCAAAAATATCGCTAATCCCATCGGTACTATTTTGTCCGTGGCGATGATGCTGCGTTATTCAATGAATCTTCCGGAAAAAGCAACCTTCATCGAAAAAGCAGTCAAACAAACGCTAAAAGAAGGGTTGCGTACCAAAGATATTTATCAACCGGGTGATAAACTTGTCGGCACGCAAGAATTGGGTGATCACATCGTAAAAAATCTGCGGAAAATTTTTAATTAACGATGTATGATGCTAATCACAATAGCAAACTCGCGGCTGATTCTTTTAGGGGATAAAAATTATGGCAAGCGCCACTTTTCTGAACAATATAGTGGTTTCTCCTCCCTTGGTTAAAATTTACCGGAGACTGGGCTTTAAAAAAACAACATCCCAAATATCATCAAAAACGCAAAAGGAAACTGATCGCATCATTAGCCAAGCCGCGGCGCTTATATCTCTGCGCGGCTCTTTTACGCGTCTTGCCATCAACGATAACATCAATGGGAAAATATCACTGGATGGCGACGCAATATTCCACAGCAAAAAATTATCTGTCTTTCTTCGTGACTGCAAAGAAGCGGTGCTCATGGGCGCCACCGCGGGAAATGAAATCATGGAGGCAATCAAAGAAAAAAGCGCGCAAGGAGACCTGCAGGCGGCTGTCATTTACGATGCCACCGCCAGTGAGATGGCGGACGCCGCGCTCGACTGGATTATGGACTACATAAATCAGTTAATCCGCCGCGAGAAAAAAACTCTTCTGCCCCGACGTTTTTCCGCGGGCTACGCTGATTTTGATTTATCCAATCAAAAAATCATTTACCAACTCCTCGCGCTGGAAAAAATCGGCGTGCGTATAACAAATGAATGCATACTGCTGCCGGAGAAATCCGTCACCGCTATAAGCGGACTTTGCGGCTGATATAAACATTTATTTTCATTCAATCAAAAATAATTCCACTTCTTGACACAAAAATGATATAGGAATGTGCAAACACGCAATTTTTTGGGGATAAATACCCATGGTCAAAGAAAAAATAATAAACATCATTAAGAAAAAAATCATCATATTGGATGGGGCTACAGGCACCGAACTGCAGAAAAAAGGAATGCCGGCCGGTGTCTGCCCGGAGACGTGGTGCCTCGAAAATCCGAAAATCCTAGAGGGCATACATTCATCTTACGCCCAGGCGGGCGCGCAAATTGTTTATACCTGCACTTTCGGCGCGAATCGTTTTAAACTCAAACAATACGGGGCACAGGATGCAGTCGAGACAACCAACAAAAAACTGGCGCGTCTGGCACGTAAAGCCTGCGGTAAAAATGCTTTGATCGCCGGCGATATCGGACCTACCGGTTTATTTGTTGAACCTTTCGGTGACCTTCCTTTTGAGGAAGCTATTGATGCTTTCAAAGAACAGGCGCGCGGCTTGATTGCCGGCGGTTGTGATTTAATCGTTATCGAAACAATGATTGACATCCAGGAAGCAAGAGCGGCCCTTATTGCTGTAAAAGAATTGAAAAATATTTTTACTATTGTTTCTATGACCTACGAAGAAGATGGACGCACGCTGGGCGGCACAGACGCGGTAAGCGCCTTAATCACGTTGCAGAGTCTTGGCGCGGACGCTGTGGGTTGCAATTGTTCCACCGGTCCGGAAAAAATGGCGGAACTTATTTCGTCAATGAAACCATACGCCAAAGTGCCGCTTTTGGCTAAACCAAACGCGGGAATACCGCGTCTGGAAGGCATGAAAACCGTCTTTGATATGCAGGCAAAAGAATTTTCCGCGGCCAGCCGTAAGCTTAGCGCAGCGGGAGCCAATCTGCTGGGAGGATGCTGCGGCACTACGCCGGAGCACATCAAAATGCTGGTCAGATCAGTAGCAAAAATAAAGCCGAAACCGCCGCGCGTAAAATCTCTGGCCGCCGTAAGCTCGGCGCGCGGTTTTTTGCTTTTGGAAAACAACAAACCTCTGGTTGTCGTCGGCGAACGGATTAATCCGACCGGCAAGAAAGCTCTGCAGCAGGAATTGCTGGAAGGGAAAACATCGCTTATCCGTCAGATGGCGCTGGATCAGCAAAACCAGGGCGCCGCCATGCTTGATCTCAATGTCGGCCAGCCCGGCATCGATGAAGTAAAAACAATAAAGAAAATTGTCGGCCTTCTATCGGGTGTAAGCCCTCTGCCGCTGGTTATTGATTCTTCACGCGTTGAAACTATTGAAGCAGCCCTGCGCCTGTATCCCGGCAGGATGCTGATTAATTCCATTTCCGGCGAAAAAGCGAAACTTACCAGGCTTTTGCCGCTCGCCGCGAAATACGGCGCGATGTTTATTCTTCTGCCTTTGACCGACGGCAATATCCCGAATACGGCAAAAAAACGGCAGGCTCTAATCAATAAAATTTATGCCCGGGCTAAAAAATTGGGCATAACCAAAGATGATTTTGTGGTTGATGGCCTGGTTATGGCCGTGGCATCAGATGCTCAGGCCGCCAAAGAAACTCTGGATACCGTGCACTGGTGCACTCAAGTTTTCAAAAGTAAAACAATCTTAGGTCTATCTAATGTTTCTTTCGGCATGCCGGGGCGTCCCTGGCTCAATGCCGCTTTTCTGGCTATGGCGCAATATTGCGGTTTAACGATGGCTATCGCCAATCCTGCCGGATCTGAATTTACCAATATAAAAAAAGCAGGAGATGTTCTGACGGCCAAAGACAATGCCGCCAAATATTTTATCGAACATTTTTCTGAGCAGACGGCGCCCGCGGCATCTCCGCAAACCGGCAAAACAATGTCTATCGCGGAGAAAATTACCTCTGCCATTAAAGAAGGAGACAGTGAAAAGATAATGCCTCTGCTCAAAGAAGCTTTGTCTTCCGGCACTGCCGCCTTTGAACTGGTTAATAAAGTGATGATACCGGCAATTGTCAGCGTCGGAGATTTATACGAAAAAAAGATTTATTTTCTCCCGCAGCTGATGGCGGCGGCGCAAACCATGAAAAAAGGCATGGATTACTTGGAACCGCTTCTGGAAAAAACGGCAGTGGCCAACAAGGGGAAAATCATCCTGGCCACCGTTCAGGGCGACATTCATGATATCGGGAAAAATATAGTTGCTCTGCTTTTGAAAAATTATGGATATTGCGTTATCGACCTGGGAAAGGATGTTGCCACGGAAAAAATCATTAAAACAGCCGAAACGGAAAATCCCGATATAATCGGGCTTTCGGCGCTGATGACCACAACCATGGTTAATATGAAAGAAGTAATTAATCTCGCCCGCGCCAAGGGCATTAAAACTGATTTTCTAATCGGTGGAGCGGTGGTTACCGAAGCCTACGCGCAATCCGTCGGCGCTCATTACGCCGCAGACGGAGTGCAAGCGGTGAAAGTAGCGGACAAATTAATCAGAAAATAACTTTTTCGGCTATGCGTTTATTCGGGTTTTTAAATAGCAAATCAGAAATAGCGCGGGCGCTTTGCATCTCCGTTTTATTTCACCTTGCCCTCCTGGGGATATTAATCTTCGGGGCGAAAAACATTGCCCTCACCCCGCCTGCTCTCGCCGGCATGAACCTCGTCTGGGTTTCTCTGGGAACGGACACAGAGCAAAACAAAAACGGCGGGGCGTCCCGTTCCGGTTCTTTCGCCAACAGCCAGCATACGACATCCGGGGAAAAAAATCAGTCCGTGCATCGTTTTGCGCAGGCAGTCTATGCTTCGCCTGAATCGATTCACCACGGGCAAGCATCTGCCGGGAACAACCTCGCGGAGTTAGCAGTGGAATCTCCCCGTCAGGCGGGTCCAGCAGGAGACAGAATGGCTTCCGCTTTTACAGCCTATCCTGTATATGGCGAAAACATGCCGCCGGTTTATCCGGAAATCGCCCGTATCCGCGGCTACGAAGGAGTTGTGCTGATTGCCGCCGAAATTCTACCTAACGGCCGCGTGGGAGAGGCAAGAATCAGCAAATCATCCGGCTATTCGATATTGGACCAAGCGGCGCTGGAAGCCATAAAACCGTGGAGGTTCGAGCCAGCAAAAAAATCGGGGCGGCCCTTTACCATGTGGGTGGAAGTACCCGTAAAATTTGTCCTAAAAAATAAAAAAACATCTTCATAAGGGAAATTGAGGAATATATGATGACCATCGAAGAAAAGAAAAAAAAACTTGCCGACATCATTATCGAAAGATCTTTTAAATACAGCGAAGACCCTCCTTTCACGCTCGCTTCCGGCAAGAAAAGCAATTACTATTTTAACTGCAAGCCGATCACACTCGATCCGGAAGGGATGAATCTCATCGGAGAAATTATTTTCGACATGCTCAGAAAAAGCGATATCACCGCCGCAGGAGGGCTCACGCTGGGCGCGGATCCGATTGCCAACTCTCTTTCTGTCATATCGTTTCAAAAAGGCAAGCCGATAAAATCATTTATCGTTCGTAAGGACGTAAAAGAGCACGGCACAAAAAGCGCGATCGAAGGAAACGTTTTACCGGGTGAAAAAGTGGTTATTATTGACGACGTCATTACCACGGGCGCCTCGACAATCATGGCGATTCAACAGGCGCAAAAGACGGGGCTGATTGTGGAAAAAGTCGTGGCGCTCATTGACCGCGAAGAAGGCGGACGGGAAAACATTCTTCAGCATGTAAGTGACACCGAAGCTGTGTTTACACGAACAGAAATAATGAACCGACGTGTAAAAACAAAGTAAAAAAATATTTTCCGCAGTTTTCAAATAAATATTGCACTCATTTTCCTGAACTTTTCAGATACGTAGAGGATTTTTTCATGCCCGATAAACTTAAATTTCCGCAGCCGACTCTCGGTGTAGGCGATAGAAAACAAGGATTTAATGTGCTGCGCGTAGAAACCATGCCGGCGCTGCGTTTGACCGCTTATGAGCTAAGACACGAAAAAACCGGCGCACGCGTATTACACCTGCATTCATTTGACCGAGAAAATGTATACGCGATATGCTTCCGGACACCGCCGGAAAACTCGACCGGTCTGCCGCACATTCTGGAACATTCTGTGCTGGCCGGCTCCGAAAAATATCCCCTTAAGGATGTCTTCAAAGAGCTAATGCGTTCTTCCATGCAAACTTTTATCAACGCGTTTACTTACCCGGACAAAACGATTTATCCGGTAGCCAGCCAAATAAAGGCTGATTTTTACAACCTGGCGCGCGTTTATACCGACCTTGTATTTCACCCGCGCATGCTCAAGGAAACGTTCCTCCAGGAAGGCCATCATCTTGAATTTACCGTGCCGGGCGACTTATCGAGCAAGCTGACTATCTCGGGCGTCGTTTATAATGAAATGAAAGGCGCCTACTCCTCCGCTGACGCGTTGATGTACAAATCCATTCAGGAAAATCTGTACCCCGATAGTGTCTATGCTTTTGATTCCGGCGGAGATCCCGACGTTATCCCCGAACTCACCTATGAACAATTCAAAGATTTTCACCGGCGTTATTATTCTCCGTCCAACGCACGGTTTTTCTTCTACGGCGACATCCCCACAAGCGAGCATCTGGCCTTTCTTTCCGAAATGCTTCAGGGGTTTGATAAAACGGACGTGAATTCTGAAATTAAAAGCCAACCGGCTTTTTCTAAACCACGTTATGTTCGATGCTTTTATCCCGTGGGCAAAGAAGAATCGCTGGAAAAGAAAACAATGGTCAACGTCGCCTGGATGCTCACGGAAAACAAAGACTACGAAACGGTGCTTCTACTGGAAATCATCTCGAGTCTGCTCGTCGGCAGTGCGGCCAGCCCTCTGCGCAAGGCGCTCATTGATTCTGGTCTTGGCGAGGATCTGACTCCCGTCAGCGGCATGGAATCAGAGCTCAAACAAATAATGTTCTGCGCGGGACTGCGCAATACCGGCAGCGACGACGTGAAAAAAGTCGAGAAATTGATTCTGGACTCGCTACGACAAATCGTGGATCAAGGTTTTGACAGAGAACTCGTTGAAGGGGTTTTGCATCAGGTCGAATTTCACGGCAGAGAAATTGTCCGCGGCTCTTACCCTTACGGCATAACCTTGATGAGCAGCGTTTTTCAAACCTGGCTCTACGAAGGCGACCCGCTCATCGGTATGGATTTTCCCCGCGCGATCGAGAACATTCGCAAGCTCTGGACGCAGGATCCGGGAATCTTCCAGAAAATCACAAAAAAGTGGCTGCTGGAAAATAGTCATCGTCTCCTGGCCGTAATGGAGCCTGATCCCGCTTTCACCGAACGTGATGATAAAAAACTCACTGATAAGATGGCCGCCATCAAAGCCGGTTTTTCAGAAGAAGAGCTGCGGAAAATTGACGAGCAGGCTTCACAGTTGAAGAAATTCCAGTCGGAGGCGGATTCGCCGAAAGCGGTGAAAACTCTGCCAAAGTTGAAATTGGAAGAGATTCCGCGCCAGATAGAAATTATTCCTTCACAGAGCGTAACTATCGCCGGAATAAATATTCTCGAGCACGATCTTTTCACCAACGGTATCGCTTATATTGATCTGTCCTTTGACATCGCCAATATTCCGGAAGAACTCCAATCCTACCTACCTCTCCTGGGCAAAATCATGACCGGGATGGGAGCCGCGGGGTTTACTTACGAGGAAATGGCCAAGCGCATCTCTATGAATATGGGCGGTTTTGGCTATGACCTGACTGCAGGCTTTTCCGCAGACGGCAATGGCTATTGGCAAAAAATGATCTTTTCTTTCAAGGCATTGTACCGCACTATTCCGCAGGCGGTGGCCATTGTTACGGATATTCTGCGGGAAGGAGACTTGCAAGACAAAGACAGGATGTACGATCTAATCGCGGAAAGGAAAAATTCCCTGCAGTCGGCGATTGTTCCTGCCGGCCATATTTTTGCAAAGAGAGCGGCAGGGGGCGCTTTAACTCTCCCCGGCTGGCGCGACGAACAATGGCACGGCCGCACGCAGTTTAAATTTATGCAGCGGATAGCCCGGAATTTTCACTCGATGAACAAAGAATTACGCGACAAGCTTGGGCAATTAAAGGCTCTTGTTTTCACCAAAGAAAACCTTTTCATCAATATCACCGCGGAAGAAAAAGGAATCAAAGAGGTCAAAAATAATATTCTAACTCTTTTGGAAAATATTCCTGAAAAATCCGATACACCGAGGCGGCAAGAGCCGCAGCTGACGTCTGTACACGCCGGCATTGCCGTTCCCACGCAGGTGTCTTACGTCGCCCGCGTTCTCGAAGCGCCGGCCTATAACGACCCGGCAGCACCGATTCTCACGCTGGTCTCCCGCGAACTTTCCAATACTTACCTTTACAAACACATCCGCGTGCAGGGAGGGGCTTACGGCGGCATGTCTTCTTTCGACGCTTTTTCCAAACTTTTTTCTTTTCTTTCCTACCGCGACCCGCACATTGTGCAAACGCTCAAAATTTTTGAGGAGGCGCAAAAATTTTATTCACGTCATCTTCTTCCCGAAGAAGACTTGGAAAAAGCCATCATCAGCACATTGGGGGCGCTGGATAAACCCATGGATCCTGCGGGATACGGGCATACGGCCATGATGCGCCAGTTCGCGGGGCTAAATGATGAAATGAGACAAAAGTTCAGAAACGCGGTTTTTTCCGTTACTTCACAAAAAGTCAGAGAAACTCTGGATAAATATTTCTTTGCAGATACAAAAAAGGAGGCGGTTACCGTCTACGCCGCCCGCGAAAAACTCGAACAGGCGAACAAACTGCTGGGGAAAAGACTGATTATCGAAAATCTGATAGAAAATTGAAACGTCCCAAGACAACTTCCAGCACAAATTAGCTGCGGCACAATATTGTGTAAGGTCTGTTACGTCTTTATTTCGCGCAGGAAAGATTTTTCCGCGTCAAACGTGCCAATTAGCACCAGCTCATCATCCTCTTTGATTACCGTTTTGGCCTCCGGATTGATGGACATTTTCCCGTCACGTGAAATAGCGATCACCGTGCATCCGGTTCTCTCGCGAATACCGGACTCCAGCAGTGTTTTCCCGACAAGAGACTCCGGGGCATTAAGATGAAAGATATTCAATCCTTCGGTCAGAAGCAATGTATCTTCGTTTCTGAGAAAATTGAAAATGATATTAGCGCCCAGTGATGCATTGGAGATGACAAAATCAGCGCCGGCGCGATGCAGCGTGGAAACATTTCTGTCCGCGCTGGCGCGGCTGAGTATCTGCATATCCGGCCGCAAACTTCTCAAATACTTCGTCAGGTAAATATTCGTGGCGTCATCATGAGGCGTGATTAGTGCCGCAGGCGCTTTTTCAAACCAGGCTTTTTCCAACGTGTTTATATCCGCGGCATCGCCAAACACGTAATTATCGCCCGGGCGGGCTTTTTTCGGGTTTTTTTCTATGATCAGATAAGGAATTTCCCTTTCACGGAAACGCGCGGCCGCCGCCAGCCCCACGCGGCCGCCCCCGATAATAATCACAGGGTCACCGGCTATTTTACATATGTGGTAAAATGAATATACCTCGTCATAAGCATCCAGCGCCTTGGCCGAACCAGCAAAAACAAGAACGCTTGTGCGGTCGATAATTGTATCCGGTCTTGGAAGGGTAAACTTACCTCTTTCCCAAATACCCACCACGGAAAGACCGTAGAGCTTGCGCAAATCACTTTCCATGATTGTTTTCCCTTCCAAAGGCGTTCCAATAACAGGCGCCTGCGCGATAATCAGATCCTCATAACGGCCAATGACGTTAGATTTACAATCGCCCGCAATAGTCAAGCTGGCCAGTGATTTTCCGATCATGTCATAAAGCAGCAAAACATGAGAGCTTCCAGCCATAGCCAAAATATCCACCGAATGCGGGGAATCCGCCGTCACAAATATTGGAACACGCTCGGACATCTCCCGGACGGTAAAAGTGACATTTGTGTTGACCTGGTCGCTGTTCGTGGCCACCACCAACGCAGCGTTTTGAACTTGAAGCCGCTTGTATGTTTGGGGATCGTCTATACTGCCCAGCGCCACATAAACTCCCAGATCATAAAGTTCCAGCGTGCGATGAAGATTGTCGACAATGACCACGTAATTTTGCTTATAGCTTGTCAGCTTTTCGATAAGGCTTGTTGTCACGGCGTCATAATTTGTTATGATAACATGTCCTGCCGTATCCGGCGGCAACTCACGGGGGGCGCGGCTCTTTGCCTGTGCGTCCATCCAGGGCGCGAAAAAGAACTTGATGAAAATAAAGGGAAGCAAAATCAACAAAAAAATAACGCCCGATGCCAGCACAATGATAGAAAACAAACGGCCGACATCTGATGTGAAGGTGATATCGCCGAAACCTAACGTAGACATGACAACCAAGACCCAGTAGAAACCGGTAATCCAGGAGTGTTTCTGCCCCTCGGCCGCCATTAAATAATGGAAAATAACGCTGTAAAAACTTATCAGCAAAGCAAGAACAAAAATATATCTCAGAAGCAGACGGACATTTTGCTTACCCATTTTGCCGGAAAAAACTGTGGTGAATATAGAGGGCAAATATTTCATACGTGGTATCTTGTTTTCTGCGTGTCGGCCATCTCGCTTTTCCTGTGCAGACCAAGGTTTTTTACAGTTGTTGCCACGAATTGCTTTTAAATTTATATTTTCGTTTATAGAGTATAAAAACTCACTTCTTGCCTGTCAAGCTTAATTCACCACGAATCATCACGCGTTAAATAAAAGTTTTGACATCGATGCCGCTGGCGCTTATAATCTTCAAATTAAATATAACAGGACAACAAATATGCAATTGATTTTTATCCGTCATGGCGAAACCCTCTGGAATAAAGAGGGCCGCGTTCAGGGAATAACGGATGTTGAACTGAGTGACGAAGGCATAAAACAGGCGCAACTTCTGGCGTTGTCATTAAAAAACCATAACATTGAGGCAATTCTTGTAAGCCCGCTAAAAAGAGCCATTCAGACGGCCAGGATAATAAACGAGTTTCACAACCTCGATATTCAAACGCAATGTGAACTGATAGAACTCAATGCGGGTGATTTTGAGGGACTGTCTTTCCGGGAACTAATGAACGACCAGAAAGAATTCCTGAAAAAATGGATCACCAATCCTGCCTCGGTTAAAATGCCCAACGGCGAGTCTTTGATTGAAGTGCAAAACCGTGCCTGGTGCGCCGTAGAAAAAATAATCGGCGGCGGAAAAAACACATTAATCGTTTCTCATAATTTCACCATCGCCGCCATACTTTGCCGCCTGCGTGAAATCAGCCTGGACGAATTCCGCCGTTCCTGCGTGGATACGGCATCCAAAACAATTGTCCGTCTGGAAAATAACAAAACGATAATTGACCCATTCAACGACCGTTCTCATCTGTTTTCCTGAAAAAAAGGCCTGCTTTTTTCGTCATGTAAATAAGTTGCACATTACGCAAAAAATAATCAAGGCATCTAACAAATCTTCCCCCTAGGGGAGCAGGTGAAATGGCCAAAATGATAAGTACCGGCACGTCCGTATCTTATTCATAGCCAGGATGAAGGCACATTGATGAACAATGCAGACAACGCCTTTAAAGTCAGGGGCGGAAATCCACATTATTGTTAGGAAGAAAACGGCGGTTCTTCGAAATAATTCTTAAAAAATGTTAAGCAAGAATTTTATCCAGATGCGCCAGCGCCCGGGGTAAATTTTCCGGCTTTGTGCCGCCGGCCTGCGCCATATCTGGACGACCGCCGCCGCTGCCGCCAACGAGTGGCGCGATTTCTTTGATGATGCTTCCGGCGTGATATTTTTTAGTCAAATCCTTTGTTACCATGCAAAGAAGCATGACTTTGTCGGCGCTTTTACCGCCCAAGAAAATAATGCCTGAACCGATTTTATCGCGCAGCTTATCGCCGAAATCGCGCAACGTTTTGGCATCGGCGATATCGACCTCGGCGGCCAGCACTTTTACTCCCTTGATTTCTTTGGCCTGGCTTATCAGATCGCCGGAATCCCTGGCGGCGAGTTTTCCTTTGAGCGTTTCAATTTCCTTTTCCAGTTCTTTTGTGTGTTTGAGTAATTTCTCGGCGCGGTCATGAACTTCAAGAATACTAGCCTTAAACAATCCCGCAGTTCCATTTAATTCCTCTTCGACTTTTTGTACATGCGCCAGCGCCTCTTTGCCGGTCACGGCTTCGATTCTGCGCACGCCGGCGGCAATCGCCGACTCATGGACAATCTTCAACAAGCCGATATCGCCGGTGCGCCTGACGTGCGTGCCGCCGCAAAGTTCCATGCTCATCTCACCCATTTTAACGATGCGCACCGTCTCGCCGTACTTTTCATCAAACACTGCCGTCGCGCCAGTCTTTAAAGCGTCCTGCAGTGAGCATACTTCCGTCGCTACCGGAAGATTTTTGCGAATAATTTCGTTGGCGATTTCTTCGACGCGCCTGAGTTCCTCATCGCTGATTTTGGAAAAATGAGTGAAATCAAACCGCAGACGTTTGGCGTTTACCAAAGAACCGGATTGTTTGATGTGATCGCCCAATACCGCTTTGAGCGCGGCCTGCAAAATATGCGTGCCGGAATGATTGGCGGCAATCGCCTTTCTGTTTTCTTCATCCACAATCAGCCGCGCCTGATCGCCGATTTTTATCTTTCCTTTCTTCACAACGCCTCTATGAACAATAAAATTTTCCAGGGGTTTTTTTGTTTCCTGAACTTCGAAATAAAAACCATCGCCTTCAAGATAACCGGTATCTCCCACCTGACCACCGGCCTCGCCGTAAAAAGGAGTTTCATCGAAAACCAATTCCGCGCTCTGCCCCTCGGCTATTGTCTGCACAGGATTTCCGTCCATAAATATCGCCGTAACTTTTGACTGCTCTTTGGTTACATTTTCATAACCGCAAAACTCTGTAATGACGCCAGCGCTTGTCGTTTTCAGGTAACAGGCGGCAATGGCTTCCTCGCCGCTGCCTTTCCAGGCTTCCCGCGCGCGCTCACGCTGGCGCTCCATTTCCGCTTCAAACCCTTCGTTATCGAGCGTGATTTTATCTTTTTTGATGATATCTGCCGTCAAATCCGTGGGAAATCCATAAGTATCGTATAATTTAAAAACCACCGCCCCGGGCAAAACCGACTTGCCTGCTTTTCTCAGTGCCGCTGTTTCTTCCTGTAAAATGCGCAGGCCCGCGTCCAGCGTTTCCATGAAACGCTGTTCTTCGTTCAGAATGACTTTTGTAATGTAGGAAGCTTTATCAACCAGATCCGGATAAGCGTTTTTCATCATCTCAATTACCACTTGAGCGCACTGATGCAAAAAAGGCTTATTGATGCCGAGCATCTTGCCGTGGCGCGCCGCCCGGCGTAAAATGCGACGCAACACATAACCGCGGCCTTCGTTGGAAGGCAGAATGCCGTCGCCAATAAGAAAAGTTACTGCCCGGCTGTGGTCGGCGATGACTCTGATGGAAACATCATCTTCCGCCTTTTTACCATATGCTTTGCCGCTGAACTTTTCGACAAACTTGATAATAGGAGTGAATAAATCAGTGTCGTAGTTGCTTTTCATGCCCTTTACAACCGCGGCCAGGCGCTCCAGCCCCATGCCCGTGTCGATGCTGGGTTTGGCCAGGGCAGTCAGTTTGCCGTTTTCATCGCGGTTGAATTGCGTGAAAACCAGATTCCATACTTCCAGATGGCGGTCACATTCACAATAAATGTCGCATTCGGGACGCCCGCATCCCGTGCCTTCTCCCTGATCATAAATAATCTCGGAACAGGGACCGCAGGGGCCGGTCTCGCCCATCATCCAGAAATTGCTTTTCTCATCCATGCGGACGATACGCTCGGCCGGAATTTTCATTTTTTTGTTCCAGATTTCAAACGCCTCGTCATCTTCTTTGAATATCGTCACCCAAAGTTTTTCTTTCGGCAGCCTCATCACTTCGGTCAGATATTCCCACGCCCAGGCGATGGCTTCTTTCTTGAAATAATCGCCGAAGGAAAAATTGCCCAGCATTTCAAAAAACGTGTGATGGCGAGCTGTCACGCCGACATTTTCCAGGTCATTATGTTTGCCGCCGGCGCGGGCACATTTCTGGCAGGAAGTCGCCCGCGTGTAACCGCGGTTTTCCAGGCCCAGAAAAATGTTTTTGAACTGCACCATTCCGGCGTTGGTGAAAAGCAGCGTCGGGTCGTCTTTGGGCACCAGAGAAGAACTGGCAACCAGCGTGTGTTTCTTTTCCGTGAAATATTTTAAAAAACTTTCTCTTATCTGGTCACCCGTCATCACTATCGAAATCTCCTTGTGCAATATTTCCCAATTTCTGCAAAATCAATCCCGCCGGAAAACCTCTCCTCAGCAGGCTTTGGAATATCCTTTGTTTTTCCTTTTGCGGCGACAACTCCGGTCCTTTTTTTACCGATTTTTTTTTATTAACTAAAAATTCAGCCGCTTCTTCTTCCGAAATCTCCTGTCGCGCTTTTTCTACGGCCTCTCCAATCAAATCTCCCTCGATGCCTTTTTCCCGCAGGCTCAGAATAATTTTTTTGTTTCCCCAGAGCTTATTTACGGCCAGATTGCGCGCCCATTGCCGCGCAAACGATTCGTCATCCAGATACTTCAATTCGCGAAGTTTTTCCAGAACTTCTTCCACGACAGGCGGGGAAAAACCCTTTTCCCGCAGTTTTTTCTTCAGTTCTTTTTCGCTGCGCGGCCGCAGTGACAGAAGACGATAAGCTTTTTGCTGGGCCGCCGCCGCGTTAAACGCTTTCACTTATTCTTCTTCCTGCGCCTCGACTGTCTTCATGCCCAGCTTAGCCCGGATTTCATCTTCCATCTGCTTCATGATATCCCTGTTCTCTTTCAGAAATACGCGGGCATTGTCTCTCCCCTGCCCTATGCGGTCACCTTTATACGAATACCAGGCACCGCTCTTTTCCAGAATGCCGTGCTCCGCCGCCAGATCCAGAACATCACCTTCTCGGGAAATTCCTTCACCGAAAATAATATCGAATTCCGCCTCACGAAACGGAGGCGCCAGTTTATTTTTCACGACTTTAACTTTTGTTCTGAAACCGGTAACATCCTGCCCGGATTTGAGCGACGTCATTTTTCGGATATCGAGCCGCTGTGACGCGTAGAATTTCAACGCGTTGCCGCCAGTAGTCGTTTCCGGGTTGCCGAAAAACACGCCGATTTTCATACGCAGTTGATTGATAAATATAACCGTTGTTTTCGATTTGCTGATACTGCCGGTAAGCTTGCGCAGCGCTTGCGACATAAGACGCGCCTGCAGTCCCATTTGCGCGTCGCCCATGTCTCCTTCCAGCTCGGCCTTCGGCACCAACGCCGCCACGGAATCAATCACCAGAACATCCAGTGCGCCGCTGCGCACCAGCGTTTCGGCAATTTCCAGAGCCTGTTCGCCCGTGTCCGGCTGGGAAATAAGAAGGTCGTCTGTGTTCACGCCGATTTTTTTCGCATATCCCACATCCAGGGCGTGCTCCGCATCAATATACGCCGCCAAACCATCTTGCTTTTGCGCCTCTGCCACAATGTGCAGAGCCAGGGTGGTTTTACCTCCAGATTCCGGCCCGAATATCTCCACAACCCTGCCCCGCGGAACGCCGAAAGTGCCCAGCGCGATATCGAGGCTTAAAGAACCGGTTGATATGGCCGGAATATCCGTGATTTGTTCACCACCGCCCAATTTCATGATGGAGCCCTTGCCAAACTGCCGCTCAATTTGCGTGATGGCTAAATCCACCGCTTTTGTCCTATCTGTGTCTGCGCGCATAGTGTCATGCCCTCCGTTAATCTTTTTATTTGAAATATTTTTTGTTTTTTTCGCGCTCATAATTTTTAACCGGAAAAATTAAAAGTTGCCAGCTTTGAATAAATCGCTCCCTGCGGGGCAAGTTTACTCTGGAACAATACCACTTCCTTGCAGATAAATTCACCGGCGCGGTAATCGGCGAAACTGCGCAGCGCCTCGTTGACTCCGGAAACATCTCCCGGATTTTTAACGCGCCCCAAAGTAAGATGAGGCCGGAATCTTCTCGCCTCCCTCGCAAACCCGATTCCCTGAAAATCCTCCTCCAATTGCGTCTGAAGAGCCGTTAGTTTTTCCATATCACCCGCCACTCCCAGCCAGAGCACGCGCGGCCTTTTACTGTCCGGAAAACAGCCTGTATTCTCTATTTTTAGAGATAAGGGAGGAATTGAAGCTACCCGTTTTTTCACTACAGCGCAAATATTTTTTACATCATTCTGGCCGACATTTCCGAAAAATTTCAGCGTCAGATGATTTCCCTGAGATCTCGTCCAGCTTACCCTTCCCGATATTTCTTTTTTCAATTTTTCCTGCAGGATTCCGGCTGCTTCCAGAATCCCGGCAGGAGGTTCTATCGCCAGAAAAGCGCGGATCTTTTTTTCGTCATCACCCATTTATTCTTCCTTCACCGGACAAATAATCGTAAATCATCATCAGCGCCGCTTCGGAAAAAACAAGCTTGTTGCGCTTTCTGTCCCAGCGAAAAGCAAAATGGCGGCAGACAGTTTTTTTTGCATCGGCCAGCGCCAGATAAACAGTCCCCACCGGTTTTTCTTTGGAACCGCCTGAAGGCCCGGCAATGCCTGTCGCGGAAAGCCCCAACTCAGTCCCGGCAAGTTTGCGCACGCCTTCGGCCATTAAACGCGCCGTCTCTTCGCTTACCGCGCCGTGCTTTTCCAAAACGGCCGCGGGAACGCCCAGCAATTCCATTTTAGACTTGTTGCTGTAGGTAACCAGACCTCTTTCCAGAAAATCAGAACTTCCCGGCACATCCGTCAGGCGGCTGGCAATCAATCCTCCCGTGCAGGATTCCGCTACCGCCAGCGTCAGTTTCTTCTCCAGAAGAATACCGGCGACAACTTCTTCCAGCGTTTTGTCACCGTAATAGAAAATATTCTTTTTCAGCCGGGCAGTGATTGCTTCCTGCGCCCGCTTTAATCTGCTTTCCGCCTCTTCCTGATTTTTATGGCGGGAAATGATGACCAGATGGTTTTCCGGAAAGACGGGATAAAAACCGACGCTCACGCCCAGGGAATTAAAATCAACATCTTTGAGCGCGTTATCCACCGCCGCTTCGGAAAGGCCGAAGGTTTTTATCGTTTGCTTGGCCACATGCAACTGTCCCTGCGGGAAATGCTCGCGCAAAACAGGCAAAACTCCTTCGGGCACCATTCTTCTTGCTTCCGCAGGCACGCCGGGAACAACAAAAACAAGTTTCCCTGCCACGTTTAAGAAAAATCCCGCCGCTGTGCCTACAGGATTGGCAATCACTTTCGCGCCCTGCGGAAACATTGCCTGCTTGGCGTTGTTTTCTATCCAGCGCAGATTGTATCTGGTAAAAATAGCTTTTATATTATTTAACACGTTTTCATCGGTATAAAGAGGCAGGCCAAAAGCGGCGGCTATCGCCGCCGAAGTTATATCATCAGCCGTAGGCCCCAAACCGCCGGTGCAGATCACGGCATCGGAAAGCGAAAGCAGATAATTGAGGCGTTCTTTGATTTTCGTAAAATCATCGCCCACGGACATGATTGCTTCCACACCCCAGCCTTCCTGATTAACCTCGCGCGCGATAAAAGAAGCGTTGGCGTCAGCCGTGCGTCCGGAAATCAATTCGTCGCCTATTGTCAGAATAGCAATTTTCATAATACACCAAAAATCAATAAAAGCAGTAATATCAAGGCAGTGTAAATTCCCGCGCCGACATCATCGGCCACCACGCCCCAGCCGCCGGGAAACTCCTGAAACCGGCGCAATGGAAACGGTTTAAAAATATCAAAAATACGAAACAGGACAAAAGCCAGTAATAGATTCAAAAAATTTATCGCCACCGGCAGCATGGCAATTTGAAATCCCGCGATTTCATCAATGACAATGCGTTGGTCGTCCTTTTTCTGATAAATTTCCTCCGCGCGGCGGGAAACATAAACGGCAACACCCGTTAAAAATATTACACATAAAAACCGTAAAATCCAGTGCAGGGGCAAAAAAGCCAGGCAAATCAAAGCTCCCACGAGCGTTCCGGCCGTCCCCGGCATCACGGGCGAAAGGCCCGCGCCGAAGCCGGTGGCTATTATTTTGATAACTTTTTCGCTTGTAACCATTCTGGAGCGCCCGGATAAAATATTAATTATTTTCAGCTAGTTAAGTTTTTACAGGCTAGCTTCTTTTTTCTTGTCTGTCAAATATTTTTGCCGGTGTTTTTAAGCCTGCTCTTTTTATCTTCAGCAAAAACTCTTGACAATAGAACAATCGTTCTATAGCATAGCGGCCATGAAAGTCAAGCGAACTTTACCGGACGTGGAAAAAAAGATTTTCGCCTTTTTCCGGCGTAACCGGCGCATGCCGACTTACTCGGAAATGGTGGAGATTTTCGGCGTGCGCTCCAAAAGCGTCGTCCACTTCTGGGTGAAAAAATTAATCAGCGCGGGGGCGCTCCAAAAAGACGCCAAGGGATTTCTGGCGCCCGCGCGCCTGTCGCTGGCGTTGCCCCTGGCGGGAGATGTCTGCGCCGGATTCCCCTCGCCCGCGGAAGAAGAGCTGCGCGATGTAATTTCCTTTGACGAATATCTCGTCAACCGGCCCGAAAATTCTTTTCTCTTATCCGTCACCGGCGATTCCATGTCGGGCGCGGGCATTATGGACAAAGATTTGGTGATTGTGGAGCGCGGCAGAGAGCCGAAAAACGGCGATATCATTCTGGCGGAAGTGGACGGCAACTGGACGATGAAATATTTTTGCAAAAAAGGGAAAGCAGTAACGCTGGAGGCGGCCAATCCCAAATATCCGACGATTATTCCTAAAGAAGAACTGCGCATCGCGGGGGTGATTACCGCCGTGGTACGCAAATATCATAAATAATTTTTTTAGAAAAACAGAGGAAAGCCTATATGCAAAGCAAAATTATCTTTTTTGAAAATCCTTTTGAAGCGGGAAGCATGGATAAACCAGAAACCTACCATCTAGCAAAACTGCTCCACAAGTTTCGCCGATTTATCGAATACAGCGATTGGGATGAACGTCTGCTGAAGTGCGAAAAATACGTCAATTGGTTTTCCTATGGCATTATTGCCGCATCGGCTCTCATCTTTCTTCCTGTCTGTATATCGATCCTGACCCGCTAAACTCGCCTTATCATATGAGGGGCTTGAAAATGATTCAGCCTAAAATTAATCATTTAACATCTTTCAAAGAAAAAACTGCGGCGGCAGCCTCTCCGGCGATAAGTGTTGTTATGCCGTTGTTGACAACTGATAACAAACCGAAACTCCTTGAACAACTTAGCCAGGCAATGCGTTCCAGACACTATAGCCGCAAAACTGAAGCGACGTATATTCACTGGATTAAGCGGTTTATTTTCTTTCACCATGTCCGACATCCGAAAGACATGGCCGAACCGGAAATCAATGCTTTCTTAACCCATCTGGCAGTAAAGGAACATGTAAGCGCCTCAACACAGAATCAGGCATTATGCGCAATTATCTTTCTCTACAAGTATGTTTTAAACCGTAAGATTGGTGATATCGGGGAAGTTATCCGCGCAAGAAATCCGGTAAGATTGCCTGTTGTTATGACCAAGGACGAAGTTAAAGCTGTGCTGAGTAACCTAACGGGCGATAAATGGATTATTGCCTACCTTATGTATGGCGCAGGTCTCAGATTGATGGAGTGTTTGCGTTTGAGAATTCAAGACCTGGATTTTAGCAAGAACCAAATAATCGTCAGGAGCGGCAAAGGTGATAAAGATCGTATAACGATGTTTCCCGAATCGGTCAAAAAACCATTAATAGAGCATTTAAGCAAAGTTAAGAAAATTCATGAATCCGATATTGCCAATGGTTTCGGCCGTGTGCTCTTGCCGGATGCTTTAGTGCGCAAATATCCAAATGCTTCCAAAGAATGGCGTTGGCAATGGGTGTTTCCACAGGAGACTTTATGGCAAAACAAGAAGACCGGTGAACGCGGCAGACATCACATTGACGAATCCATTATTCAAAAATCAGTCAAAGATGCCGTGGCAAGAGCAGGCCTTTTAAAAAGAGCCACATGTCATACTTTTCGACATTCGTTTGCAACACATTTGCTTGAGGATGGCTATGATATTAGGACGGTTCAAGAGCTTCTCGGGCACAAAGATTTAAAAACAACGATGATTTATACCCATGTTCTCAATAAAGGGCCATCTGCAGTGAGAAGCCCGGCAGATAATCTTTAGAAGTTTTTTGGGGATATTATACCGATCCAGATAATATTCCCAACGAAGAAAGACAAAATAGGTTGATTATTGTTTAATATTAAGCTATTAAACCAAAAATTGCAACTTTGATAGAGGGGTGTTAGGCCGACAGTGCTGTCGGCGTTTGCAATATTAGCACCGATCCGTATAAACATTGTTATGCATAAAATAAAGGAGGGAATGAAAGATGGCTATATGTAAAAATTGTAATAGAGCTTGTAGTACGGAAAAGAAATGTCCGAGAACAGGATGTAACTTTAGTGGCTGTTTTGCATGCAACCCTAGCCCATTTTGCCCTAAGTGCAATACACCTTTGAAAGAAGTTAAAAAATAAGAATAACAATAAAGGCTAAAGGTATGAATGCCACAGAACAGATAATTGCAAAGCAGATTGAATGGGCAAAAAACAAAGGTTTGCAACTCATTGGCAGTGCTGGTGATCGAGGCCGTAAAGTTTACACGACAAGGATTTCAGAAAATTTACTTCAACCCCTTAACGTGAAATCAAGAGAAGAACTTGAAAGCGGAGATGGCGGTGAGTTGAAGGGCAATGCGGGGCAACCCGCAAAAATTCAAGCACTCCATTCATCGTCGGCACTCGGCATTAATATGTTCGATTACTGGAGAGAAGCATCTGATTTTTCATTGTTGTTTTCGGCGTGCGGTCTTTCCCGTTCAGGTAGTCAATTATCTGGTGAAATAAAATTTGAGCAGAAATTTAAAATTGATGATCGTTTTAAGTATGCCCCAAACCTTGATGCTGTATTCTACCCTTCCAACTTAAAAAAATCTAAAATTTTTGCAATAGAATGCAAATTTACCGAACCCTATTCTTCACGGCGTCACGGTGGCCTAGATCAGAAATACTTCACAAATGATTCAGTATGGGGAAATTTATTAGCAACCAAAAATCTAGCACAAGAAATATCGCCGGAAGATAGCCGCTTTAGTTATCTTCATGCTGCACAACTTATCAAGCATATTCTTGGGCTGAATCGTCAATTTGGTCATTCACGTTATCGCCTCCTATACTTGTGGTATGACGCGTTGGGTGAATCTGGTTTTAAACATCGGCAAGAAGTAGAAATATTCACTGATATCATACGTTCTGATGGTGTTCTCTTTCATGCAACTACATATCAAGAACTCATTGTTTGCCTTGCCCAATATAGGGAGCAGCACAAAAAATATGTTTCGTACCTTACAGAGCGTTATCTTTAAATTAAAAAAAAGGCATAACCCGACGCTCAAGCCGATCGCCGCTTCGCGGCTCCGGCTTAGCTTTTCGTTGGGCTTAATAAAAGATAAGGAGTAGCAATATGTCAATGGGATTTGTCAGTACGGCAAAACGTGGCCAGCACTTTGATTTAGCAACCCTTGCTATAAAAAAATTAAAAAGTGCGAATCTTGCGCTTAAAGGAAAATCGGAACGTGAGTTTGAGCAGGCTGTGATAGGTCATCTGCAATCTTCTCCAACACTACGAAAAAATTTAATAACGCAAGTAGGTACAGACGAAGTTGAAAAAATTACTCAAGCTAATCTTTTTGGCTTTTGTCATAGACCTGATGCCTCTATAGGAAATGATGGTACTGCAATTGAAATTAAAGTTATTTCAGGCGGCCAATCAGCGAGAGATATTTTGGGGCAGTCCATTGCCTACCGGATGCAATATCGGTTTGTAATAATTGTATTAGTAGACGGAACCGAAGACAGAAAGATAGTTGATCTATGCAAAGATAAAAACAGTAAAGAGTATTCTTTGTTCACAGGTTTAGCAGAAACAATGAATGTATTTTCAATAATCGGCCCAGATGGTCCATCAAAGAATGTTTCCTTTGAACCATAATTTTGCCCAACAAGGCGCTACAGCCGATCGCCGCTTCGCGGCTCCGGCTGAGCTCGTCGTTAGATAGATAAGAAGTGAATTACACTAAAGACTATTGTGGATAGATGAGGTGGGTTGGTTATGTGGCCAGAAGAGATTAAGATTGAAGGAAAGGGCGAGATATACCTTCATTGGAAAAACCTTGCAATGATTGCATTTGTGATAATATTGCCCCTGATCTTTGCACTTTTTTTTGATTCTTTTATTATTAAGGTGTTCTGCTGGGGTTTTTGTTTTTTAGCCTATATGTCTTATCTTCGAGTTCAAGGTCCGTGCGTTACCGCTATAATTGTTGGGTCACTACCCTGGTATATTTTTTTTGAGTGGGAAGCACTACCACGATGGCTGGCGGTTATTGCTGCCATAATTTCTTTGATTGAGATTAGTTACATCTGGAGTCGTATGCGTAGGATTGAACAATTAAGAGAAAAAGAAAATATTCTATTGTAATATCTAACAAATCGCTGGAGAATCGACGGGAAAACGCTGTCGCGTTTCCCGCGTCTCAGCTCCAGCGTTCGCCCGCCGCATACGCTGGCGGGCGAACGGAGCCGCGCCTGAAAGTCGCTTGCTCAACCACCTGCGGCGGCCGAACAAGCGACTAGAACCGACTCCAAGGAACGGCTCAGTCGCGGCTCCGTTCGGTGGGAGAAAACGATGAAGACAGATCCTGAAATGGTTGGTGTCGCGGCGGAGTTCGCCGTTGCAAGCGAACTGTGCCGAAGGAACGTTTACGCTCAACCGACCTTCGGCCACCTGAAGCGGACGGACCTACTGATCTTCGGAAAAAACGGGCGACCGATTCGGATTGAGGCCAAGGGCAAGCAATCTAAACAATGGCCCAATTGCAAAGGCATCGCTGATCACAATTCGGTCTTGGTGCTCGTTGATTTCGCAGGCAAAGCAGAAACAGATCGGCCTGACTTCTACATCCTGACGGCGAATGACTGGCTCGCCTTTGTCAAAAGCGAGATTCAGAAGCGACCGGACAAGAAAATTGAACTGGATTCGGACAACTGCCCCATCTGGACAACCCAAGTGAAAGGCGGGAAACCATATCGAGGGATGGGGGTTGAGGTCAAAGACGTTTCTCCGCACAAAGAGGCGTGGTGTAAGATCACAGATGCGTTGAAATGAAGCACCGAACAATCAAATCCACCTTACGGTTTTGCCGCAACGGCAAAACCGAAGGTGATTCGTAACGTTAGCGCTTAGGATATTGAAGGTAGACATATGATATGGAATCATCTTCTTCATGCTTTTTTTGGTTTTCTTGCACATGATCTCCTTACATGGTCGAAAAATGGTCTATTGATTTGTTTTTCGATCACCGCTGTAGTCCAAGGAATAGATACTATGCGATTCTATTCTTATTCAAAAAAGAGGCTTGTTACTGAATCTCCCGAAACAATAAAAGACGGAAGACTTGAGGCAGCAAAGAAAGATGCACTATACAAGTTGCCCCAACTGTGGCTCTTCAAGGTGCTCTGGTATGGAAGTGTTTCAATGTTTATAGCATTTTTGTTTAGATAAAAGGAAGCATCTCATGGATAAATCCAATATTGGAGTTGCACAAGGATTGTTTGGGGAGTTGAGTACTGACTATTTTGATTTTTACTGTGCAAAGTGTGGTAATAAAATACCAAACGTAGTTTTCTATTCAGTTGATAGTGTTGGAGTTCAGCTCCTAGCACGATGTAAGCTTTGTAACTTTTCATATATTTTTAAAGTAAAAACCGAGCCTACATTAGGGCCAATTCAAATAACAAGTGAATTCGGAAAAACATCATATAATTTATTTGATCGCCGACGGCTTAAAAAAAAGCTTCGGGAACTGGGCCATACTGATGTTTGATTATATAATAACAAATTTTATGCGCTAACATCTGTGTCCAGCGGAGCAAATAAACGCCCGATGACACAGTACGTTGGGCAGCAGAAAGAGGAGTACAGCTTGGCATCGTACATCAACCGCTACGTCGCATTTCTCGATATCATCGGCTTCACAGACATGATCTCCCGATCGATAGGCAATCCACCAGCTTTAACTGTCGATGAGATCCGCTCTTTCCTTAAGGTGCCAGAGCCGGTAAAAGAGGAACAGATTGTCCTTGGCCGCATAGGAGACATCTCCAGGTCGGGCCACCGTCTGACCGCCTTTTCTGACAGCATCATTATTACAACCGATCAAACCGAGCAGGGTCTTATGCACATTCTTCAACACGTCGGAAAAATCGGCTTAAATCTGGCAAGCCTTGGCATTCTTTATCGTGGTGGTATTGCAGATGGACTCGTCTACCATGACGAGCAGCAAGTGTTTGGGCCTGCAGTTATCGAGGCATATGAATTAGAGAAGCAGGCTATGTTTCCCAGAGTTGTGCTTAGTTCTTCGGTCGTCAATGCCGGCCAGTCAGCGGCTGCCCCCGTGAACAAGGTCTTCGAGCGATTCACACGGACAGACTGGGATGGTGCAGTGTACGTTCACTACCTTCGAGTACTCCGCATGATCGCGGATGCTGACGGCCCACTTCCAGATGATGTGCGCGCACTGCACACAAAAATTAAGGCGTCAATTGACCAGCATCTTGACCGCTTCGCGCCTGGAACTTCCAATCGGATCAAGTGGAAGTGGTTTGAATCGTATTTTCGCTGGGCCATCGACGAAAGTTGGCGGGACCTTGTCCGCACGCCATTTCCATAGCGCATAGGCAGGTAGCCTGGCAGATGTCCAACAAAAGCTTTGAGAGGGACGCGCAAAAAGCGCGCCCCTCAAGCTAAACGTTAGCCCGCCGCATACGCTGGCGGGCGAACGGAGCCGCGCCTGAAAGTCGCTTGCTCACCAACCTGCGGCGGCCGAACAAGCGACTAGAACCGATCCCAAGGAACGGCTCAGTCGCGGCTCCGTTAGCTGTAATAAATAAACGAAATATTTTTAACACTCCTAATATGGAAGGCGCAATCCAATATGTCTAAAAAAAAGAAGATAGAAACAGATTATAGTTCAAACAATGGAACCAGCCTTGTTATCAGAGAAGGTAGCATCGAATATGGTAAAAGGTTAAATATCGGTCATGAAAGAACCTGCAATTGCGGGCCGACACATATAAACTGCATGACCGCAAAAGAATGGTTAAAATCACAGCTTGGGGTATGGCAATTTTTTTACGAATCAAGGGATGTGCGCGATAAGAAGCTTCACCCCGCAACCTTTCCGATTTCCCTTTCAAAGAAAGTTATAGAGCTGTTTTCCCATCAAGGTGAACTCATACTTGATCCTTTTGTCGGAAGCGGAACCACGCTAGTGGCAGCTAGCGATACAGACAGGAATGCGGTTGGCTTTGATTTACAGAACCATTACATAGATTTATGCGAAAGCAGATTACGCCAAAAAGATTTATTCAGCACTTCACGGCGAATAGCTATTCAAGACGATGCGCGAAACATTCATAATTATATTTCAAATGATACTGTAAGCTTAATATGGACATCACCACCTTATGCTAATTTACTCAACCGCAAACGGAAAAATAAATCAAGAAGAGACCGGAATAATGAACAACTTGGAAAAGTAGAACAATATTCTCAAGATGAACGTGATCTTGGAACAATGTCTATAGAGGATTACACAAAAGCAATGGGTGACATTTTTGAGTCTATGCTTCCATTATTACGCCCGAAAGCACATTGCGTAATAAATGTGCCTGATATGTGGTGGGAGAATCAAAGAATCACAATCCATGTTTCACTCATCGAAGAGCTACGTACAAGAGGTTATGAATTAAGGAATATCATCATTTGGGACAGAACAAATGTTGTTAATAAAATAGGTATTTTTGGATGGCCTAGTAATTATATTACGATGGGAGTCACTTTTGAGTATCTGCTCGATTTCTGGCGTCCACCAATAGAAAAAGGGAAATAATATGCAAATTTTTACAAAGGATGACCTAATCAAAAAGCTTCTTGAAATTAAACAAAAAGGCTGGATTCCTAACGCACGACATGGCAACGCAGGCGGGGTTGGAAACACTCTCGAAGATTTACTCGGAATTCAAGAAAATAATTTACCAATACCCAATGCGGCTGAATGGGAACTAAAATGTCAAAGAAAAGGTTCATCTTCTTTAACCACCCTTTTCCATATGGAGCCGTCTCCGCGTGCCGTTCGTTTTGTGCCTTCTATTTTACTGCCACAATATGGATGGTCACATGAATTAGCTGGAAGAGATTACCCTGAAACTGAAATGAGTTTTCGGCAAACTATTCATGGTTTGAAACGAAGCGACAGAGGATTTTGTGTTGCTGTAGATAGAAAAGCCCGCAAGGTTCTAATTTCTTTTGATGCTTCATCGGTGGACCAACGACATCAAGACTGGCTTAATTCTGTTAAGGCTCGAATCGGGATTTCTGAATTAAATCCACAGCCTTATTGGGGTTTTGATGATTTGTTTCATAAAGCAGGGACGAAATTGCTGAACTGCTTTTATGTGCAAGCCGATGTTAAAAGGGAAAGCGGGCGAGAATATTATCATTACAATACGATCATGATTTTACAAAAATTTTCATTAGATAAATTTATAGGTGCAATTGAGGTTGGTGTTATCCTTATAGACTTTGATGCAAGAACTGGCCACAACCACGGGACAAAATTTCGTATTCGTCAAGGCAATTGGGATCGCCTATATGACGATGTAAAAACAATATAAACTGCTAACAACCGCATCAACTCGGACTGGCAATTCCGCTGCGCTCCATTGCCAGCCGGTTATGCGGAGCGTTCGCTATTAATATATTTGACGTTATGACGTTATAATGCTATAGTAACACAACGTCAAGGGAGGTGATATTATGGGAACAGCGGCAATGAGAGCGACTGTATATTTAGACCCCGAATTACACAAAGCACTTAGATTGAAGGCTGTTGAAACAGCTCAGTCTTTATCAAAGTTAGTCAATGATGCTATTAAGGAGTCTCTTGCAGAAGACGCAGAAGACATCGCGGCATTTGAAACAAGAGCAAAAGAGCCACTAATCAGCTATGAAGCTATGATCAAGAGGCTTAAAAAAGATGGGCGAATATAAAATCTTCTTTAAAGAATCCGTTGAAAAAGACTTTCGCTCAATCCCCAAAAAAGATTTAAAGAAGATTCTCTTACGCATTGAAACACTTGCGAAAGATCCGAGGCCGCCGGGCCACGAGAAACTATCCGGCCAAGAGAAATATCGTATTCGCCAAGGCACTTACAGAATTATATATTCCATTCAAGATCAAGAGCTTTTAGTATGGGTGGTAAAAGTTGGACATCGCAAAGATGTTTATCGCTGAAGCGAACAATGCGCTAGAGCCGATCGCTGCCCCTTGGGCAGCTCCGGCTCAGCTCTCCGTTCGCTGACAAGAAAAGGAGAAATGAATTGAAGACCCCCATCGAGATTGGAAAGAAGTTTAGAGAAAAGATTACTGTCCGATACCCCGCTCTCGACAAATCAGAGATACCGGCAAATTATACAGTTAGTTTTATAGAGTACAAGAAGACAGCAATTGAAGAATATCACGTCATATTCTGGCACCGCTTGTTGCGAAGTCTTTACGATATACCAATAGAAATAGAATGCGAAATTCAGGACAAAAGCCCCCAAGGAAGAACTGACGTTCAAACGGTGTTCCTCCGAAAGACACATGAAGAGAACAATTGGGAAGCTATAGGTATAGACGAGACTACAGCTATTGGAATACAAGCCGGGAAAACCAAGCCGTTCCCTATTAACTGGAAATACCTCGTTAGGCTCCCATCTGGTGGGATCGTAGAGTTGGCTACAAGGGACAAAAACACGATCTTTTATATAGCCCAGCTTATCCTTCCCGAACGGGACGCAAAGAACGACGGCCGGGAAGCCGAGACGTTCATCAATCTTCTGCTCGAAGAAGCGAATAGACTAAAAGATCAGCTATTCAATCCCACGAAGGAATTTGAAAGGCAGGAAGGGATACGACTATATCTACTCTTCAATGTTTATCTATCCAATTACCTTAGCGCTAAGGCCATGCTTGGCAAGGCAGAAGCCTTAGAAACAGAACTGCTGCAAGAGTTCCTAAGGTACGATGCAAGGACGCCAGATCTGTACGATGAGGAGAAAAAAAAACACATAGGCCAACACATGCTCACGTGTGGTATGTATTATTGTTCCACGATTTCCTACTTTTTCATGGCTCTTGAGGGGTTTATCAACCTTGTCTTTCACGCATTTCTGAAGAAAAGGTTTAGAGACAAAGAATTTCGAGTAGATCAAAGATTTGACCTCGAACAAAAACTAAGGCTCATGTCCATCCTATGCGAAGGCTTCAATGAAAATAGGGACTTACATACAGAAGTACTTTCAGGCTTCAAGAAGCTCAAGAACTACAGAAATAGCCTGTTCCATTCCAAGGTAGAGGATTCTCTGAAAGGCCTATGTTTTGTTGAAGGTGGGTTCGTTTATACCTACGATATGGACGAATACAAAGACCATTTCCTTCCCGCCCACAAAATAAAGCTTACCTTCAGCGATGCTATTGAAGTCAACAACCTGGTGGATGACATAGTGAATTACATCCTTGAGTCGATGAACCAATCTACGAGGGACACAACCGAGACATACATCCTGAAGGAACCGCAAATCCCGATTACTATCTTGGAGACAGGGGAGTTGGCGGTTGGGGAAACGGGGCTGTGACCGTGTGGGCATAACAACAGCATCAACTCGGACTGGCAATTACGCTGCGCTCCATTGCCAGCCGGTTATACGGAGCGTTCGCCCGCCGCATACGCTGGCGGGCGAACGGAGCCGCGCCTGAAAGTCGCTTGCTCAACCGCCTGCGGCGGCCGAACAAGCGACTAGAACCGATTCCAAGGAACGGCTCAGTCGCGGCTCCGTTAGCTTAAATAAAATGACAAAATAATGAATCATTGACTACTTCCTGATGACTTGATATGCTTCCGCCATGTTGGAAAAACGAAAAATATCTAATAAATTCTCTCTTTCAGAGGACATTGTCCTTTATCCCTGCGATTGTTTGAAGCTTTTGGAAACTATCCCTGCGAACTCATTAAAACTCGTCGTAACATCACCACCATACAATATAGGTAAGGAATATGAAAAGCGGCTCAAGCTGGAATCATACATTGAGCAGCAGTCAGCGGTTATTCATGAGTGCGTAAGATGCCTTTCGCCGCATGGAAGCATTTGCTGGCAGGTTGGGAATTACGTTGATAATGGCGCAATTATACCTCTTGATACTATTCTTTATCCTATTTTCTCTGGTCTGGGTCTAAAGATGAGAAATCGTATTATATGGCATTTTGAACATGGGCTTCACTGCACTCAAAGATTTTCCGGAAGATACGAAACAATAATATGGTTCACAAAATCCGATAAATATACATTTAATCTTGATCCAATTAGGGTGCCGCAAAAGTATCCTGGTAAAAAATATTTCAAAGGCCCCAAAGCTGGGCAATATTCGTGTAATCCGTTGGGGAAAAATCCCGGGGATTTATGGGTTATTCCAAATGTTAAAAACAACCATGTAGAAAAAACAGACCATCCTTGTCAGTTTCCGGTTGAGCTAATCGAAAGGCTCGTACTATCGATGACGGATGAAGGTGATTGGGTTTTTGATCCGTTTTTAGGCACAGGCACATCAATAATAGCAGCCATTCGGCATAAGCGTCGTGGTGCTGGTGCAGAAATGAGCAGCAAATATATAGACCTTGCAAAACACAGAATCGGTCAAGAACTTAATGGCACGCTTAAAACGCGGCCAATGGATAAACCAATTTATGATCCAGTAGAAGCAGGCAATAGTTTAATCAAAGCACCGTGGTCAAAAAAATCAGAGAACAAATCCATACAGCCGATCGCTACGCTCCGGCTGATTTCTACGTTAGCCTGTAGAAAAAGTCGATTTTGGCCATCAAAATACTTGTAACGGAACCGGCAATTTAATATAAAGAACTATCCAAATTGAATCCATCCGTGAGGTATTGCCGTGGCCCGATACAAGTCATATTCCTACGCCCAAGGTAAATTCATTCCCGTCCATTTTGAGAAACAAATCATTTTCGGAACCTTCGAATATTCCCTC
>Ga0255342_1001402_pt1 | contig 34467 bp, 34 predicted proteins | sample wastewater_treat_3_FD_192416 | JGI IMG/M metagenome (GOLD analysis project Ga0255342, IMG submission 192416) | Wastewater microbial communities from Lulu Island WWTP, Vancouver, Canada - plant14 | ecosystem: Engineered > WWTP > Wastewater > Unclassified | place: Canada: Vancouver, British...
TGGAGTTCGTGACCGCTGGTGCCATTCCATGGGCAGATATAGCCTTCGAGTCCACGATTCGCGCTTTGCACTATTTTATCTTGCACGAGAGCATAGGTACTCCACCACACTTACCTGAATTCGGCGCCATAGAATAGAAAACACTTCAAGCCAGAACCTTTTTCTCCAGAAGCTTTTTTATATAGAAAACGAGAACATAGACAATCAATAGCTAACCCTATGCCCAGGAGTTTCTAGACATCCTCCCAGAATCCCGACTTCTCAGATTTAAAGAGTGCATCGATCACTCTCATGTTTGCGATCGCATCCTCCGGGGGAGTTGGAACAGCCTTGCCTTCGATTATGCTTTTCGAAAAAGCATCGAACATAAGCCTATATTGGGCAGCGGAATATAGACCGAATCGATTTCAGGGTCCTTAAGTAGAGAGCTTCGTAGAACCCATAAGAGATCCATAAGAACGAACAATTCCTAGCTCGCTTGCAGCCTTGCTGGCTTTTTCTGAGTTTCGTGAAGCTATACCGAAGATCTTGGTCAGTTCTGAGCCTAAGAGCTGATGGTGCACTCTTAGCCTATAATTATTGGAAACTGAGAGAATCCCCCATCGAACAAAGTCCATATCGACCTCCTAAAAGAAACTTAGACAGGATTTACCTGATAATTTTGACAGATTTACAGGATAATTCTAACAGGATTATCGGGATTTTGCAGGATTGACAGGATTTTCTTTTAGGATAAGATAAGTAAAGAGAGAGAAGAAAATTGCTCTTCTTTTTCCTACAAAACTCACTTATCCTGTTCATCCCCCTCTCATCCTGTCATCATGTCAAAACATCCTGGCATCTCGTCCCATTCTATCATCCCCAATGAGAAAGATCCCTATCTCACCATTTTAAGTTCCTTCCTGAACCTCCAAAACAGCGCGATACTAGCCACGGCAAAAAGCGTGTAGCTTGCAAAGAGCCAGCGATAGCCCAAGATTTCTACCACTGTCCCGCCCAAGGCACTTCCTAGAAAAGCCGGAAGACCCATCCCTACACCCATATAGAGCGCCATGCCGGTAGCACGATCTGAAGGCGGCGTTTTCAAATTGATGAATAAAATTGCCGCTGGCTGGAAAAGCCCATAACAGAGCGAATGGAGAAGCTGACCCAAAACAGCGCCTAAAGGCGTCGGGAAAAGCGCATATATTAGAAGCCTCACCACAATGGCTACAGAAGATATCGCAATTGCCACCATAGGACTTCTTCCCTGAATGAGCTTCCAGGACAGCACAATGAATGGAATTTCACAGGTTGCAGACAATGCCCACATAGCGCCTACAGCATGCCAATTCAGCTCCTCTGTGAGATACATCGAAAAAAATGAGCCTATTGGAGCCATAGCTAAGCGCCCCAGCGCTATAACGCCTAGCCCAATTAGGTAAGTTGCATCGAGCCACTTGAACGAAAATCTAATCTTCTCTTTGCGCGCTTGTCCTGCACCAATCTCAGGCAAAGAAGGTATACTCAGCAAGAATAGCAATGCAAGAAAACCCAATGCTATCGCCATAGTAGCTGTCGAGCTCGAATCGAATCCCGGAATAGCTTGAGCGATTAGCGCTACGATTACAAAACCAGCAGAGCCAATTGCCCTTATAACTCCATAATTCGGTGCTTTTTCTCCTTTTTCTTTGGTATATTCGATGGCTCGCAAAAGAGAAGTATCCATAATAGGTATCGGGGTCTTTATCCCAATGGAGAGCAGCGCAAGACTAAAGAGGGTAACCAAAGGAAGCCGAAAAGGAACTAGAAGTACAAGACCAACGATTATCATTATCGCCGAAGCATATAGAAAAGGTTTGAGCTTCCCGAATCTGTCCGCAATCTGTGCTATGAACACCGGCCCTGTAATTCCCACGAGTTCGAAAAAACCGAGGAAAAAGCCTACCGCAGCAGGGCTATATCCGAGCCTTCGCACCATGAGCTGGAGATACGGTGAGGAAATACCATACATCGCAAAGAGCATAAAGTAACCGAGTCCAAAACGCTGCGATATTTTCTGTTGATTTGCGAGCTTGTTCATAACTACTTGAAAGAATAGGGTTAAGGGGCAGATGCGTCAACCAGACATTGTGCAGACAGCATGCCGCAAAGAGCTCTCCTAGGGCGGCTCATCACAATTCTGTCCAGAAAAGATGCAGCAAAAAGGGCAGAGCAATGATTCCTATACAAGAAATATTATGTTACTCTCGAATTCTTGAACGCATTGCTGCATAATTAAAGAGACTATGATATATTCATTTATTTGGCAGGTCGGTACAAAAGACTGGCTAAAATCCGCATCTGTAAAGGTTGGGCTTTTTTAGCTATCAAATCTTATTTTGCTTGATTGCATGGATTTTGCGTTTTTTGCCCGCAAAGATGGCTTAGCTGCGCAATAATATGACTAGAGCGATAGGAAAATGAGGAGAAGATAATGAAGCGCAATTGCAAGCTATGCTTATTGCTCTTGGTTATGTTTTATTTATGTCCACTAATTTTTTCTCAAGAGCTTTTAGAAGAATTAGGGCAGGAAACTACGATTCCTGAAAAAATTGAAGAAGCATCATCCTCAGAAGTCACTGAATTTCGCATTCGATCGGTAAAATTTCTTATCAAAGGTCATACTAAAGAGAGAATACTAATAGAGAAAGCGCAAGTAAGAATAGGTACTACATTTGATAGCGAGGAAGATCTTGAGAGTTTTATCGCTAACATAAAGCAGCGATTGCTTAATGAAAGAGTGCTTCAATCAGCAGAAGTCGAATGTTGGATAGAAGCTTCTAGCGAAAACGTTCAAGAAGTTGATCTTATTATTTCTGTCGAAGACTCTTGGAACATCATTGGTCTTCCTTATTTCAAATACGATACTAATGAAGGTCTGCTTTTGAGCATTCGTGGGCGAGACTATAATTTTCTTGGCTCCATGCAAGCTCTTGTCCTCAATATTGACTATGCAATGGATGCTGAAGGGAAGCAATCGTATGGTGGATATACCTCTTTTGGTGTTCCATTTCAGCTTCTTAGGAATGATGCTGGCCTAAATGCTTCCCAAACGCTGAAAATCCATGCAGATGAAATGCCGATCACTTCTATTAGCAACCTTAGTTTTTGGTACCGCTACAAAATTGATGGATTATATTTTATTTTTGAAGCTGCTCAAGGCCTTCAATTCAATCCAGACGAAATCCTCGATGATGTAGATCCATTTTTGCTTCGTTCATCTCTCTCCCTTTCAACATCCATCGCAACTGGCATCACAATTCCAAGGCTTGGGGATATAAGCTATTTTCCTTCTCTGTCTTTCTACCAGCTCTGGCGGCCAGATGCAGTAGTTAGATCAGACCGCCAAGGTCCGCGAATGGTCTTTTCACATGGTCTCTCTTTTGGTCAGATAGATTGGATTGCTAATATGAGGCGAGGATTATCAGCAACTATTTCAAATACAAATACATATAATATGCAATTCAATGATTTTATTTTAGATATCGATGGGACACTATGCTATAGTGCAACTCTTGGGGGCAAAATAGGCATGAATGGACGCCTTTCTGGTTTCTATAGCTTTACTTCATCAGCGAGAGAAGATCTTGGCTCATCAATGCGTGGCATAAGAAACTCACGACTTTATGGCATCAGTGCTCTATTTCTTAATCTCGAGATGCCCATCAAACTATTCGATTTTCCAACGCATATATTCATAAAAAAGAATTGGTTTGATTTCGAGCTTCAGTTCTCTCCCTTTGTGGATCTTGGATATGTTGAGGGAGTTGCAGGAAACGTAGCAGCAACCTATCCTTTATGGTATTCAGGAGGCATTGAATTCTTTGTATATCCTCTTCGTATGCGAACCTTCATAGTTCGTGCAAGCCTTGGCTTCGATCTCGATGCGGTAATACAAAATGGCTCATTTACACATCCTAGTCCAAGAGACAGCGCTTCCCCCTATGAGCTATTCTTTGGACTTGGATTATTTTTATAAGATCCAATTATGTGGGCAATAAAGGATATGCTTATGAAGCAAAAGCTTTTTACAGTAGGGCCTGTGGAAATGTATCCCACTACCCTGAAAGTAGGTGGTGAGCAATTACCATATTTCCGCACACAGGAATTCTCCGATCTTGTGCTCGGATGTGAGCGATCAATATTATCTCTTGCTGATGCTCCTCAAGACAGCAGAGCCATCTTTCTCGCGGCATCAGGAACAGGCGCTATGGAAGCAGCAGTCATCAATTCACTTACTTCCTCAGATCGCGCTTTGATTGTGGTGGGCGGATCTTTCGGAGAGCGATTTTGCGAAATCTGTGATGATGCTGAAATCCCTTATGATGCAATCAGGTTAGATCCAGGCACTTCTTTGAACCCAGCTATTCTGAAATCCTATGATTTAGGTAGCTATAAAGCTTTGCTCGTCAATGCTCACGAGACTTCTACGGGAGTGCTCTATGACATCCCGAGATTAGGCGAAGTATGCCGAAAATACGGTTTGCTTTTTATAGTTGATGCGATAAGCGCATTCCTTTGCGATGCTCTCTCTATGAAATCTATGGGAATAGATATGCTTATTACAAGCTCTCAGAAAGCTCTTGCGCTCGCACCTGGTTTATCGATTATTGTTTTATCTGCGCGCGCAATAAATATTATAGAACAAGCCCATGTGCATTCTCATTATTTTGGTCTGAAAAAATATTTGCTCGATGGAACAAGGGGGCAAACGCCCTTCACACCTGCTGTTGGAGTTTTGCTTCAGCTTTCAGATCGATTACGATCTCTTGAAAAGCTAGGTACTTATGCCCTGGTGGAACAAAGCGCAGCACGTGCAAACTATTTTAGAAATCTAGTAAAAGATCTTCCCTATAAATTTTTTGCAGACCATCCTTCCAATGCGCTCACAGCCTTGAGTCCTCAGAATGGGCATTCTGCCTATGATATCTATGAAATCTTAAAAGACAAATATGGCTTTGTAGTCACGCCAAATGGAGGAAAATTGAAAGATATTGTATTTAGAGTAGGACATATGGGGAATATTACTTATGAAGATCTCAATGCTCTTGCAGTAGCGATCAAGGAGATCGTCTAATGAAAGCAATTCTCATGGCTGCTGGCAAAGGCACTAGAATAAGCCGCCATATTGATGGGAAACCAAAATGCACAGTCGATCTTGGCGATGGAAAGACGCTCATCCAATATAGTGTTGAGCTTCTAGGGAAGAGGGGGATAAAAGACATCACCATTGTGTTAGGATATCAGGGAGAAGTGATCAGGGAGATTGTCGGGGACAGCGTCCATTATGTAGAGAATCCTTTCTTTGATATTACCAACAGCATAGTTTCTCTTTGGTTCGCGCAGGACTATATTGTTGGAGATGATCGATACCTGATTATGAATGGTGATGTCTTTCTTTCAGAAGAAGCTCTCGATCGAATTGTAGTCGAAAAGTTGAGCCCTGTTCTCTTTTACGATTCGACAAGGATATCAGAAGCTGATTATAGATTCTATTGTAAAGATGATAGATTGATGAAATTTGGTAAAGATCTTAGCAATGAGGAAACATCAGGAGAATATATAGGATGCGCCATTATTGGTGATGGATTTGCGACCACTTTTATCCAGAGAATGAATGAGCTCATCCACACTCAGCACCACAGCCAATGGTGGGAAGATGTACTGTATTCGATGGCTGAAGAACAAGCTCTTGCTGTCAAGGATATAGGTGGCGCCTTTTGGGCAGAAGTGGATTACGTTGAGGACTATCTTAGGATACAAGATTTTTATAGGAAATGATGTGAATTGGCTAGTGAAGATTTTTGCCATAGTACTTGTTTTATGTTCTATATTGCCTTTTTTTGCTGCTGCTTCAGAATTAGTTCCTGAAATAATGTTTCAAAAACTTACTCAAGAAGAAACTGCGATGTTGAAGAATGGAGAGCCCATAATTAGGTCTATTCGCTCTTCTTCAGATATGCTGCTAGTGCCTTTTGATAAGGATTCCCAGATGCTGATTGAACGCGCGAAGAAGCTGAACGGGAATTATATTACTGAATTTATCCTTGCTCTTCCTTTGACCAGAAAAGGTCAAGGCACAATGATCCTTGATAGATTGTTGAAAGTAATCGCAAATGTAAAAGGATATGTGAGTATTCCTTATTATTCAGTCAGACAGCAAACTACTTATGATTTGTTCGATAAGATGGATATCATTTCGCAGACGAAATTTTCTGAAGGCGAAAGTATTGTCGTGCTTCAGCATATGGAACCATTTGACGATTTTCGTGCGGAATATCGCTATGCAAAAATCGGAAATAATCTCTCCTTTTCTGGAGAAAATTTGGATTCCATAATTTATTCATATAGGAATCTTTCTGTGGTAGCTCCTCATAAGATGCGCTGGGAGCTTTATGCTTTTGAAAAGGATGGCTGCCTCTATGCCTATGGCTATGGCGCAGTGCGGGCATTCGATTTATTTGGTCTATTCCGCGACAGGCTTGAGCCTTCATTTATGGGGCGTGTAAGTGCATTTTTCAAGTATATAGCCGAAAAAATGTCACTATCCTAAAGATCTATAGGAATCGCTGAAGGAGTTGACTTATGAAGACAGCGCTTATTACCGGTATTACCGGCCAAGATGGTAAATACCTCGCTGAATTGCTTCTTGAAAAAGGCTATATGGTTCATGGAATCAAGCGAAGGAGTTCGAGCTTCAATACGCAACGCATTGACCATATCTATACTGATCCTCATGCTCCAGAGTGCAAATTCAGACTTCATTACGGTGATCTCACTGATGGCACCAACCTCATTCGCTTAATCGAAGAACTACAGCCTGATGAAATATACAACCTTGCAGCCCAGAGCCATGTAAAGGTCTCTTTCGAGGTCCCCGAATATACAGCCAATGTAGATGCAATCGGTACCTTGAGGCTTCTTGAGGCCATTCGCCTTTTGGGATTTGAGAAAAAAACACGATTTTATCAAGCTTCTACCTCGGAACTCTTTGGCAAAGCCCAGGAGACTCCTCAGCGCGAAACAACTCCCTTCTATCCAAGAAGCCCTTATGCGGTCGCCAAGCTCTACGCCTATTGGATCACCATAAACTACCGAGAAGCCTACGGTCTTCATGCCAGTAACGGTATTCTCTTTAACCATGAGTCGCCAGTTCGAGGTGAGACCTTTGTGACTCGTAAGATCACTAGGGCAGCAGCACGCATAAAATACGGACTCGATGAAAGGCTTTATCTTGGAAATCTCGATGCTCAGCGCGACTGGGGGTATGCCAAGGAATATGTTGAAGGAATGTGGCTAATGCTCCAGCAGGAAATGCCAGGTGATTATGTTCTGGCGACAGGCCGAACCTCAACAATACGAGCATTTGTAGAAAAGGCATTCAAACGAGCAGGCTTTAGTATAGCATGGAAAGGCAAAGGCCTTGAAGAAAAAGGGATAGACACAGTAACAGATCGCATTCTTGTTGAGGTCGATCCTCAATACTTTAGGCCTAGCGAAGTAGACTCGCTTCTTGGTGATGCATCCAAAGCGCGAGAAAAGCTGAAATGGCAGCCTCATTGTACCTTGGAAGAACTTATCGATATCATGATGGAACATGATCTCGCTGAAGCTAATAGAGAAAGCCATCTCAAAGAGCATGGTTTCCCAGTGGCAAACCCTCATGAATAAGGCTTTTCTGTGAAGCTGCTCTTTGTCATTCAAGATTCCCATGGTTGGGCTGGAACGGAGCGAGTCACAAACCTTATCGCCAATGGCCTCTCAGATCGATATGAGATAGAAGTGCTCTCCCTCAGCGAGAGGCCTTCGTGCGAAAAAGGGTATCTGTATAAAGCCTCTATAGTGCGTTCCTATATCCCTATTCATCAAGGAGTTTTAGGTCTTTTTTCTATCAATACAAAAACCGCTCGGCATATTAGCCGGGGCGCGTACGATGTGGTCGTGATTTCGGGGGTAGGAGAGATCAAGTTTCTTCTCGTTGCTATCCTCTTCTGCAGAACGAAATTCGTTGCTTGGGAGCACTTCAATGCGGCATATACACATAGACGAGTAAACCGCAAGGTTGCAGCACGCTTCTGCGATGCAATAGTCGTGCTCACCAGAGCCGATGCTGACGACTGGCAGCTCTATCTACACCCTCGCGGTCATATTGTCAGGATTCCTAATCCGCTAGCGACAATACCTCGGCAACCTTCTCTGTTAACCACAACAAGAGTGCTCGCGCTTGGAAGGCTTGAAGAGCAAAAGCGCTTCGATCTGCTCATCGATGCATTTGTCCTTATGCATGCCAAGTATCCCGATTGGACCTTGCGCATCCGCGGTACAGGTTCCAAGGAGGCTGAGCTCAAAAATCGCGTCAAAGAACTCGGGCTCGAAAACGCCATCGAGATACTTCCCGCCGTGGAAGATGTTGCTTCGGAATATCAGGTTGCATCGATCTATGCTCTTAGCTCGAAATTTGAGGGTTTCCCCATGACCCTGATCGAAGCAATGGCATTTGGTATTCCCTGTGTAAGCTTCGATTGTCCAAATGGCCCTTCTGAGATTATTGCGCAAGGGGAAGATGGCTTTCTCGTTCCCTATGGCGATGTCACGGCACTTGCAGGCGCGCTAGCAAAGCTTGCCCAAGAACCCACGCTTCGCATGCAAATGGGCCGCAAGGCAAGAGAGCATATTAAGCGCTTTGACCAGGAACATGTGAGCGCACTATGGGAAGACTTTTTAGCGAAACTATGTCAAGAATAGGTCTATGCCCACCGTCAGTGTTGTGATTCCTGTTTACAATGCCATGGCTACTCTCGGCAGAGCTATCGAATCGGTGCTTTCCCAGAATAGTATAGGCAACACGATAGAAATACTTATTGTCGATGATGGATCGACCGATCAGACCGGAACAATTGCAACACAGTATGTTCAGGCATATCCCGATCGCATACGACTTATTCATCAACACAATCAAGGGCCTGCAGCCACAAGAAATACCGGAATTGCAGCAGCAGTCGGAGAGCTCATTGCCTTTCTTGATGCTGATGATTGGTGGCTTCCCGGCAAGCTTGCTTCACAGCTTCGTGTGTTAGAGGAGAAGCCGGAAGTAGCGCTCGTCTGCACCACCATGAATGGACATAGCCTCTGGGGCAAACCTGCTGTCATCATCTTAAGATTTAGGGATCTACTCTGGTCTAATAAGGTCTATACATCGAGTGTGCTTGCTAGGAAGACAATTCTCCTCGCAGCGGGTTGCTTTAATCCACAAAGGAGACTTTGCGAAGATTATGAGCTCTGGCTTTCGATTGGGGCAACGCACCCTATCGCCTTGCTCAATACTCCTTACCTTATGTACAGCAAAGGCATAGGAACCTCATCACGCCTCTGGGCTATGGAACGAGCTGAACTCAAGACCTATGCTATTCTAAAGCAAAGGAAGCTTGTCTCTGGGCCAATCTATACAATTTTGCGATACTGGTCCCTGGCAAAATATATGATTCGAGTTGTGCAAAAGTTCGCCTTAGGAAAGCACTTTATATGAAAGCACCTTACATAAAAAAAGCTTCTCTTCAGCGCATCAACCTTGGTACTGATCCTTGTAACCCTATTGTCCTATTGCACGCTGATGACTATGCTTAGTCAAAAAGGCTCGTGAAAGATGGAAAAGCACAGCACTATTTATATTGCAGGGCATCGAGGGCTTGTAGGTTCCGCGATCGTCCGATGCCTTACCAAAAATGGGTATGATAACCTCATAGTACGCACCCGCCAGGAACTCGATCTTGCTCGTCAAGCTGATGTCGAAGCATTTTTCCACACAGTAAGACCAAAATATGTTTTCCTTGCTGCAGCAAAAGTAGGCGGCATAGGTGCAAATTCAACCTGGCCTGCAGAATTCATCTACCAGAACCTCGCAATCGCGAGCAATGTCATCAATGCTGCCTATCGTTCAGGTGTAAAAAAACTTCTCAATCTAGGATCCTCCTGTATATACCCCAAACTAGCACCACAGCCTCTCAAAGAAGAGTATCTTCTTACTGGGCCGCTAGAGCCCACGAATGAGGCTTATGCTATTGCCAAAATAGCAGCGATCAAGCTCTGCAAATTCTACAACGAGCAATATGGCACAAACTTCATCTCGGCCATGCCCACCAACCTCTATGGCGAAGGCGATACCTACGACCTCTTTTCTTCCCACGTGGTACCCGCTATGATTCGGAAGTTTCATGAAGCAAAAAAGAGCCGTGACCCTGTGGTGCTATGGGGCGATGGGAGTCCCTATCGGGAGTTTCTCTATGCCGATGATTGTGCGGATGCGCTTGTCTTTCTTATGGAGCAGTGCGACTATAGCAATATAGGAGAAATCATCAATGTCGGATCAGGTTTCGAAGAGACGATTAGGGAATTGGCTACCCTCATAGCTTCGGTAGTGGGCTACAAAGGCAAGATCGAATGGGATATCAGTAAGCCTAATGGAACACCCCGAAAACTGCTCGACTCGTCTAAATTGTTTTCCTATGGCTGGCGACCATCCGTGGGGCTTCGCGAAGGAATCGAGCGTACCTATTCAGATTTCTTGAATAGAAAGAAGGAGATCATTTAGGAATGGCAAATGGAAATGATGAGACATGGGATGTCATCATCGAAGCAAAAAAGAACCTTTTGAGTTTTGATATAAAAGAATTATTGAGATACAAAGATCTCATCAAGCTCCTTATCCGGCGGGATTTTGTATCGGTATACAAACAGACTATCTTTGGTCCCCTGTGGTTTCTGTTTCAACCTCTGATGTCGACGCTTATTTACATGTTCGTGTTTGGGAACATTGCCCAACTAGGTACTGATGGTATACCCCAGCCACTTTTCTATTTTTCTGGTACTATGCTGTGGACTTTTTTTGCGACAAACCTGCAGAAATCATCAGATACCTTTGTGAACAATACCGGGCTTTTTGGAAAAGTCTACTTTCCACGCTTTGCAATGCCCATCTCTTATATGGTCAATGCGCTTTTCACTTTAGGGATTCAGTTTGCGTTCATGCTGATCTTTTATATCTATTATATCGCGACAGGCTATCACTTCGTGCCGACAGGGTGGATTTTGGCGACCCCCTTGTACATCATCCAGCTCGCTATGCTTGGCATGGGATTTGGCCTCTTGACTTCAGCGCTCACCACTAAGTACCACGACTTGCGCAATCTCGTGAACTTTGGGCTCTCGATCCTCATGTATGCAACCCCTGTCGTCTATCCTATCTCGAACGTACCCGTAAAATGGAAGCTGCTATTTCAGATAAATCCTGTCACACCAGTTATAGAAATGTTCCGTTATTCCTTTCTTGGCAATGGTAATCACGATCTTCGTATGTGGCTCTATAGCCTCGTTGCAAGCCTAGTTATCTTTTGGATAGGATTAGTCACCTTTACTTACAACGAAAAAACCTTTATCGATGTGATTTGAGAAACCATGAGCGTAGCGGTTAGAGTTGAGCATTTATCCAAGGAATATCGTCTCGGTGTGATCGGCAATGGCAGCCTCTACAAGGATATTCAAAGCTGGGTCGCAAAAAAGCGAGGAAAGCCCGATCCTTGGGTCCCCATCGATGAGCGTTCTAAAATAGGACGTCAACATTTTTGGGCGCTCAAAGACGTGAGTTTTGAAGTTGAACAAGGAGAGCGGCTTGGGATTATCGGTAGAAACGGCGCTGGAAAATCGACGCTCCTTAAAATTCTCTCACGCATCACTGCCCCGACCTCAGGCGTTGTCAAGATGAAAGGCCGCGTGGGTAGCCTCCTCGAAGTGGGAACTGGCTTTCACCCCGAGCTCACAGGCCGCGAAAACATCTACCTTAATGGCGCTATCCTTGGCATGAAAAAAGCCGATATCGATCGCAATTTCGATGCGATCGTCGCTTTCTCAGAGATATCAGGCGAATTCATCGATACACCAGTGAAACGTTACTCGAGCGGCATGTTCGTGCGTCTTGCCTTTGCCGTCGCTGCGTTTCTAAATTCAGAAATACTCATCGCTGACGAAGTGCTCGCCGTAGGTGACCAAAAATTCCAAGAGAAATGCATCGGAAAAATGCGCGACGTCAGCGTCAACGAGGGGAGAACCGTTCTCTTTGTGAGCCACAACCTCGGTGCTATCCGCGCACTCTGCCAGAGCGGGATCCTGCTGGAGCATGGCATTCTTACCATGGCCGGGCCGGTGGAAGAAGTGACGAAAAGATATGAGGAGGAGTTGGCGAATGGATGAAACGGAATATACCAAGATCATCCTTTCAATCATAGTTCCTGTATATAATTCTGCCAAGTTTATTCGAGCGACTCTATCAAGCATCATAAAAATTATTGATAGACGATCTGACATAGAGGTGATCGTACAAGATTCATGCAGCACAGATGGAACAAGCAATATAATATCTAGTTTTTCTGAGAAATACCCATTAATTCATCATTTTATTGAAAAGGATAATGGGCAGACTGATGGAATCAATAAGGGTGCATTGAAAGCAAAGGGATTATGGATAACCTGGTTGTGTGGTGATGACTTATTGATGAACACCTTTAGGAAATCAATAGAAATTCTTCCTCAAGTTGAAGCAGATGTTGTATATGCAGATTGTGTTTTTTTGTTAGAAAATGGTAATGCTATTCCAGCAATCGGTACAGAAGCCTATAACAATGGAATTCTAGCTAAGAGACGATTGATAATGCAACAACCTGGAACCTGCATCCGAAAAAGATTATGGGATATTATTGGAGGAGTAAATAATAATCTGAATTGGGTAATGGATTATGATCTTTTTCTAAGATTAGAAACTAAAGGTGCCAGATTTCTGAGAATTGAAGAATTTGTCGCTATTTCGCGTATTCATTCTGAAGCAAAGACAAGTAGTAGATCAATAGAGCGATTATTTGAACATTGGAGAATATTGTTTAATGCACATATCCATAAAATAATCTATTTTTCTTTGAGACCTTATCTTTTATATTTTGTGGAATATATAATAAAAAATAGAGAATCTCAGTCAAAATTTAAAGGTATAACTTATTTGCATAAATTATTTTGGTTAGTTGGTTATCCAGCTGAAAAAGAATTAATTGAATCTAGATTTGAAAAGAAAAAGACAGAAATCGAAGCAGAAATAAGAGTTCTTGACAAAGGAATCGCTATATGAGTCAAGGAAGCCTCTATGTGATCATTCCAACTACCCGCGGTGAGAAAGCGTTTCCATCAATCTATTCTGCATTGAGTCAAAGAGGATTTGAAAATGTATTTGTCCTAATCTGTGGGAAGAGCGCAAACAATCAAGAATTTGCAAATCAATGTTTGAATAAGTTTAATTCAAGAGTTATAGTTCTTCATTGTCCTGCTAAAGAGCATATCTTGCCTGGTGAAGCCCGTAATATTGGAATTGAATATGTTGTTAGATATGCAAACCCATCTGATTATATATTATTTTTAGATGATGATATTTGCATTCCTCCTAATTACGCAATAGACTTAAAAAATTTTATCAGTTGTCATGGATTAGCAGCTGCAATGGGAAATATGACATCTTTTCCCATAAATATATGGTCAAAAATAATTGATTATTCTAATTTTTGGTGGCTACAATGTAATAGAGACTGTCTTAACAGAGGATGGCTCGGTGCAGGAGCTACTATCCTTAAGATTTCAGATATTTCGTCAATTCGCTATCTATCGGATATTGCTATAAATGAAGACATTGATTTTTTTGATAGAATTTCTACACTAACAACCAAAAAATTGGGAATTTGTTCTTCTATTAGAAGCAGACACTTCCACAATAGAAGCTCTTTAATAGGGTTGATTAAATATCAATTTCTCAATGGCTATAGAGGTCCTATTTACCATTTAACCCGCAAACGAGTAATACTACAAAGTCTTAAGAGGTGGGTTAGCTTTTCTAAAGTTGCAATAAAAGAAAACATTAATTATTTGAAATATCATATTGTTGAGTTGATTGGCGTAATATTTAGTTTTCTTATCGTTGAATGTGGAGCTGTATTGTCTACTTTGAGGAGAAGATAAATAATGAAGGGCAAAATAGTCATTATTGGGCATTCATATCATCTTAAAACGAAGTCAAATGAATTTTTTCTAGATTTACTCAATAAACATTATGACGTTGAATTTATTGCAGATGAGTCTTGGGAGAAAAATGTTAGTCCTACGTTGGAATATATCGATGAAACATACCGCTCTGTTATATTTTGGCAAATGATTTCCCTAAATTGTCTAAAAAGGATAAGGTGCAAAAATATAATATTTGTTCCTATGTTTGATCAGAGTGGTGGTGCACCGAAATCATTTTGGTATCATTTAAGAAATGTAAAGATAATAAGCTTTTGCAAAACTTTGGGAGACATCCTTACAGGCCTCGGTTTTAATGTTCTGAATGTAACCTATTTCCCTGAGCCAGAGGAAATTCCGATAAATGTTGAACCAGGAACATGTTTTTTTTGGCAAAGAACAAATATGATTGATTGGCCAAAGGTCAAAAGATTACTCGAAAAATCAGATGTCAAGAAGGTCCATATCCATACTGCTGTAGATCCAGGTCATAGATTTGTTAAGCCATCAAAAGCTGATGAGAAAAGCTACCATATTACCTATAGTTCATGGTTTAAGACTCGAAATGAGTATTTAAAACTAGTGGATAAAAGCCAAATATACATTGCACCAAGATATCAAGAGGGAATTGGTCTTTCATTTTTAGAGGCAATGGCAAGAGGAAAAGTAATTATTGCAGCGAATCAACCGACAATGAATGAGTATATTAATAATGGCTTTAATGGTTATTTGTTCGATCCAAATGATAATAAGCCAATAATTTTTGATAATATAGATCAAGTGAAGCAGAATTCTATCCAAACTATAAAAGTAGGGTATGAAAAATGGATCGATGATCAAGATAGAATAATAGATTTTATTGAGGCACCAAGCAGTAGAAATTTCTATTTTAGAAAGCATCCTTTTTCTAGATATGATTACGAGGCAATGGGCAACGCAATCAAAATTGTGATTAAATATATCCTTCCTTTTGGAATCGTCAAAGTAATATGGTATTTTAAGAAGGATAAAAGATGGAAAAAGATTCTTAAGGAAGCCATAAAAATATTCATTCCTTATGGAATAATTAAGTTAGTTAGCTATTTTAGAGCTAAAAAGAATTGATACAAAATAAGAGTAGAAATGGATGGATAAGGTTTTATTTTCGATTATCACAGCAACCTATAATGTCAAAGGGCAAGATATTGAAGCGACCAAAGAATCCTTGTTAACTCAAGGAACGAATAATTTTGAGTGGATTATTATTGACGGTTCAACAAATGAGCAGAGTTTGAGTCAAATTTGTCATTCTATACAAGGTATTCCTATCAGGACCACTTTGCTTGCGGAGCGAGATGAAGGAATATTTGATGCATTTAATAAGGGAATTAAACTTGCAAAAGGGGAATGGATTGCATTTCTAGGTTGCGGTGATATTTATTATGAAAATATATTGATGCGCATAGAAGATAAACTTAGAACTATATATGATTATGACATCCTTTATGGCATTACTGATATCATTAGAGAAAACGGTGCACATTATTGGTTTTCAAGGAGCGAGGAATATCTTATAGAAGGAGAAATGATGCATCATTCGGCTTGTTTTGTGAGAAGATCCGCCTATGAACAGATAGGCGGATTTGATTGTAGTTATATATCAGCTTCTGATTTAGATGCATTGATACGATTGTATCAAAGGGGGAAAAAATTCTATTTCCTTAACATGATAATCACAGCGTTCCATGTTGGAGGAATATCAACAAAAGGAAGATTGCCCTATGAAGAAAAAATGAAGATAATGAAAAAATATGGCTATATTAGCAAGAAGGAACAAGTAAAATATGTTATCAAAGCAATAATAAATAAGGCCAAAAATGTGTTCTGCTAATAGGATTATCGATGTATACAATCAAGATATATTGCCCTAATATAATTTCTGGTTATGGTGGTGCCGAGGGCTATGTGCTCACCCTTGCCTCATACCTCAGCAATACCTATAAGAATATCGATCTTAGCATGGTTATCTATGCAACTACAGAATGCAAGGAATGCGCAAATCATGAAAATGATCGGCCGATGAAAAATCAGATGCGAGAAGAGCTCAGTAAAAAATATAATCTTGCGTTTTCTGATGAATTAGATTTTATTATTCTACCTGAAAGCAAGAATAATAGCGTAATCAGCAAATATTGTGCACATACTAGGCTGCGGGGGACATCTACTGGCACTGACCTCTATATAAATGGATTTCATAATGTACACTATTTTCATGGGAGAAAAAATATTCATATTATCCATTTCCCTGCGCCACCGCGTGTTCAGGCATCACCATTTTTTACAAAACATAGGTTTTTCAAGCCCGTTGCTGCAGCATTAGACAGCCGGTATCGAAACTGCTATGACCTTTTTCTATGCAATTCTGCATTCACCAAAAAATGGCTAGAACATTATTGGCATGTCAATGAAGATCTCATACAAATCCTTTATCCTCCTGTTCTGATTTTGGATGAAAAGCGTGATAGCCAAAACCGAGATAGCATAAACCAAAAAGAAAAAAATATACTAATGGTATCTAGATTTGATCCTCGAAAAAAAATATTAGAACTAGTCGATTTCTTCATCGAAAACAATGCGCACTATCCAGAATGGAGATTACTAGTCGCTGGTTCTACAGATCGGCGGTATCAATCATATCTTGATGTGATAGAGAAGAGAGCCCAAAATAACAATATTTATATCTATAAAGATATAGCACCTATTGAGCTTGCATGCTTATATCAAAAATCCTCAATTTTCTGGCATGCAATGGGCCTCGATGTGGATGAAGAAAAGGACCCCCTTGACCTAGAGCATTTTGGCATTACAACGGTGGAAGCAATGTCTGCAGGAGTGGTTCCTATTGTCATAAATAAGGGCGGACAAAAAGAAATCGTCGATCATGGTATTAATGGGTATCGATGGAACAATTTGAAAGAACTTAGAATGTATACGCGCGCAGTGATGCTGGATGAAACGCTTCGACAATCGCTCGCGCGTGCAGCTATTGAAAAGAGCAAGATCTTTTCAAGAGAAAGTTTTTATCAGCATGCTGATGAGATATTTCAACGCTTTTCTCTCATTCCGGAGGAGTACCGAAAATAATGTTAGCATACCAGAGAGATTTTGATGAAAAATTTCCTGACGTGAGGCCTGCAAAAACTTCTAATATTCGTCAAGGACAAATGGTGATGTTGAGACTCCTCAAAATATTCCACGCAGCCTGCCAAGAATTGGGGCTTACCTATTGGCTCTGTGGGGGCTCGCTCATAGGAGCTATACGACATGGAGGATTTATACCTTGGGATGATGATGTCGATGTTTTTATGCCAAGAGAGCACTATCAAGAGTTCAAACAGCAGGCAAGCGAAGTGCTGCCGTATGATGTTTATTTGCAGACAGATACTTCATGGATGCGTCTTGTCGATCGCTTTGGTTCAAAAGAGATAGAAGAAGGAAATGATTTCATCTTCATCGATATTTTCCCTGCAAAACGCTTTCCTCTTGGAAGAAAGATGCTGCGAAAAGTGAGGATGGTGATACCTCCCTATCCTTTGCCAGGAATTCCCAAAGATGCATCCTTTGCTCGCCAATTGAAAAGGAGAGCTATTCATTATGGAGCAATTTTTTTGAGAGTAACGGGCCTCTCGTATGTGATAAGGTTCCTCTGTACCCTTGGCCCACGGCGCTATTGGTCCTACGATCTCGAGGTGACCTGGCGTTTTTATTATAGAGATGATTGGATTTTTCCTTTACACTTACATACATTTGAAGATACCGCCTTTTTTGTACCTTGCGATCCCCATAAAGTACTCCAGCATCAATTTGGGGACTATATGACGCCGCCTCCAGAGAATCAACGCATCAATCATGGTCATAAAGCATTTCATGTGACACAATCAAATGGTCATCCTGAATCTTTAGAGTGGCTTCAGTTTGCAGAGAAGAAGAAACAAGCTGCTGAAAAAGCTGGATGGTTAGACTCATGCACACCTTCGTCATAAGCCTGCCTGAGGACATCGCCCGCAGAGCCTCAATCGAAACGCAGCTTGAGCAGCTTGGTATAGAGTTCGAATTCTTCGATGCAGTCCGCGGTTCAGAAAAAATAAGCGATCCACGATGGTACGACGATGCGGCTGCTCGAAAGCTCGAAGGCCGAAGTCTAAAGCCAGGGGAAGTCGGCTGCGCGCTCAGCCATGCTGCGGTCTACACAGAAATTGCGCAGAGGGGCCTACCCTGGGCACTCATCCTCGAGGATGATGCGGCCCTTGCTCCCGATTTACCGCAGGTTTTGAGCCTTCTTGAGCGGAAATACCTTGAGCAAGGAGACCTTGTTGTCCTCAGCCGCTGCGACTTCTACTTGCCGTGGACAAGAAAAAAAGTCACCGATCGCTACCAAATGGTCACGCCGATATTTATCAAAGAAGGGTCCATCGCTCAAACTGTGGGTTACATCATCACCCAAGAGGCTGCTGTCCAGATCCGAAACATCAACATTCCTGTAAAATTCCCCGCTGATAGCTGGGGATACTATCGCCATCATGTACGTTTCAAAGGCATTATCCCGTCGCTCTCCCTAGTTACACAGCATGTCGAACTTGGGAGCACTATAACAGGCAATGGCCAGCGCACATCTTTTCAGCGCTATTCATTGCAGGGTATTCTTTGGAATAGTTTTAAGACGTATAATCCACTCGGCAGAAAACTCAAGTATTATGCAAAGCAATGGCAAAATAGACATGGGAAGTCCCCAACAGGCATTTGAACTTTTGCTTTTAGCTATCGAACGCGACCTCCCTGTACTCAGTGTTGGATTGCCCTTTATCATACATTTTCTAATGCCACAAAAAATAACCATCATTGGCTCATGTCACTGCCTTGAAAAAGCACGGAGCATTGGCCTTGATGAATCCTTTGATAAATCCTCGGATAAATCTTCCGGAGCCATTATCGAATACCTCGACGAAGATGCCGTAGTGCAAGGCCTGAGCCTTGCGGCGGTAAAAGCCTGTATTCAAGCTCATGGGGGCAAAGGCGAGCGAGCAGGGTGGTATTTTAAGCAGCTATTGCTCCTTGCATATGCCACGCGGCAGAGCCCGTATAACTATTACCTAGTCTGGGATACCGACACCATTCCTGTGCGTCCAATGACCTTTTTTGATGCAGCAGGCCGCATTCTTATGACAACAAAAACAGAGGTACATCCTGCATATTTCAGGACTATGGAAAAACTGATCGGAATCGGGAAAGTCGTGAGCGGTTCCTTTATCGCGGAACACATGATGTTCGAACGGCCTTATGTTTCTCGATTATTAGTGTGCATCACGAAGAATAAGGCAAGGGATGAATCTTTCGATGCCCAAGGATTTATCGAATCGGTCATTGCCGCCATCGAGCCCGAAGATCTTGATGGTTCTGGCTTTTCCGAATACGAAACCTATGGTTCATTCATGTATCGCACTGCAGGGGAGCGCATCGCTTTGAGAGATCTTCCTTCAATGCGCCTCGGATCATCTTTTTTTGACCGACCTCCAACCACTAAGCAGCTTTTTGCGCTCAGTAGGCACTATTATTGGGCGAGCTTCGAGACCTGGCATGGTACTACGTTAAAAACGCGCATAGCATACCAAGTGCGCAAAGCAATAGGCGCACTGTGGACCACTGGTTCGGTACTCCTCGCACCAAAGGCCTTTGATCGCTTTCAAAAGGAGATAGCGCATGAATAATTCGTTGCGCTATCTTTCATTTCCGCCAGACAATCGGCTTAGCGCACCTGACCCGCTTCGAGGTTGCCAGCTTGTCATGTTGCGACTTTTGAGGATTTTCGATGCGATCTGTAAAGAGCTTGGTCTTTGCTATTGGCTCGATTCAGGCACCTTGCTTGGTGCAGTGCGACATAGAGGATTTATTCCTTGGGATGATGATCTCGATGTCGCGATGGTTGATCATGATTATCAGGAGTTTCTCCATAAGGCACCATTCTACCTTCCTGCGGATGTCTTTCTCCAGCATAGAGAAAGCGATCCTCACTACGATCTACCTTTTGCAAAACTTGTTGATCGCTATAGCCTGCTCGATTCCCCCGATGGTAAAAAGGATGGAGCACTGAGTGGCATTTTCATTGATATTCAGCCCATGAGCTTTTTCACTTATCGACAAAAGGCAGCACGAAAGGTGCTCTATGTTCTGCATGGCGACTATGGCAAGCCAGACGCCTCGCGAGGAGTACAGAGAAATGTGAAGCGCGCTATTCTCGCAACCTTTCGAACCATTGCACTGATCACATCGCTCGATCATGCGCTCGATAGCTTTTGCGCATATGGAGCACCAAAATGGCTTGCCTACGACTTGTCCTTTCAGCGCTGGTGGCCTATTTTTCATTCAATAGATTCAGTATTTCCTTTACAGACAATACAATTCGAGGGATATACCTTCTCTGTACCTCACGAGATCGACGTGTACCTCCGCGCTCAGTTTGGCGACTATATGACCTTACCTCCGCTTGAGGAGCGCAGGCCGGTACACTCAGGCGGCATCCATCTTACAGGTCCAAATCCCCATCCTCTAGGACTCAACTGGAAGGACCACCCATGAAAATCGTCAAAGTCATAGGTGGCCTCGGAAACCAGCTCTTTCAGTATGCCTTTTCCCGCGCTCTTTCCCTTAAAACGGGCGACGAAGTCTTGCTCGATATATCAAGCTATACAGACACACAGCGCCAGATCCATTACGGTTTTGAACTTCCTCAGCTTTTTCCTATTCGCTACAAGGTTGCAGATGAGCTTGACATAAAACAGCTCAGCACGCAACCTCGCTCTCCGCTTTCGCAGCTGCGTCGCAGATATTTCAGAAAGCGTACTCATTACATTGACAAATACTTCTGCTTCAATCCAGAAGTCTTCGAGCTCAAAGGCGATTGGTACCTCGAAGGCTGGTGGCAAGATGAACGCTACTTTGCATGGTGCAGCGACATTCTCCGTAAGGAGCTCAGCTTTATCGCTGATCCAGGTGCTCGCAATCGAGATCTTTTGGCTGAAATCCAGGCTAGTCATCATGGTTCTATCCCTGTCTCGCTCCACGTGCGGCGTGGCGATGCGCTTAAAAACCCTGATACTCGGGTCAGTACCACCGCCTACTATAACCATGCTATCGAAGCGGTGCGGAGCCTTGTTGCTCATCCGTACTTTCTCATATTCTCCGACGATCTTCTATGGTGCACAGGCAATCTCGCGCTCGATCCAAGCGAAGCTATCTATATCGACTGGAACCGAGGATGTGACAGTTGGCGTGATATGTGGCTAATGACAAAGTGTCGTTGCCATATCATTGCTAACAGCACCTTCTCTTGGTGGGCAGCATGGCTCGATGAGCGTCCCGATAAAATTGTCTATGCCCCTGAACGCTGGTCGCTTGCACGTGCAAGGTGTTTCGAATATTACCATTATACCTTTGACCAAGTGGTTCCTCCTTCTTGGATAAGAATACCAATTGAATGAATAGGACTTTCGCCGCTATAATTTTACTTAAATGTTTCCCGACTTTGATACTCTGATTCCTGATCTGAGACCAGAGGGCGATACCCCCTTGCGCAGCTGCCAGCTCGTCATGCTTCGCCTTCTTAAAGTATTCGATTATATCTGTAGGAAAGAAGGCCTTAGATATTGGCTGGACGGGGGAACACTTCTTGGTGCTGTGCGCCATGGTGGCTTTATCCCATGGGATGACGATGTCGATGTCAAAATGCCTATTGAGGATTATCGGCGCTTTCTGAATCTTGCGCCCCAAGCTCTTCCCTATGACATATTTCTTCAGACAAAAAGTACCGATCCTGCTCACACTGCGCCATGGGCAAAACTGCGCGATCGATTTAGCTTCATGAATGACCCTGGAGGTCCCTTTGCCTATTCGCAAGGCATCCCCATCGATATCTTCCCGGCAGTCTATATGACAATGCGCCAGCACAAATGGCGCAAATTCTTCTGCCTCATGCCTCCTTATAGCATGCCACCCCAATGGCCAGTGCGAACATGGTCACTTCCCCATAAACTCTATTCAGGCACTTTTGCAATCTTGCAGACTATTGCGAAACCAATCCTTTCAATAAAGGCTTTGGCTCGTGCCCTCCAGCATTGGAGTGATAAAGGAGAAAAGGTCTGGACCAACGATTATCCTATCGAATGGATGCGCGAAGCATTTCCCGATGAAGTGGTCTTCCCCCTTTCTCAGATTCGATTTGAAGATGCCATGTTTCTCTGCCCTGCTGATCCAGATCGTTATCTCAGGATTTTCTATGGAGACGACTACATGACCCCGCCACCTGAAAATAAGCGCGGCGCTCATAGAGTCGATGGCTTTTTGATAACTGGTCCCAATCCACACTTCTCAGGTCTATGCTGGGAAGACTACGAAGAAAAGAAGCGGCGCGTCGCCGCAAAACTACCATGAGAATCCTCCATATCGTCACCAACTCCGACCTTGGTGGTGCGCCGCGCGTGGTCACCGAACTCTCAGCACGGGCAGCTAAAGACGGCCATACCTGTGCAGTTGCTGCGGCGCCGGATGGCCCTATGTGGCGGTATCTCGATGTACATGTACAGCGCTTTCCTGTGTATTCAATACGTAGGGAAATTGACCCCCTGGAAGATCTCAAGACTTTTTGCTCTCTTCAGAAGCTGTATGGGCGTTTCAGACCCGATATTATTCACCTTCACTCTTCAAAAGCAGGTGTGCTTGGAAGGCTATCTGCGCTTTCATGGGGTATAAAATATACTCGGCGCTGTGTCTATACCATCCATGGTTTCGATACAATTCTTAAGGCCCATAATAGGTACCTCCCACTCGAGCGCATGCTCGCGCGAGCGACAGGTGCTGTTGTCCCCGTTTCTCACTATGATGAGCGAAATTTGCGCGCTGCCGGAATATGTAAGAGAGTCGTAATGATCCCCAATGGTGTCACCAATCGAAGGGGAATGCCAAGCCCCGACCTACGCGCTGCTTCATGCATTGCTGAAGCAAAAGCACAGGGAAAGCCGATCGTGCTAACCATAGCGCGCTTAGAAAGCCCTAAGCGCCCTGATCTTTTTGTCGACATTGCGAGAAAGATCACAAAGGCTTCGTTTTTTTGGGTAGGTAATGTGCAAAATCCAACTTCTATGTTACCTGCTGGAACCAAAATTCCTGAAAATCTTTTTTTTCTTGGTGAATCGCCAGAAGCCGGCACACTCGCGAATTTATGCGATATCTTTATGCTCCTTTCGGACTATGAAGGAGCGCCAATGTCGATTCTCGAAGCTATGTCGTGCGCAAAGCCTGTAGTAGCGTCTAATGTCGGCGGCATTCCTGAGATTCTTGGTGAAGGCTCAGATGCCGCAGGTATACTTGTACCAAACAAGCCAAATATTATTTCGAACGCAGTTTTGAGTATTATTGAAAAACCGTCGATAGCTAATAGACTTGGAGCTATGGCCCGTCAGAAGTTCGAATCATCATATTCTGCCGATCATATGTGGGAGTCTTATCTAGATCTTTACAAGAAACTTAGCAAACTATAGAATGATTTTTTGGTTTTCGTAAGTATATAGTAGCCCCTTATTAATTGAAGGCCATGCACAAAAGCTATAGACATCTGCAGTTGAGCATATTTTTCGTTGACGTATTGCTAATGTATTGTGCTCTCATTCTCGCTTTGTTGCTGCGTAATAAGAGCTTTCCTGCACCTTGGTCTTTGAGGATTCACCTTTTTCATTTTTCAATCATATTTGTCGGATGGGTGATTGTTTTCTATACATTGGGAATGTATCGTCTGGAGCGGCCTTTCGATGATCTAGTATTTCTTCAACGCGTCCTTTTAGGCTCCCTTATATCTGGCTTAGCTTCTGCAGGCTATTTCTACCTTGCGCCGAGCGTGCCTATTGAGCCTAAGACTGTACTCTTCCTCTTTGTTGTACTCTACACTGTCATGTTTTGGTGTTGGCGGTACGGCCTCGCAAAGCTTAGAAGACTTCAGAGTCTACGTGTGGGTGTAGGCTTTATCGAGCTTCAGCCTACTTCTTTTGAGATTATCTATGAGACTCTAGCTCGAAGCCCTTTGGGATACGATATTCGTTTTGTTTATAATCCGCCACCAGATATTCAGTTGCCTGAGTCGATTCGACGTGTATTGCACGAGGAAGATCTTAGAGTGGTGATAGAGGAAACTGATACTGATCTCATAATTCTTGGTGAGAATAGAGGACCTTCCGGTGAGATGCTCAGGGCCCTTTTTGCTCTTCTTGATCGCCGGGTTCGTTTTATGCGCTTATCAGCTTTCTATGAGCTCGTGGTGAGGCGTGTGCCCGTTGGTCTCATCGATGAAAGCTGGTTTCTTGAGAATGTAGATCTTAAAGCAAAGAAGCCATACGAAATAGTGAAGCGAGGTATCGATATCATCATGGCAGTTTTCTTGCTCGTTGTGACTTCTCCCTTTTGGCTACTTATTGCTCTTGCCATAAAAGCTACTAGCAAAGGCCCAGTTTTCTTTCGGCAGACACGCCTTGGGCGATTTGAACTACCTTTTACAATCCTCAAGTTTCGCACCATGCGGACTGATGGTAATGGACATGAACCTACGCAGGTTGATGATCCTAGGATAACTCCTGTGGGTTCTTTTCTTCGATCAACCCGCCTAGATGAGCTTCCTCAACTCCTAAATATACTTAAAGGAGATATGAGCTTTATTGGTCCTCGCCCAGAGCGCCCCGATATAGCATACACATTAGGAAAAGAAATTCCTTATTACCGTCAGCGCCATCTTGTAAAGCCAGGGGTAACTGGCTGGGATCAAGTCTCAGGTCAATACCACTCATGTTCCGTCGAAGATACCTATAAAAAGCTCCAATATGACCTTTATTATTTGAAGAATATGTCACTATATCTTGATGTTTCGATTTTCTTCAAAACCATCATCACAGTGCTCAAGCGCGAAGGGAGATAAAGTTGCGAATATATCGATATAGATATTTGCTTGATAGGGTGGTGCTGGTAAGCATTTTCTTTGCTTGTTTAGTAGGTCCTATGTCAGCTCTGGATTTTACCGTTGGAGCATCTGGAGCTTATTCCACTGAAAGTAGGAAAAATTTCTTTGTTGATGGATCCATCGCCCTGCATCATAGCGAAGGTCCCTTTACACTTTCATGGGAGCTCACCGCAGACAGCAAAGGAACATATCCGGAATCTTTTCTTGCTGATTTTTTCGGACCATTTTCGCTCGATATCAAGAATGCGGGATTTACCTATATGGCCAGACCTTTATCCTTTTTCCTAGGTAAACTCCCACTAAAGGATGAAATCAATAGCCCATATTCTTTATTTATTTCTGGCGCTTCTCCTTCAGTGATGACTGGGGGCTTTAGATTTGATTCTGGGATTTTTTCATTTTCTGATCAGTGGATTGGACTTGATCATAATGTAAAGAACAACCTGTATAAAACGACAGAAGCAGGTATCTATGCTGATCGGGGTATAGTGCTCAAGACATATTCATTAGATGTTGGTGCACTGAAGCTTGGTTATCAAGATGTTGTACTCTTTACAGGATCCTACTTTGATGTAGATATATTTGCTATTCCAGCGCCTTCTGCTTTGCTCCAAGATATTCTGACAGCTTCAGGGCGCCCTTCCTCGCGCTCAGGCGATATGAACAGTATTATGGGTTTTTTTGGCGAATACCGCAATGGGGGCCTAAAACTCTGTGCTCAGATACTGATCGACGACTTCAATATGAATAGATTCATTGCTCCTTCAGCTTATCAGAATCCTGACAAGATCGCATGGTCATTAGGATCAGAAATCGATCTTTCGCTTGGTAAACTAAGTCTTTATACAGCTGGAGCAACTAAATACACGTTTGAATCGGTAAGAGAAGAATTTTATTCATATACGCTTCATGCAGGTTCTGCAATATACTCGGATAGCCAGCTCATCGCGGTTCCTCTTGAAAACCAGATGCTTGGTTATATCAATGGTGAAAACAATTTGGCTTTCATGGCGAATTGGAGTGCTCCTATTGCGCAGCTAGACCTGGAAACAGGACTTGAATGTGTGATTTCAGGTTCAAAGGCTCCGACCAATCCATGGCATAATGGTGAAGACTGGGCTTCGCTTGGAACACAGCTCCTCAACGATCCTGCGCTCGAGGTAAAATTGCTGCTCAATCTACGCATCTCACGAAAATGGGGGGATTTTACTCTCTTTATGCAAACAACGGGTGGCTATGTCTTTAATCAACTCAATCCAGTCTATCCCGGAGAATCAGGATACCCGATCCTGACTTATAGCGACGGTGATATGTTGGAGCCTGTCTTTGTACCAAAAGTGGGTGATTCCGCGCCTATTGCGGAGATCATCCTGGGAGGCATCTGGAGTCTTTACTAATGATTATTTGTAGGGGGAACCCTTCATGCGCATAGCTTTCTTTGCCGATGCATATCGCCCCCGCGTAAGTGGCCAGGTAGCGTCTTTAGACGAGTTTTGTAGAAGCCTCACTGAGCGAGGGCATGAAGTCTGTATTGTCTGTCCTGAGTATCCGCCTGAGCGCATGAAAGGTCAATCTGAGCCTTTTAAGACTATTCGCGTTCCTTCGGGTTGGGCAATCGTATCTGCGGACGATCGGCTTGGTCTTCCCTGGAAAGGGCAGAGAGCCATGCGCGAATTGGACGAATTTGACCCTGAGGCTGTGCATATACAGACGGAGTTCTCCATTGGAGCCATGGGGCGACGTTATTGCAGAAAGCGCGGTCTTCCCATCATGTCCACCTGTCACACTTTCTATGAGATGTATGTAAAATGGTACCTGCCTTTTCTTCCGGATTTTGTCGCTAGGCCTGTTGTTAAGACCTGGATTAGGTCGGTATATGCGCATGACGAGCTTATCGTTATCCCTTCGCGTCGTATTCGCGATATCATGTTGAGCTATGGCATCGACAAAGAATACGCGGTCATTCCGACAGGCGTCGATGAACGAATATTCTATTCGCAAACAGAAAAAGGCAAAGCTTACCGTCAAAAGCTAGATGAACTTTGGCCTGGTGTCGCTGAGGGCTCGCTTCTTGTCTATGTGGGAAGGATAAGCCTGGAAAAGAATCTGGAGATGCTCGCGGATGCAATTAGGCGCGTTTTCGCAGAAGATCCTAATGCCTACCTTGCCATGGTAGGAGATGGGCCTCGAAAAGCAGAGATTCAACAGATGTTTCTTTGCAAGGGTCTAAAAGACAGGGTCATCTGGACCGGTTTCGTGCCGCGCGAAGAATTGCCTATTGTCTATTCTGCTGCGGATCTCTTTGTCTTTCCTTCTGTAACGGAAACTCAGGGGCTTGTCACTATCGAAGCGATGCTCTGCGGGACTCCGGTCGTAGGGGTCAATAAGATGGGTACCGCTGAAATAATGGAAGGTGACACAGGCGGCCTTTTAGCTGAGGATGATGCTCGCGATTTTGCGCGGCAAATTCTTAGGCTTCTTGGTGATCCCTCTCTTCGCGCTGAAAAAGCCTCCCAGGCGCTTAAGCATGGCCAGAACTGGACAATAGGCCATCTATGTGATGAAATGGAAAAGCTCTACTTGCGCATTTTTGGATCCTAATGGGGATAAGCGCACTTTGGAGAGGGGTGGCAAGATTCTTGCGGCGATGAGGTTTTTATTGATGAGGCTTTTCATCATGAGGTTCCTTTTCAAGAAAACATTTGAGGTTCAATTGCATTTCGCTATGGTTTTCTGCGCTGTGCTCATTCTCTGCGCTATGCAGAACAAGGCATATGCGCAGGAGGTAACCTTATGGAATCCTACAACAGTAGAAACGAGCTCGCAGGGGAGTGGAGAAGCGCAGAAGTCCATTCATCATCCAGCTGATCTTTTCTTTCCTGGCGACGAAGCCTACGATACCGCAGTCCTTGAGGCAATTCGTGCGGGCCATGTGCCCGAGAGCAATGTTTTTCCCCTTTTTGGCAGTGAGTTTGACGTGGTCTCAGCTCCCAAGAAAGCTCCCGGAGGTAATTCTGAAATCAATTCTTCAAGCAATTCTGAGAGTAGCCTCGGGAGCACATGCGCAGCTCCAGTTTGGCGTTCGGGCTTTAGCCTCAGCCTAAGCACGCCCACCCTCTATTATGATTCGCCCGCCACGCAGGACGATCTTGCGTCCAATCTTCTGGGCGAGCCAAGCCTCACAGTCAATGCTTTTCCGGAGATTCAGCATTTTTGGAATACCCTGCCCGATGTGCTCGCACTTGATATCCGTCTCTATCCTTCTCGATCTATCGCGTTCAAGATCGATGCATCACTCTTCTATCGACGCGATAAAATTATAGACCAAAACTCCACCTTCCAATGGAACCTCGATGAATGGCTCGGCAATCTCTTGGGAGTTGCTGAATTTCCCCGCAAATCCTATGTGGCCTGGGTAGGCAAAGGCTATGGTGTTGCGCTAGGCAGATTTCCATCTGGTATGGGCTGGGGAAAGCTCTCTGGTTCCATTCTGAATCCGAGAGCCTCGTGGTACGATCAGATTCGCTTTCATCTCGATTCAGGTCCATTTCGCTTTACTAGCATGATCGCGACGAGCTCAGCCCAACTCTCTAAAGCTGAAGAAGAAATCCAGTTCAGAAAAAAAGAGGATGGGAGCAGTTTTTGGGACTCTCAGAACGACCACGACTATGCGGGCCACGACCAGGCCATCAAGCTGGCCAATTGGCATCAGATCGAATGGAAACCCGCGCCCTGGCTTGAAATAGCGCTCGCCGAAATGAGTATTATGGGCGGCAGGTTGCCTTCGCTCAGCTTCGTCCTTCCATCGGCGATATGGCACAATGTCTATGCAGCAGGATACTCTAACGTGGGAGTATCGCTAAGCGCAGCTGCTGTACCTCTTCCGGGCCTGTTGATATCGGGAGAGCTCTTTGTCGACGATGTGTTGAGCTACGATGAAGCTGGCACCACGAAGCCCCAAGCTTTGGCCTGGCTCGGTACTGCTCGATGGTCCAATGCCCTGACTGACAAACTCTTCCTGGATAGCGGGCTCGAATACCAGCACGTTGATCAATGGACCTACACCCGCTGGAATCCCTATCTCGCTATGTACCAGCGCCAAGCTCTTACCGGCGGTAGGCGCAGTCTCGACCAATCCCTTGGCGCCCCTTGGGGACCGGATTACGATAGCATTGGGGCTTATGCTAATTTGAGGTTTAGGAGCGGAGCCTCCCTGCAATTGAGCTATGAGTTTATCCGAAAAGGGCCCATTTATCAGGGAATGGCGAGCCAGGTAAGCATTACCGCCGGTAGTGATGGCACTAATTCACAGAAAATTTGGGTGCCCGTCTACTACGACTACGACAAATATGCAGGCGATGGCGCTCTAGAAGCTATTCTTTCAAGACCCGACGAATATCGACATCTGGTAACCCTTACGGGCGCGCTGCCCCTAGGAGAGGCGGTGGACTTTAAGCTTTCCGCGACCTTCGGATTTTACCAGAATTTTGGCCACATCTCGGGTGCTACCGACACTGCTTTTCTCTTGTATGCGGGGATTGTCGTGCGTTTAGCTTCTCGATAAACACAGAACCAGATAAAGTATAAAATTGTCGTATAAGGTTGAGGGGATTGTGTCAAGTGATGTTCGCAATTTGGTTTCAAAGCAGTCATTGGAGCTTCCCTTCCCTTCCCTTCCCTTATGCTGCCTGATATAACAACGCTTGCTGCTTTGCACGCGAAGCCTCTGAAATATAACACCGTCCTGTCTGCCAATCCTCTTCGTATTCCATAAGGTACGAACATAAGAGTCGCATATATGAATCGACGCTTGGAAATATCCACACCACCTTTGAGCGCCTCCGAATCTCTTTGTTCAGCCGTTCTAGGGTATTCGTCCATGATATCTTCCTCGCATCAATTTTTGGAAATGCATAGAATTGCAATGAATCCTCTAAGTCTTCCTCCAGTACACTAATTGCTTCAGGATAATGTGGTACATACTCTTCGATAATCTCATGCGCATACCGAATGGCAGAGTCTCTATCTGGCTGTAACCAAATTGCTTTAAGCTTTTGGCCGAATGCTGCCTTATCCTTCTGCGATACTCGGGCTAGGATATTGCGCATAAAGTGGACCTTACACCGTTGCTATCTTGCCACAAGAAATTCTTTCTGGATCGCAGCCCTAAGCCCATGGTGCGCATCTGAGACACACAACCAAACCTTCTTAAGCCCTCGCGCCTTTAGTGATGATATGAGAGCGCTGCACCTGAAGCGCTAGGTGAAGTATGATTACTTCAATCTTGAATAGCGTTAAGGAGGTGCAGCAAGGTGCAGTATATCGCATTTGATTCGCATAAGCGATACACCTATGCGGTGGTAGAAGAAAAAGAGAAAGGGTGGGTGATGGAAAAGCGTATCGAGCATAGGAGAGGTGAAATAGGAGCTTTCCTTTCACAGTGTGAAGTTGGCTCGCCTGTAGCCCTTGAGACTATAGGTTCCTGGTATTGGATTGTGGATGAGATTGAAGCAGCAGGTATGCTTCCTAGGTTAGTCAATGCGCGAAAAGCAAAGATGATGATCGCCTCTTCAAAGAAAACTGATAGGCTCGATGCCAAGGGTCTCAATACTCTTCAGAGAACAGGGACACTCCCTACGGTATGGATTCCTTCTAGCGAACTAAGGGACATACGAGAGCTCTATCGCACAAGGATGGTGCTAACGCAGATGGTGATACGACTAAAGAATCGCATTCTCTCATGCTTTAGTAAGTATGGCATATCCTTCGATGAAACAAGCGATGCCTTCAATATAAAAGGTCGTGCTTCACTCGAAGCAGCTCTCGAGATACTCCCTACTCAGACATGTTTTGCAGTAAAGGAGCTCCTTAGGCAGTTGGACTTACTTCAAGAAGCAGTGAAAGAATTTGAAGCTCGGATGCTTCAGGTTCAGAGTAACGATCCTGAGATAAAGCTTTTACAGACGATTCCTGGTGTAGGACCTATTCTTAGCTATGTGATCGCCTGTGAGACAGGCGATATCCATCGTTTTCCCAGTGCCTCGTGTTTTGCTTCCTATGCAGGCACAACTCCCAGTGTCCATGCTTCAGGAGGAAAAGTACGCTATGGACATACCCCTTCTGATGTCAATCATTACCTCCATTGGGCATTCATAGAAGCAGCCAATGTGATTTCTATGCGGCATGAAGTATTGCGCTTTCGGCATACTGCCAGGCTCTATGAGAGGCTAAGGCAAGCGAAAGGACATGATATAGCAGTTGGTGCAGTAGCACGACACTTAGCTGAAGCGACGTATTGGATACTCACCACTAAGACAGCATATAGAGAACCGAATCAGAACAAGCAAGTCGTGGTTGTTTCGTCCAAGGAAGGATAAGCGCGCCCGGGTCATGGATCATATAGATCCGTTTTAGTGATTGCGAAATCCTTTCTGGACATCATCATGTCGCGTAGACGGCGAAGATATGACTGCTGCGAAACAGCATAACGGCTTGTATCTATTTGGTATTCATATAAAGTTTGTTTGTAAAGGAGCCTAAGAGAAGAAAGAATCATTGTATTTTTCTCTTGACAGGTGCAGCGCTCTCAGATATGAGCTAAAAAGTGCTGGATAGTTTTCTTCAGTCTCCTCTTTAACAACCTCTACTGCAAAAATTTGTCGCATACCAGCAATCGTAATCCCTTTTACCACCATGATCGCTATATTCTTCGATTGTCCTTAATCCCGTATCTTCTCATATAGAGCATCAATCCATACAACAGGATACTCTTCCTCAAGCGGTCGAGTCAGAAACTCCTTTACCATCTCATCAAGACCTTTACTCAGCTCACTCACTTGCGACGCGCATCATTGCATACAGCGGATCTGGCTTTGGCAATAAAATCCGATAGCTTGTTTTCAAAGAACGTGCTATCCTTGGTAGTGGTCATTGGCCATCTCCTTTGTGTTTGTCGTACAAACCACATTCTGGAGCTTCCAATGACCTTTTTCAATTACCAAATTGCGGACTCGATTATACACTATCGGTGAGAGGGCATCCATGAAATTCTTTTCCACAACATCCTTTTCAAAGAAAGTATTCTCAATCCATGGAGATTTCACTTCAATTGGCTCTGTTCTGTTGATTCTCTGCGCTGTCGCAATAAAGCTAGGCGCGCAGGAAGCAAGCGCTCCTATCACGGACATGTCAAAGCCAAAATCACAAGCCACTATGCGAGCTGACAACTCTATCCACGCTGCAGACCTTTTCTTTCCTGGCGATGATGAATATGACGAGGCTTTTTCAATAGCAATACGCCAAGGGCGTGTGCCCAAAACCAATGTCTTTCCTCTTTTTGGTAGTGAGCTTGGGGCTTCCTTGAACAATGATATAAAAGAGTCCGAGCTTCTTTCGGGCATTGTCTTCAGGGCAAGTACGCCGACCCTCTATTACGATTCGCCTGCAAAGCAGAATGATCTCGGCACGAGCCTTCTAGAGGATCCCAGTCTCGATATCAATACTTTTCCAGAAATCCTGCATTTTTGGCAAACCCTGCCGGATGTATTGGCGTTGGGCTTAAACCTGTATCCTTCGGCTTCAATCGCCTTCAATATCGATATTTCGTTCAATTATCGACGCGACAAAATAGTAGGTCAGAGTTCGCCATTCCAATGGGATATAGACGATTTTCGAGAAAACCTCACATCTGCTGCACAATTTCCACTAAGAACATATATAGCTTGGGTTGGTAAAGGCTATGGTGTAGCCCTGGGTAGATTTCCTTCTGGTATGGGCTGGGGAACCCTGTCCGGTTCCATATTAAATCCACGGGCTTCATCTTACGACCAAATACGATTCTATCTCGAATCCGGTCCATTTCGCTTTACAAGCATGACTGCGACAAGTTCTGCACAGCTCTCCAAAGCCGAGCAGGAAATTCAATTCCGAACCTTTTCTGATGGGAGCAATTTTTGGGACTCGCTCAATGACCATGATTATGCAGCGCACCAAATGGCAATAAAGATGGCCAACTGGCACGAGATCGAATGGAAGCCGGCGCCTTGGTTAGAGCTTTCGGTTGCGGAAATGAGCGTGATTGGCGGAAGAACACCCTCGCTCAGTTTTGTTCTTCCTACCACGATCTGGCATAATACCTATGCAGCAGGATACTCCAATGTTGGGGTTTCGCTAAGCGCAGCCATAGTTCCATTTCGAGGCTTAATGCTGTCTGGAGAGCTCTTTATTGACGATATGAAAGGCCCTAGAGAATCAGCAGATGCCAAGCCCCAATCCCTTGCTTGGCTTGGCACTGCTCGATGGTCGACATTGCTTTTTGACCGTATTTCTCTAGATACAGGCCTAGAGTACCAGCATGTCGATCGCTGGACTTATATGCGCTGGAGTCCTTATCTAGCTATGTATCAAAGACAAACGCTTCCCGATGGAAAGTCGGGTGTGGATCAATCCCTAGGGGCTCCCTGGGGTCCCGATTATGACAGCATAGGCGCATATACAAACATGAAGTTCAAGAATGGCGCTCGTCTTGGCCTCAGCTACGAATTTATCCGAAAAGGACCCATCTACCAGGGAATGGCGAGCCAGCAGATCGTTTATGCGGACTTCGATAGTAATGGCACTACTTCACAGAAAATCTGGGTCCCCGTCTACTACGACTACGACAAGTATGCAGGAGATGGCGCTCTTGAAGCTATTCTTTCAAGATCCGATGAGTATCGCCATCTTTTATCGATTATCGGCGCAATGCCTCTAACAAAAGCCATAGAACTCCAGTTATCTACTACCCTAGGTTTTTACCGTAATTTCCGACATGTTGAAGGCGCAATCGAGACAGCCCTTCTTTTATACGCAGGTATTGTTGTACATTTGCCTGCAAGATAGCTGGTTTTTCAATCTTATTTTTCAAAGAGGAACTTTTATGAAAAAGAACATTATTTTCGTGGCGATCGCTTCATTTATCTATATTTTTTCGCTTCCTGCATCTGGCCGAAATCTTCAGAAGATCTATCCCATAGATTCCGATGTCTATGAAGCTATAACCGCACTCTATATAAGCCAAGGGCTTGCCCTTCCTTCCACCACTGGGCCATGGAGTGCCGATGAGCTTCTGAACATGCTCGACAAGATCGATGTAGCCAGATTATCGGGTGGTTTGTTGGCCGCATATCAATATGCATCTTCGGATCTAAACAGCAGTGCAGATACTGTCAAGTTTGGGTTAGGCGCTAGCATCGAAACCTACTGGCATAGCAATACTACTGATTTTGTTGACGAATCCGACTGGGTAGTCGGTTTTGAGGATCGAAAGCCAATTCTAGATTTGAGTC
>Ga0255342_1001404_pt1 | contig 34382 bp, 31 predicted proteins | sample wastewater_treat_3_FD_192416 | JGI IMG/M metagenome (GOLD analysis project Ga0255342, IMG submission 192416) | Wastewater microbial communities from Lulu Island WWTP, Vancouver, Canada - plant14 | ecosystem: Engineered > WWTP > Wastewater > Unclassified | place: Canada: Vancouver, British...
GCATGGAATCTTAAGAAAATGATGCAGAAAATCAAGAAAGATTTTCTGTGTTTTATTTATCGCCTGGTTTTTCAGCAAATTTTCAAACTATGGACGGTTTGAAAAATGCTTTTTTAAGGGACGACTATTTAAAGTTGTTGATTCCGGAAATTTTTGGCTAAGCGAAACGCCTGATAAACCGAGCAAAGGCTGGGATGCCACCTGTTGTAACAGAATTTGCACTTGGGCAAAATTCAGACAGATAAAAACAGACTCAGTTTTTTATGTGTTTAATGTTCATTTCGACCATATTGGTAAAACGGCAAGAATTGAATCGGGTTATTTGATGTCGTCTAAAATAAAAGCGATAGCAGGAAACTCCAATGTGATTCTCTGTGGCGATTTTAATTCCACTCCGGACACCAGACAAATAAAGCATATTAGCTCAGTTCTGAGCGATGCATTTCTTGTTTCGGAGCAAAAACCCTATGGACCTGTTGGAACTTTTAATGATTTTAAATTTGTCGGAGATTTTGATGAAAGGATTGATTATGTTTTTGTTTCCAAAGGCATAACGATAAAAAAATATGCTGTTTTAACAGATTCCAAATACAATAGATATCCGTCCGACCATTTTCCCGTAGTAGTTAAAATTGAATTCAAAAACAGGTAGCAGTTTTTTTCTAAGTTGATTTTATATTTTTATAGACTTATACTACATCAGATATTATTTGCCAACGGGCTTAATTATTCATAAGCAGAAGACGTGCTCAAAATTTTAGGTTTTAGGTATTATTAATAAATTTTGTGTAAAAAATAATTTCATTAGTGTTTTATTCTGTATTATAAAAAATTAGATATTTGCACATATTAAAAAACATATTATCATGTCCGGAAAAACATTTGCCGAAAAAATTTTTAATGCTTCTGCGGGAAGCATAGTTTTTGCAAAACCTGATATCGTATTGTCACACGACAATACCGCCAGTATTGCTGGTACTTTTAAAAAAATGAATGGCGAAAAAGTGGCCTATCCAGACCAGTTGCTTATTGTGCTGGATCATAACGCTCCGCCTACCACAGCAGGATTGGCCAATGATTATCAAGCAATTAGAAATATCGTAAAAGAACAAGGAATAAAGAAATTCCACGATGTCGGAAAAGGCATTTGTCATCAATTAATGGCTTTGCATGCGCGTCCCAAAATGATAATTGTGGGTTCCGACAGCCATAGCTGCACTGCCGGCGCTTTTAATGCTTTTGCTGCAGGAATTGACAGAACTGAAACAGCAGGATTGTGGAAAGCTGGCGAAACATGGTTTAGGGTACCCGATACAGTTAAAATTACCTTATCGGGAAAACTGAATAATGGTGTTTATGCTAAAGACCTTGCACTTTGGATTATTGGTATGATAGGTAGTGCAGGAGCCGATTATATGTCAATAGAATATCATGGCGACGGAGTAAAAACACTAAATATTGCCGATAGAATGGTATTGGCCAACCTGGCATCAGAAATGGGTGCTAAAAATGCTGTTTTCCCTGCTGATGAAATGCTTGAGAAATATTTTGGACAAAAGTACGAAGGCATCTGGGCTGATGCTGATGCAAAATATATTCGCGAAATAGACATTGACCTGTCAACAATTTTCCCCGTTGTGTCTGCTCCGCATAATGTTGACAATGTTAAAGCCGTAAGCGAAGTTTTGGGAACCGAGTTGCATCAGGCTGTAATTGGAACCTGCACAAACGGGCGCATTGAGGATTTACGCGAAGCGGCAGCAATAATTAAAGGCAAAACCCTGCCCGAGAATTTCCAATTACTTATAATACCGGCATCGCAGGAAATTTATATGCAGGCATTAAAAGAAGGATTAATTGAAATATTCATGCAGGCAGGTGCCAACATATTGGCTCCTTCATGCGGACCATGCCTTGGTACAGGTCAGGGAATCCCTGCAGACGGATACAATGTTATTTCAACTGCCAATCGAAATTTCCTTGGCCGGATGGGGAATAAAAATGCAAATATTTATTTGGCATCGCCTGCTACAGTTGCCGCATCGGCATTGGCAGGAAAAATTTCAGATCCGCGTGGCATACAAAGCAACGATAAATTTCCGTACAGCATCGAACAAAGTCCGACCGTTTCGATACCTGCAGGCGAAAATCGCTTAATGGACAATGTGTGGAATTATACCGATGTAAATAATTTGAATACTGATCAAATGTTTGCAGGGAATTTAACTTATAATATTAAAAGTAGCGAAGGCGACAAGATTATGCCTTATCTTTTTAAAGGATTTGACGAAGCATTTGCAGAGAAAGTCGGAGCAGGACAGATTATTATGGCCGGCGCCAACTTCGGTTGCGGCAGTTCTCGCGAACATCCTGCGGTAGGCCTTGCTTATGCCAATGTTAAAGCTGTTATTTGCAAATCGGTTAATCGTATTTTTTATCGTTCATCAATTAATCAGGGATTGCCAATTATTGTTTTACCCGAAGCCGTTGAGGCATATAAAGCAGGTGATAAAGTCGAACTCGATTTTGCCGCAGGCAAACTGACTGTAGGCGACAAAGTGTTTACTTTCAATCCGTTACCTGAAAAATTAATGAATATTTTTGCAAATAAAGGATTAGTGAATTATTATAAGAACAATTAGTATTAATTGTTGTTTGAAAAAATGAATATAAACCTATTCTGCCGTATCGATGTTATATTATGACGTTCACACACATTTAACCTCAAACCATCCATCGGCAGTAAGTATATTAAACGTGATTCCGGGACAAGCCGTTCCGGAATCGTTTTTTTCGGCAGGCATACATCCATGGTATGCAAAAGACGCTTATATAGAGGATTTGCATAAGCACATTACAAATCCGTATTGTGTTGCTATTGGTGAATGCGGACTGGATAATCTTAAATCTGATATTGATTTTGCAGAACAAAAAAAAATATTTTATAGTCAGCTTGAATTGGCAAAACAATTTTCAAAACCCGTGATTTTACACGTTGTGCGGAGCAACAATGAATTATTTCATATACTTAAAGACTTTCCTGAACTAGCATATATTTGGCATGGATTCACAGGAAATATTGAAACTGTAAATCAGTTTAGCCGTTTTAATATGTTTTTTTCGTTTGGAAATCGCGCTTTGAAAAATGAAAATTTGTGGCGAACATTACTTGATGACTTAATTGTGTGTGAAACTGATGATTCCTCATCGGATATTACCGATATTTATTCATCATTGGCTCTTATTCGCAATATTGACTTGGAATCTCTTGCTTTAATTATTAAAAATAATATTGTAAAAATTTTTGGCAATGAGTTGGAAAGAAAGAACTGAATTAATGTTGGGCGTTGAAGCAGTTAGTATGCTTTCAAAAACACATATTCTGATTGCAGGCTTGGGTGGAGTGGGAGGTGCTGCTGCCGAAATGCTTGTTAGGGCAGGGATTGGAGAAATTACAATAATAGATGCAGATACAATTCATGAGTCGAACCGCAACAGGCAATTGATAGCTTTAGCCGACAACAATGGACGCGGAAAAGCAGACGAATGGCATAAACGATTACTCGCCATAAATCCGGAGTTAAATGTACATGTAATTGACGAATTCATTCGCGATGAAGCCATACCGGCTTTATTGGAAAACAAATACGATTTTGTAGTTGATGCAATTGATACTTTAGCACCAAAAGTATTTTTAATTTATCATACCATTAAAAAAGGCTATCCCATTGTGTCCAGCCTTGGGAGCGGGAGTAAGTTGGCGCCTGAGTTAATACAAATTTGCGATATTTCAAAAACATACAATTGCAAGCTGGGTTTTTACGTGCGTAAGAGGCTACACAAACTTGGTATATACAGCGGTTTCGATGTTGTTTTCTCGCCTGAGCCCCAAAAAGAAAACACTATTATTGCCGATGAAAGTAATGAGGCTGTAAAATCCACAATCGGCACTATTTCATATATGCCCAATGCTTTTGGGATGTTTCTGGCAAGTGTTGTTATTAGACGTTTACTTAAAATAGAAATAAACAATCAATAAAATAAATCTCAACAACTTGTATTTATCAGGAATCGTAATATTTTTTTAATTCTGTTACAATTGCAGGTAATGTTTCACCAGCTTTCCCTTTTATATATACATCTCTTGGACCGAAAGCGAATGCATTTTTTTCAGGATTAATCTCAATTATTTTCGCACCATTGCGTCTTGCATCCTGAGGAATCATGTTTGCAGGCATAACTTCACCCGAAGTGCCAACAACTATCATAACATCGCATGCTGCAGCCGATTGAAATGAACGGGAAAAAGCTTCAGGTGGAATTCCTTCACCAAAAAATACAAAATCAGGCTTTAACACAGTTTTGCATGTTGAGCAAAGGGGTGGAATCCGTTTTAGTTTTTTTTCATTTGCGGGATATTTTTTCTGACATTTTTCGCAAACTAAATTGGCAGTGGTGCCGTGAAACTCTATAACATCTTTATTACCCGCCATATTATGAAAATGATCGATATTTTGAGTAATAACTATAAGTTTCTTTTTGATTTTTTCTATTTCTGCCAAAGCTATATGTGCTGCATTAGGCTTGGCGCTTAAGGTAAATTCGTAAAATATTTTTTTTATTACATTCCAGGATTCGTTTGGATGATTGTAAAAATAGTCTAAGCCCAAAACTTCCGAATCGTATTTATTCCATAAGCCACCTTCTCCTCTAAAAGTAGGTAAACCACTTTCGGCAGATATTCCGGCACCTGTAAATGCGACAAGGTTAGTTGAATTGTAAATAAGCCCGGCTGCTTTTTTTATTTCCTCTTCCATTTTCAATAGTGTTATTTTAAATGAATCATTTTAATATTTATGACTCTTCTTCGTTTTGCTCTTTATTTAACTCAAACTCCTCCATCAATTTGTTGGCTTTGTCGAAATCATGCTCTGCAACATACATTTTTATGCCTCCAATGGCATTTGACAGCAAAGGATCAATAGTTATTGTCATTTCATCAAGCATTACTACTTCAATACCATTAGATTCAAGAAAACTCCGTAAAGTATAGTATTCATGAGGCCATACAAAACTTCGCAGGAAAACAAGATTGGTTTTATCGTCCACCGTTTTCTTGTAAATATATAAAATAAATTGACTCTTGGCAAATCAATTTATAAATCATTAAATTACTCAAATACTAATTACAAAAAAGCCCGGTTTCCAGGGCCTAAAAATTAAAACACAAAACTTTAACTATTTATAAACTCTTAGTTGTGCGTGTAAGCTTAAAGTGTTACATATAATTTAGGAAAATTAAGCTTTCATGTAAATTTTATTTCATAAGAGCATTGTATCTTTTCTCAACTTCGCCCCAGTTTATAATATCCCAAAATGCTTTTATGTAGTCGGGTCTGCGGTTCTGATAATTTAGATAATAAGCATGTTCCCAAACATCTAAACCTAAAATTGGATAACCTTGTTTTTCTGCAACACTCATTAATGGGTTATCCTGATTTGGAGTAGAACTTATAAATAAGTTTTTATTTTCGTCAACCGAAAGCCATGCCCAGCCGCTGCCAAAGCGCGTTGCCGCAGCCTTTGAAAACCCCTCTTTAAATTCATCAAAACTGCCAAATGTTTGATTTATGTGTTTTATTAATTCACCTTCGGGTTTTGCACCATTATTAATTTTTAATATTTTCCAGAATAATGAATGGTTATAATGTCCGCCACCATTATTACGTACAGCCAGCGAAATTTCTTCAGATTTTGAAAATAGATGCAACAGTGGTTCACTTATTAATGCGTCATCTCCCAGTGCCTTGTTTAAATTATCAACATAAGCCTGATGGTGTTTTGTGTGATGAATCTCCATTGTTCTGGCATCTATAAAAGGCTCAAGTGATGCATAATCATAGTCCAAAGCCGGTAATGTGTAAGGGAAATCAAGATGATATTCAGGTAGTATTTCTATTTTTTTCATAAGTTTAATTTTTGTTGTTTAGAATGATTCAAAATTACAACAGTTTCTTTTTTGAAATACAATGATCTCGCCATCAAAATCTGATATTAATCATACAGACTAAAATTGTATATTTGTCTATATTGTTTAATTATGAAGGCATTTACATCAGAAGCAATACTGCAAGGGCATCATAAATACGAAAAGTCCATATTCAGAAAGCAAGAATTATACAGAAAGCCTGAAGAAATAAGAACGGAATTTTCGCGTGATTACAATCGCATTTTGCATTGCAATGCATTCAGACGCTTGAAACATAAAACTCAGGTGTTTTATGCAACTTCAAATGATCATGTTTGTACACGTATAGAACATGTATATCATGTTGAATCTGTTTCGCGTACTATATGCGAAAATCTCGGGCTTAATCATGAGTTGGCTGCAGCAATTGCACTGGGGCACGATTTAGGCCATGCCCCATTTGGACATGAAGGCGAAAAAGTGATAGCTAAATTATCCAAACAATACTTAAATCGTTTATTTTGGCATGAGAAAAACAGTCTTAAGGTTGTTGACAACATTGAAAGTTTGCCAGATATATATGGGATTGAACAGCCGCTTAATCTCACTTATGCCGTAAGGGACGGAATTATTTCGCATTGCGGAGAGGTGGATCAAAACGGATTAAAACCACGCTCCGAAGCTATCGATTTAAGCATCATAAATCATCCAAATGAATATGCACCTTTTACATGGGAAGGATGTGTTGTGAAAATTGCCGACAAAATAGCTTATTTGGGCAGGGATATAGAGGATGCTCAAAAGCTGAATATATTAACAAATAAGCAGGTTGATGAATTAAACGATTTGATTTTGAGTAAATACAGAACTGTAGCCGAAAGCGTTTCAACATCATCATTAATGCACAACTTCATAATTGATTTATGCGAAAACAGTTCAAAAGAGAATGGAATAATGATGAATCCTGCAACATTCAATTTAATGAACAGCATAAAAAAATTTAATTATCAGTACATTTATAGTCACCCTCGCATTAAGCGCTACAATCATTATGTAGAACTGGTATTGACTACATTGTTTCAGTTCCTGACTGAATTATATAATGCAGAGAAAACAAAAAACAATATTGAAAGTGAATCCAATAATTATCCGGAATTGATTAAATCATTCAATAAATGGATTACCAAATACACCAAACAGCATAATCCCGATTCTGTTTTTGCCATTTATGATCTTACTTCTGAGGAATCGTACATTGAATCGGTTTTAACTTATTTATCGCTTACAACCGATCAGTACGCAAAGCGTTTATTTGAAGAAATAATTCACTTTTAGCAATTTAATAGATTTTAAATTACGCAATAAAGCAACAAGTAATTGTATTAAACAGCAGTATTTGTGTATTTTACAAATAATAAAACCAGTAATTGCATAAAGGCTTACAGTTTTATTTTTGCAATATCCAGAGCCCTTCTTTTTTAGTTTGTTCTTTCAGATTCACAAGAGCTTTCACGGCTTCGTCTTTACTGTCAAAACCTTTATATGCCACACGATACGAACCTGTTGAGTTTTGACCTAATATTTCAGCTGCAGAAAATCCATCGCCAATTAGTTCATCTCTGAATTTCTCTGCGTTTTTTAAGAACATAAAACTGCCGCCAATAATGTACCAACGTGGTTTATAGTCAACCAGCACATCTTGAAATTTATCAGGGTTTATATTTTCCGTGATTTCAATATTATCATCGCTTAGGTAATTTCCTATAATGATTCCGTTATTTACGGCACCACCCGCAATTCTGAATTCGGTTCTGCGGTTTAATTGGCGGCCTGCATCAGTTTCGTTTGTGGCTATAGGCTGCTCAAAACCATATCCTATATAAGTTAATCGCTTGGAATCGATTCCTGCAGAAACAAGATACTGAACAACGGCCATTGCGCGGCTTTCTGATAATTTTTTATTGTATGTTGGCGAGCCTATATTATCGGTGTGTCCAGATATTTCTATTTTAAGGTCAGGTAATGCTTTCAGTAAACTCACAAGCCTGTCAAGTTCTGTTTTTGATTCGGGACGTAATGTGGCTTTATCATAATCAAAATAAACATTTCTTAAAACAAATCTGTCTCCCATGCGTTCGCCCACGTTGATTCGTTCTATTATCGTATCAGGTTCAACTGCTATTACATTCCCGAAATAATATGGTTTGTTAAAAACCAAGTCTTCGCCCGATGTTTGCGGAATATTAAGAAAATCATTGAACACTTGTCCGCTTTCGGTTGTTACAACAATTTTATACTTACGTCCAGCTTTTAATGAAGTATTAAAACTACCGTCTTCTTTATTCGATTCTGTTTGCGAATATATTTCATTAGTTGTGGCATCATAAACAACAATTCTGCTTCTTATTGGTTTGTCGTATATAGTATCTCTTATAAATCCTGACAGTACAGCTATTTGTTCCATGCCTCCCAAAATAGTAACCCTGTAAATATCCAAATCGCCGTGGCTGTCGTTGTATTCCGATGCATAATAAGCTTGCTTCCCGTCTAATGTGGGTACAAAGAAAACATCATCATTAACAGTGTTCAACGGATAACCTATATTGCGCGGCACACTCCATTCTCCATTATCGAGTAAGCTGTAAAAAATATCATATCCACCCATGGATTCATGTCCTTCAGAACTAAAGTATAATGTTTTTCCATCAGACAATATAACAGGTGACTCCTCATTGTATTCGGTGTTGATTTTTGGACCAAGATTAACGGCCTTGCTCCACTTATTATGTCCTAATCTTCGCGAAACCCAGATATCTTTGTTGCCATATCCACCCGGCCTGTCCGATACAAAATAAAGCAATTCTCCGTCAGGACTCAGGCAGGCATGATTTTCATAATATTTTGTGTTAATTTCAGTTCCAAGTTTTACGGCTGCCGACCATTTACCATCTTCGTATGTACTCATATAAATGTTGCCATCGCCTTTATCGTCCCGATAAATAAAAAGAGTGTAACCATCCCACGACATGCTTATGCTGGCCTCATGTCCGTTTGTATTAGCATTGCCCGGTAAAGGCTGCACCTCACCGAATTTATTGTTTTTCTTGTCGTATTTTGACAAATAAATATCTTCGAAATACTTGCCTTTATTGTCTTTTTTGCTACCAGTTGAACCTTCACGCCTTGACGTAAATATAAAATTATCCTGATTTGGAGACATTACAGGCGCATAATCAGGATATTCTGAATTTATGGTTGATCCAATATTTTCAATTTTAACCTGAATAGGATTTAATGTTAAATTCCTTGCATTGTAAGTCATTTCAATTTGTCGGTTCACATCTTTAATTAATTCTTTGTCTTCGGCTGTAAGGTAGTATTTGAATTTATCGAAATTCACTAAAGCCAAATCAAATTTTTCTTCATAAAAATACGCTTTGGCCAAATAGTAATATGTGAATACCGGTGCGGATTTTTCGTTGAAATTACCATAGTAATCCGCTGATATGTTTTGCGAAGCCAGCTCTAAATATTTTGACGCCTTTTGTTTATTGTCAAAAGAGTTAAGATAACACAAACCCAGATAAAATTGAATATTGGCATTTTGGGGCGACATGCTGTCAAGCTTTTGAAAACATGGTAATGCATCAATATAGTTTTCGTCATAAATATAGCCATCAGCAATTTCATATAAACGTTTGAAACTACTATTGAATTGCGCATGGTTAACTTGGATAAATCCAATAAAAAACAATATAAAAATCAAATATTTCATGATACAAAGTATTTTATTTAAAACAAATTTATTAAAAAGGCAAAAGCATTAATTTTCTAAAAACACATATTGTTAACAACGTAATGTTAAGTAAATGAAAACTTATTGTTAAAAGCCTTTGGCTGATTACAGAAAAAAATAATATTTATAATTTGTATCTTTGTTTTATCAAATAATGCAATAATGAAATTACGTTTTGTTTATACTCCAAAGCCCAGGCAATTTTCATATAAACCTCAGTTTTATAATCCTGAAGAAGAAGAAAGAAAAGTCAGTACAGCTGATGGAACTGGGAAAATGGTTCAGGATGTTTATCGCAGATATCGTAGAGATGCTGAACGTCGCAAGAAAAGGCAAAAACAAAGTTTACTTATTTCATTAGCCATTATACTTATACTGTTGTATTTCATTTTTTTCTAAAGTATTTATGTCCAATATCATTAAGCTTTTACCGGAATCGGTTGCAAATCAGATAGCAGCCGGTGAAGTGGTTCAGCGTCCGGCTTCTGTTGTTAAAGAATTACTTGAGAATGCAGTTGATTCAGGAGCAACCCAAATTGATTTGGTGGTTGTTGATTCGGGCAAAACGCTTGTTCAGGTTATCGATAATGGTAAAGGTATGAGTGTTGCCGATGCCAGAATAGCTTTTGAGCGGCATGCAACATCCAAAATCAGTCGTGCAGAAGATTTATTTTCAATCCGTTCTTTTGGTTTTCGTGGTGAAGCTTTGGCCTCAATTGCATCTGTTGCCCGAGTCGAAATGAAAACCAGAGAAAAAGAATCGGATGTAGGTGTTAATATCAAAATAGAAGGCTCTAAATTTATTTCTCAGGAAATTTGTGCAGCACCACAAGGAACTAATATTCAGGTAAAAGATTTGTTTTTTAATATTCCGGCACGAAGACAATTTTTAAAAAGTGATAATGCCGAAATGCATCATATTTGGGATGAATTTAATCGTGTAGCCATTCCAAATCATGAAATACAATTTCGCGTTTTTAGCGGAACAAGGCTTCTTTCAACTCATGAACAATCAAATTTACAACAACGCATAGTGTCTCTTTTTGGGAAACAATACCAGCAGCGCCTGATTCCTATTGCACAAGATACACAGTATGTTTGCATCAAAGGTGTTGTAATAAGACCTGAGTTCAGCAAAAAAACCAGAGGAGAGCAGTTTTTGTTTGTAAACAATCGTTATATCCGAAGCAATTATATTAATTCTGCCATAAAAAATGCATATCAAGGGTTAATACCCGCCGATTCATTTCCGGGGTATTTCATTTTTATAGAAATTGACCCATCGGAAATAGACATCAATATTCATCCTACCAAAACCGAAATCAAATTCAGGGATGAACGAATGGTTGCTTCAATTATTACAAGTAGTGTCAGAAAGGCTTTGGGGACAGGTAATGCCATGCCGTCCATTGATTTTGAGGTTGACCAGACTTTGGATTTGTCCTTGCAACCTGACAGGGAAGTCAAAATCCCGCAAATTAAAGTTAATCCCGATTTCAACCCATTCAAAAAAACATCATCTCATCAGATAGAATGCAATAGCCGAGAGCGTTCACGTATTCATTGGGAAGGTAATGTTACAGCCTTATCCGACATTAGTAATGATAATGCCAAAAATCAGTTAGGCGATAATGAGTTTTCGGGTTCAGACGAAAAATACATTCAGGTGGGCAGACGCTTTGTCGTAAGCAACGTGAAATCGGGTATTTTGCTTGTAGATCAGCATCAGGCCGGCATGCGCATTGTGTTTGATGAGCTTATTAATTCAGAGCGCAAAGAATCCAAAAATGCAAAATTGCTTATGTTTCCCGAAAACATATCGTTTAGCCCGTCTGATTGTGAACTTATGGCCGCTATTACTGATGAGTTAAATAAATGCGGATTTGTCATTTCGCAATTGGGAATTGACATGTTTAGTGTCAGTGCTGTTCCCGACGATATTGAAATGAACGGAATGAACGTGAAAGAATTGTTGGAGAGCGTGCTCGAAGATTATAAATCTGCCGGCACATTGCGTGTTAACAGGCGTGAGGCTGTCATTTTGGCAATGGCAAGAAAATTGTCGGTACAACACGGACAATTTTTAAACAGCGAAATGATGAAACTAATGATATCAAAATTATTTGCTTCTTCCAATCCTGAAGTTTCTCCAGAAGGAAAAAGTATTTTTACTATTGTATCGGTTGATGAACTTGCAAAATTGCTTAACAAAAACAATTAACTAAATGAATGATTACTATCGCCCGGGTGGGTTTACAATGATGCCGCAGGCAGTTAAAAACCTGCTTATAATAAACGTATTGTTTTTTATAGCAACAGGAATTTTGCAGGACAGAAACATTGATTTGTATCAACTACTCGGACTTAGCTGGATTGAATCTGCCAATTTCAGACCATGGCAGTTCATTACATACATGTTTATGCATGCCGATTTTTCGCATCTCTTCTTCAATATGTTTGCATTGTGGATGTTTGGATATCTGATTGAGAACTTCTGGGGTGCAAAACGTTTCCTTACGTTTTATTTTATCACCGGAATTGGTGCTGCTTTAGTTCAGTTAGGGATTAATTATTTTGAAATTAGTCATCTGAAAGGCTTACTTGAGGTTTATGCTTCAAATCCCAATATTGCAGACTTTAGAAATATTGTTCAGGATTATTTTGCAACAAGAGAAAATGTTGAAATGGGCAATAACTTACTTAGGGAATGGAGCATGAATCCTAACGACTCTGTATGTATTGGTAAAAGTTTGGAACAATTGAGAATAATGCTTGAGGGAAGAATGGCAATACCTATGGTAGGTGCGTCGGGTGCCGTTTTTGGCATATTGCTGGCTTTCGGCATGATGTTTCCCAATCAAAGAATTTATGTTTATTTCCTGTTTCCGATTAAAGCAAAATACTTTGTTATTTTATATGGTGCCGTAGAATTTTTCTTTGGTATTTCCGGTGCACAAAGTGGGGTGGCGCATTTTGCACACCTTGGCGGAATGTTGTTTGGTTTTATTCTAATAATGTATTGGCGCAACAAATATAAATTCAGAAGAAAATAATGTTTTATCGGAATTATAATCAAAGAAGGGGCTTAAGCCGTTTTTTTTCATTTTTATTTTCCGGAAATGTTGTTTCCTGTTTGATTTTAATAAACTTGTTTGTTTATTTTATTTCAATACTAAATAATTTATACGATTATCTTTTTAATATTAAAAGTGCATTTCAGATTAATCTCAATGCAATAACGTTTCATCTTGCACTTACGGCTGATTTAACTCAGCTTGCTGCAAGGCCATGGACATTGTTGACGTCTATGTTTGTGCATGCGTCATTCTGGCATTTTTTGCTAAATATGCTAATGCTATATTTCAGCGGCATTATTTTCTTAACTGCTTTAAATAAGCAAAAATTGTGGTTTGCATATATTTTTGGAGGCTTAATTGGGTCTATTGCTTTTGTTTTGGCATATAACTATTTTCCTGTTTTCGAAAATATTATTGATATAAGTTATGCCTTAGGTGCCAGTGCAGCCATTATGGCCGTGCTTTTTACCATAGCAGCATATTCTCCGAATATGTCATTGCGCCTTTTATTTTTTGGGCAGCTTCAGTTGAAGTATTTAGCTTTGATTTTTGTATTAATTGATTTACTAAGTATGACCACTTCAAATCAGGGCGGACATATTGCTCATTTGGGCGGTGCATTGTTTGGTGTTTCATACGGCTTATTGTTAAGAAGTAAGTTTAAAATGCGTTTAGGTTTTTCGCTAAAGCGTAAACCACGCATGAAAGCAAAATACAACAGAACTCCAATATCCGATGAAGAGTATCTTAATCGCAGAGCTGATGATAATAAAAGGATTGATGCTATTCTTGACAAAATATCAAAAGGTGGATATAATTCTTTATCAAAAGAAGAAAAAGATTTTCTTTTCAATCAGGGAAAAAAATAAAACGTCAAGTTTCATTATTTAAACTAAGGCATTGGTTTATTATATGTCTTATTAAGAATTTTCTTTTATTTTTGTATAAAATCAATAATCATGGGAAGAATACTTATTATCGGTGCCGGTGGTGTTGGAACGGTAGTAGCACACAAATGCGCCCAATTGTCGGGAGTGTTTACGGAAATTATGTTGGCCAGCCGCACAAAATCGAAATGTGATGCCATTGCCGAAAAAATTGGTTCGAATCGTATTCGCACTGCTGCTATAGATGCTGATGATGTTGAAGCTTTAACAAAATTACTTAATGAATATAAACCGGAACTTGTTATTAATGTAGCATTGCCGTATCAGGACCTGCATATCATGGATGCATGTTTAAATGCAGGGGTGAATTATCTTGATACTGCAAATTACGAACCTATCGATCAGGCAAAATTTGAATATAGCTGGCAATGGGCTTATCAAGACCGGTTTAAAAATGCCGGATTAACTGCTATTTTGGGTTGTGGCTTTGACCCCGGTGTAACAAGTATTTTCACGGCATATGCAAAAAAACATTATTTCGACGAAATGCATTATCTCGACATTGTTGACTGTAATGCCGGTGACCATGGAAAGTATTTTGCAACAAACTTTAATCCGGAAATAAACATACGTGAAATTACCCAAAATGGAATGTTTTGGGAAAACGGAAAATGGGTTGAGACCAAGCCATTGGAAATTCATAAGCCGATAGAATATCCAAATATAGGACCACGTGAATCTTACTTAATGTATCATGAAGAATTGGAATCGCTGGTAAAGAATTTCCCGCTTTTAAAACGTGCCAGATTCTGGATGACCTTTGGACAACGTTATATCACTGCACTCGAAGTATTGCAGGAGGTTGGCCTTACATCAATCAAACCAGTAAAATATCAGGGATTTGAAATAGTACCGCTTCAGTTTCTAAAGGCATTATTGCCTGATCCCGGCAGTCTGGGAGTTAATTACAAAGGCGAAACCAGTATCGGTTGTCAGATTAGGGGCGTTAAAGACGGCAAGGAAAGAACTTATTACGTTTGGAATAATTGCAGCCACGAACAGGCATTTAAGGAAACAGGGGCTCAGGCTGTAAGTTATACAACAGGCGTTCCGGCAATGATAGGAGCTAAAATGTTTATCGAAGGCAAATGGGGCGGGGCGGGAGTATTCAATGTTGAACAATTTGATCCCGACCCATTCATGGATGACCTGAATAAATACGGTTTGCCATGGAACGAAGAAGTTGACAAGCCATTGCCTGTTGAAATATAATTAGAGGTTCATGTTTTGTTGTAATTTATAAAGTTTAATAAATGCTCAATTTGCATTTATTAAACTTTATGTCCGAATATTGTTTTATTAATTAAAAAGTGTTTTGATGCATTCTGATATTCCAAGTCCCTGCTTTGTAATTGAAGAAAATAAATTGTTGTCCAACCTGCTTTTAATGGAAAAAGTAAGAAAAGAGGCTGGTGTTGATATCCTTGTTGCATTAAAAGGGATGTCTTTCTGGCATTATTTCCCGTTAATTAAACAATATTTGAGTGGTGCCTGTGCGAGCTCGGTAAATGAAGCAAGATTGATAAATGAAGAAATGGGAGTAAAAGCCCATACGTATGCTCCCGCGTATTCCGAAAGTGATTTTGAGCAACTTTTATCATTAAGTCAAACTATTACATTCAATTCACTTAATCAGTGGGGAAAATATAAAAACAAAATGTTTCTGCATCCCGAGATTCATGCAGGTTTACGCATAAATCCGGGTTACTCGGAAATAGAAACCGACATTTATAATCCTGCTGTTCCCGGTTCAAGACTTGGTATCCCTGTCGATAAAATGCCCACGGAATTACCCAATGGCATTTCAGGTTTGCATTTTCATGTTTTATGTGAGCAAGATTCTTATGTGCTGGAGCGGGTTTTAAAAGTTGTTGAAGAAAAATTCGGACATTTACTTAAACAGGCGCAGTGGCTCAATATGGGTGGTGGACATCATATTACACGTGCTGACTACGACACGGAGCATTTAATAGCGCTGTTAAAAAATTTTAAATTAAAATACCCTAATCTTAAAATCATATTGGAACCCGGTGAGGCTGTTGGATGGCGAACAGGTTTTTTGCTTGCCACAGTTTTGGATATAGTTGAAAACGGTGGAATTAAAACGGCTATTTTAGACGTTTCGTTCAGTGCCCACATGCCGGACACTCTCGAAATGCCCTATAAACCTATAATTACCGGGGCAGGTGAGCCGGATCAATTTCAATTCAATTACAGAATGGGAGGCTCTACTTGCCTTGCAGGTGATTTTTACGGCGATTATAGCTTCCCTGAAGAGCTAAAGCTGGGTGACCGTATTGAGTTTGAAGACATGATACATTATACGATGGTTAAAACAACCTTATTTAATGGTGTTCGTCATCCGCATATTGGTAAAATTGACAAAAACGGCAGGTTTTCCTTGTTGCGGTCAATAGGATATCAGGAGTATAAAAACAGGCTTTCTTAACGAGGCTGTCAACCAAACAACAGACCATATTTTATGCAACATTTATGCGCCATGTTTGCCCCGCGCCCACGAAAAGTATGTGCCAAGCAGGATAAGGAAAAAGAATATACCAAATACATATTGCATAACGTCAATAAATAGTGAGGCGTTTGACGTATTTACTTTTTGAGAACCTATAATCCAGCTAATAAACAAAGTGGCCATACCCATACTGGTCATTTGTCCTGAGATGCGCATTGTACTTAATGTTGCCGAAGCAGTTCCAAATTGCTCGGGATTAACTGAATTCATTACTGAATGCGTATTGGGTGTAGAAAAAAATCCAAAGCCCAAACCTAAAATTACCAAAGCCACAAAGAAAAATTGCATTGGTGTTTCTAAGCTTGTAAATGCCAGCATACCTACTCCAAAAGCAGAAATCAACATACCCAGTGAGGATAATATACGCGAATCGTATTTGTCGCTTAACCTTCCGCTAAAAGTTGCGAAAACTGCCATCACGGCAGGCTGAATCATTAATATTGCGCCGGTTTCAGCAGGACTTAAATTACGTGTATATTGAAAATACAAACTTAGTATAAAGCCAACCGCGAAAGTGGCGGCATAATTTATTAAAGCTGCTAAATTACTATAAGCATATCTGCGATTTGATTTAAAAAACCGGACATCAAAGACAGGATATTTAATTTTTAGTTCAAACATGATAAAACCTATTATCCCAACAAATCCGACAATGGTCAATATAAGTGCATATGTATGGATAATATTGGCAAAACCGTACATTAGCAAACTCATAAATACAACGTAAATTACAGAGCCAATAAAATCAAAATTTTCTTTACTATCCATTTTCCAGTCCAGGTCAGAATAAAAATGCATGAGACCGAGTACTATGAGACAATTAATAATACTAACGTAGAACAACGAATGCCATGTAAAGAACTCTAAAAGAACTCCACCAAGCACGGGTGCTGCCGATAATCCGATATAAACTGCCGTTACGTTATAGCCAAGAAACTTTCCGCGGCTTTCTTTCGGAAAAGCTGAAGTTATTATTGCCGTTCCTGTAACAAAAAGCATGGAAGAGCCAATACCTTGAATAAATCTTATTATTAGAAAAAAGCCAGAATTATAAATAAATATACATGCTGCTGATGTTATTAATACAATGTAATTACCGATAATGAAAATCTTGCGGCGACCTATGTGGTCGGCTATTTTGCCAAGAGGAATACAGAACGCGGCCGAAGCTAAAAGAAATGACATATTAACCCAGCTTAATTCTGCCGCATTCATTTTTAAATCAGCACTTAGCTGTGGCAAAGCTACATTCATTGCAGCAGAGAGAAAAGGACTTAGAATGCTGCTTATTACTATTGCAAATAAAAGTAGCCTTTGATTTTTCATAAGCAAAAATAATAAAAAAAGGTTGCCTACTTTGTTTCAGGCAACCTTTTTGTAAAAAAGCAAAAAAATCACTTAACTTTTTTTGCCAGTTCTGCGCCGGCTTTAAAACGAACAACATTTTTGGCTGAAATTTTCATGGTTTTCCCTGTGCGGGGATTTTTTCCATTTCTTGCTGCAAGTTTTTTCACTTTAAATGCTCCAAAACCAACCAATACAATGTCATTTTTCTTTTTTAAAGCATCTTTAACAACCTTCATAAAAGCTTCCAAAGCTTTTTTAGAATCAACTTTTGTTAAATTGGCCTCAGATGCAATAGCGCTTACTAATTCTGCTTTGTTCATTTTTTATTGGGTTTTATGTTTATTTGCATGCAAATATATTATTAAAATTTAAATAAACAAGACAAACAGCAATGAAATATGTATAAACAATTATTAATATTCATGCAAAAATTCATAAAAAAAGACCATTCAATTTGAATGGCCTTTTTTTAATCAGTAACTTTTTAATTACTTAACGCTTTTTGCTAAAGCTGCACCTGGTTTGAATTTTACAACTTTTTTAGCAGCGATTTTGATTTTCTTTCCAGTGCGTGGGTTTACACCTTCGCGAGCGCTTCTTTTAGCTATTGAGAAAGAACCGAATCCTACTAAAGAAATTCTTTCACCTTTTTTAAGAGCTTTTCCTGTTACGGACATGAAAGCATCAAGAGCTCTTTTTGAATCAGCTTTGGTAAGCTTGCTTGTTGAAGCAATTGCGTCAATTAATTGTGCTTTGTTCATTTTTTTGGGTTTTGGTTAATAATTAAAATTTGAACACGCAAATATAAGATGTAAAAACGATTTGTCAAGTTTTTTTTTACAAAAACCGCATTTTTGTTGATAAATTTGATGTTTGGTTAATAACTATTCGATAAAATCAATTGTTTTTGTGGATAAACAGCCCTTTTAATCTATTATTTAAATATTGCACCCTCTAATAAATCGGCGTAACCTCTTAAAAACTCGGATGTTGTCATAACATTTCTGCCGGATAGTTGGAGTTTATTAACTTGTAATACCCCATCTCCGCAAACAATGTGTATATGCGATTTTGAATCTGTTATTACGAAACCTGTTGATTTAGAGGTGGTTTTACCAATATGATAATTGCTGTCTAATATCTTAAAATAATATTCTTTGTTGTTTTTATCGATTAAAGTAGTCCATGCTCCCGGAAATGGCGACAGGCCACGTATTAAATTAAATATATCTTTTGAGTTGTTTTCCCATAAAATTCGGGTGTTATCTTTATTTAGTTTCGGAGCAGTTTTCAAGGGTGAACTGATATTTTTTTGCGAAATGGGATTGGCATTGCCAGCTTCAATTAATTTAAGCGTTTTAATCAAAAGATTTTCTCCCATTTTTTTTAGTCGATTATGCAAAGTTTCAAAATTATCATTTTCACTGATTTCAGTTGTTTCTTGCAATATTATATCGCCGGTGTCAATGTTTTCATTAATGTAAAAAGTTGTAATTCCGCTTTGTGTTTCTCCATTTATCAATGCCCAGTTAATCGGAGCTGCGCCGCGATACTGCGGCAAAAGAGATGCATGAAGATTGATTGTGCCTTTTGAAGGAATTCGCCATACAGCTTCGGGCAACATTCTGAATGCTATTACTATTATTAAGTCCGGGTTAATCTCTTTCAATATATTTATAAAAACGGAATCTTTTAAATTGGTTGGTTGCAGTAGCGTTAAGTCGTGTGCAAGGGCAAATTTTTTCACTTCGGACATTCCAAGTTTTCTGCCTCGTCCTGACGGCTTATCAGGTGCCGTAACTACTGCAGCTATTTCATATCCTTGATTTATAACAGCTTCTAAAGGTCCAACCGCAAAATCGGGTGTACCCATGTAAACAATTTTCAACATAGTCAATTTATTATTGTATGCTTTTTTTGTTGGCAGCCATTAATAAAGCTGTAGCAGCTGCTTCTATGCCTTTGTTGCCGTGCTTGCCGCCGGAACGTGCCAAGGCTTGTTCCATGTTGTTTGTGGTAAGTACGCCAAAAATAACAGGCACGGCGTGTTTTATGCCAATTTGAGTAAGTCCATTTGCAACCGCCTGACAAATAAACTCAAAATGTCTTGTCTCTCCCTGAATAACACAACCAAGGCAAATTACCGCATCAAATTTATTTTTACGTGCCATCCATTCTGCGCCAACACATAATTCAAAACTTCCCGGAACATGCAATACTTCAATATTGGATTTTTTAGCAGCATTTTCGATAAGAAAATCATATGCTCCTTTAAATAAAGCATGTGTGATTTCACTATTCCAGTCCGATATTATAATTGCAAATTTGTAATTCTTTGCTGATGGCAAAGATTTGGAAACTTCAGATAAATTCTTTTTTTTAGCTGGCATTTTATTATTGGGCAGTATTTTTCATTGCTGTTGCGCGGGCAATATATTTATTGACCTCGCTACCTTCATACGATTTTCTGTAATCATTTCTGATTTTTTCATACAATTCTATAGCGTCGTCCCAATTTCCCATATCTTCATAAACCCATGCCGCCCGCATTAAATACATTGGGGTGGTAAATGAATTATCTGATTGCTTAGAGGCTTTAATATAATATTTAAGAGCATTATCCTGATCGCCTAATTCTAAATATGCATCTCCAATGCATCCTGTAGCCATAGGCCCGATTATATTATCTTTTCCTTTAAACTTTTTAAGTTCTGATATGGCATCTTCAAAAAGTCCCTGTTTCAGATAAATCATACCCACATAATAATGAGAAAGATTGCCGGAGGGAGTACCACCGTAATTATCTATTATTTCAAGAAACCCGGGGTGTTCACCATCACCATTCAAAGCCAAATTCAGAGAATCCATTTCATAATACATTTGTGCCATGTATATTTCGTTTTCGGCTTTGATTACTTTTGGGCCATAAATAAAATTATTATATCCCCATATACTTAAAATAATAAGTGCTATGCCGGATATGGAATAAATTATAATTTTTTTGTGCTTGTCAATAAAATGTTCTGCTTTAGACAGAGTTGAACCTATATTATCGAGTCTCTCGTCACCAGTTGATTTGGTTTTCTGTGCCATATTTAAAAAATTCTTTGTTAAGCGTGCAAAATTAAAGGTTTTTTTCAAACTGATATAATTTTTGACTTAAATACCTATTATTGTTTAGATAAGTTAAAATTATATACGACTGCTTATGCTTCAGATTTATTTTCTGAAATATTTGTTGAGGTTATGGTTAGCTCATCATTTTCATTGAAATAATCCATCGTAATTTCTGTCGGCGACGAAAAATCTTTTGAAATAAGCTCTTCTGCCAAAGGATCTTCGATAAATTTTTGTATCGCTCGTTTAAGTGGGCGTGCTCCATAGTTAGGGTCCCAACCTTTTTCTATAATGAAATCACGTGCCTCATTTGTGAGTTTCAACGAAATTCCTTTTTCATTAAGCCTCATAAACACACCTGATAATTCAATATCAATAATTTTATGAATCTCTTCTTTTTCTAAATTATTGAAAATTATAACATCATCAACTCTGTTTAAAAATTCAGGTGCAAAAGCTTTTTTAAGGGCATTTTCAAGAACACTTTTTGCATAACCTGCTTTTGATGATTCTTTTGAGCTTGTTGCAAAGCCAACTCCGGTACCGAATTCTTTTAATTGGCGGGTACCTATATTCGACGTCATTATAATAATGGTGTTTTTAAAATCCACTTTACGACCTAAACTGTCGGTAAGCTGACCATCATCAAGAACCTGAAGCAATAAATGAAATACATCAGGATGGGCCTTTTCTATTTCATCCAAAAGCACGATGCTAAAAGGTTTTCTTCTTACTTTTTCGGTAAGCTGGCCGCCTTCTTCATATCCAACATATCCAGGAGGTGCGCCAATTAAACGCGTCACGGCAAATTTCTCCATATATTCACTCATGTCAATTCTAATCAGAGCATCGTCAGTGTCAAATAAATATTTTGACAATACTTTTGCCAGATACGTTTTGCCAACACCGGTAGGACCCAGGAAAATAAAACTTCCGATTGGACGGTTGGGATCTTTGAGTCCAACGCGGTTACGCCTGATACTTTTTGCAATTTTCTTTATAGCCTCATCCTGCCCGATTACTTTCCCGGCTAATTCATCTTCGATATTCAGTAAACGAACACTTTCGTTCTGTGCAACACGTGTAACGGGAACGCCTGTCATCATTGCAATTACTTCAGCAACATCTTCATCAGTTACAATTTCCCTATGCTTGTCTGCTTCTTCATCCCAGCGTTTGCGGGCTTTTTCCAATTTAACATTCAATTCTTTTTCTAAATCACGATGCTTGGCGGCCTCTTCGTATTTCTGCATTTTAATGGCTTCCGTCTTACTTTGCTTGGCATCCTCTATTTTCTTTTCAAGGTCCAAAATTTCTTTAGGCACATTTAAATGCTTTAGATGTACACGTGAACCTGCTTCATCCAATGCATCAATAGATTTGTCAGGTAGCGCTCTGTCGCTGATATATCTTTCTGTCAAAGTTACACAAGCGTCAATTGCCTCATCGGTATATCTGACTAAATGATGGTCTTCGTATCGTTCTTTGATGTTTTGAAGAATTATTTTTGTTTCTTCGATTGTGGTGGCATCAACTAGAATTTTCTGAAATCTTCTTTCAAGCGCTCCGTCTTTTTCTATATAATTGCGGTATTCATCTAGGGTTGTAGCTCCAATACATTGAATTTCGCCTCTTGCCAATGCCGGTTTAAACATATTTGAAGCATCTAATGAACCGCTTGCTCCACCTGCACCTACGATAGTATGAATCTCATCAATAAATAAAATAACATCACGATTCTTTTCAAGCTCATTTAATAAGGCTTTCATGCGTTCTTCAAACTGCCCTCGATATTTAGTGCCTGCAACCAAAGATGCTATATCAAGCATTACCACGCGCTTATTGTGAAGTGTGCGAGGTACTTTTCTGGCAGCAATACGCAACGCCAGACCTTCAGCTATTGCCGATTTACCAACTCCCGGCTCCCCAATCAATACAGGATTGTTTTTTTTGCGGCGACTCAGAATTTGTGCTATGCGCTCTAATTCTCTGTCTCTTCCAACAATAGGATCTAGGCGGCCTTCTTCGGCAGCTTTTGTTAAATCCCGTCCAAAATTATCTAACACAGGAGTTTTTGTTTTTGAATCCGAACCCGATTTTTTTGACGAACTCCCAAAAGTGCTGCGCTCATCTGCATCATCGTCATCCGACGATAACTCGTTTTTTATATCTCTGGAAAACTTATTGTCGTCACCTATATAATTACGTAATTCACTCAACATAGATTCATAAGTAATTTCATTGCGCTCAAGAATTGAAGAAACAAAATTCTTGTTCTCTTTCAAAATTGCCAGCAGCAGATGTTCGGTTTCTATTAAATCACTTTTAAGCTCGGTTGCAACCAAATACGTAAGTTTTAAAATTTGTTCTACCTGCCTTATTAAGGGAATATCAGATTCAGAGCCGACAGAATAATTTTCGTCTTTATTGGCAGCTGCCTCAATGGTTTTTCGTATTTCACCCAAATTTATACCCGCACTTCGCAATAATTGGATGGCTAAACCGTCACCATCACGAAGCATACCGAGAAACAGATGTTCAACGCCAACATAAGGACTGTTAAGCCTTGTGGCTTCCTCTTTGCTAAATGCCAAAACATCCATTAATCGTTGTGAGAATTTTGCTTCCATAAACAGTTAATATTATAAACAACAAAGTTATAAAAACTAGTTCAAAGTTATTTGTATTCCTTATATATCAATTATTAATAAATTATATTTTATAAACAATATAATGTTATTAATTGTTAAATGTAAAGCCACTGTTAATCAGGTGATTGTTTAATCATGTCATTCATTACCGTTTAATGTGGAAAACTATTTTTATACACGTCGTATTTTTTTGTAATTTCGTGTGCCATAAAAAAACAGAGACAATATTGTCAAAATACTTGATAAATAGTTAATTACATGAGCGAGTTTGAAAATACAGGCGAAAAAATTGTTCAAGTAAACATTGAAGACCAGATGAAATCGGCCTACATTGATTATTCAATGTCGGTTATTGTTTCCCGTGCTTTGCCCGATGTTAGAGACGGAATGAAACCTGTTCATCGTCGTGTATTATTTGGGATGCATGAATTAGGCGTTTTTTCCAATCGCCCAACAAAGAAATCTGCTCGTATTGTTGGAGAAGTTCTTGGGAAATATCACCCGCACGGAGATTCTTCAGTTTATGACACAATGGTTCGTATGGCTCAGGAATGGTCTTTAAGGTATCCATTAGTGGAAGGACAGGGGAATTTTGGCTCAATAGACGGTGATAGCGCGGCGGCTATGCGTTATACCGAGGCAAGACTTAGAAAAATTGCCGAAGAAATGCTGGCTGATATTGATAAAGAAACTGTTGATATGCAGCTAAATTTTGATGATTCACTTGAGGAGCCAAAAGTTTTGCCTGCAAAAGTTCCTAATTTATTGCTTAATGGCGCCAGCGGTATTGCTGTGGGAATGGCCACCAATATGGCCCCACATAATTTGAAAGAAGTTGTAGATGGCATTGTGGCATATATTGACGACAATGAAATCACCATAGAAGGTTTGATGAAGTTTATTAAAGCCCCGGATTTTCCCACAGGCGGTGTTATTTACGGATACGATGGAGTTAAGGAAGCTTATGAGACCGGAAGAGGACGCATAGTTCTTCGTGGCGAAGCAACTGTAGAAGAAAATGACAAACAAACTCAGATAATAATTAAGTCAATACCTTATCAGGTAAACAAAGCTGAACTTTTAAAGAAATTTGCAGAATTAGTTAATGATAAAATTATTGATGGAGTTACTGACCTGCGCGATGAGTCGGATCGTGAAGGCATGCGCATAGTGCTTGATCTCCGTCGTGATGCCGTTCCAAATGTCATAATAAATCAACTATATCAGAATTCTGCACTTCAAAGTGCTTTCAATGTCAATAATATTGCTTTGGTTCATGGCAGACCAATGCTGCTGAATCTTAAAGACATAATTAAGCATTTTGTTGACCACCGTCACGAAGTTGTTATCAGGCGTACGCAATTTGAGTTGCGCGAAGCCGAAAAGCGCGCCCATATACTTGAAGGTTTATTAATTGCTTTGGACAACATAGATGAAGTGGTTGAAATACTTCGTTCCAGCAAAGCCGTTGATGAAGCACGTGAACGAATTATGGCGCGTTTTGAATTATCTGATATTCAGGCCAGAGCCATAGTTGACATGCGTTTGCGCTCACTAATCGGCCTTGAGAGAGAAAAACTGAAAGCAGAATATGAGGAGTTAATTGAAAGAATAGCCTGGTATAAAAAAGTCTTGGAAGATGTTTCTCTTAGAATGCAAATCATTAAGGACGAGCTTCTGGAAATTAAAGAAAAATATGGCGACGAGCCTCGTACAGATATTATTTATCAGGGCAAAAATTTCCGTATAGAAGATACAATTGCTAATGACAGTGTTGTTATTACCATTAGCAAAATGGGATATATCAAGCGCACTTTGCTTTCTGAATACCGTACCCAAAACAGAGGCGGCAAAGGCCTTAAGGCTAGCAACGTGAGAGACGAAGATATACTTGAAAATTTATATATAGCTTCTAATCACGATTATTTACTTGCGTTTACAAAAAAAGGAAAAGTATTTTGGCTGAGAGTTTACGAAATTCCTGAAGGTAACAGGTCTAGTAAAGGTCGCCCGGTTCAAAACCTTCTGGCAATTGAAAACGATGACAAAATTCAAACTATAATTAATGTTTCCGATTTAACAGATAAAGAATACGTTGACAATAATTATATTATTCTTTGTACTGAACAGGGGATTATTAAAAAAACCAGTTTGGAAGCTTATAGCCGTCCACGACAAAACGGAATTAATGCTATTGGAATTCGGGAAGGAGACACCCTGATACAGGCTAGTCTGACAAACGGCAAAAATGAGGTTTTGATTGCTTTAAGATCAGGAAGAGCCATTCGATTCCCTGAAGAAAAAGTACGCCCTATGGGCAGAAACGCCAGTGGTGTTCGTGGTGTCACCCTTGCGGGAAATGATGATAAAGTTGTTGGCATGGTTTGTATTCAGGATAAGTCCGATCAGATATTGGTGGTTTCGGAAAAAGGATTTGGAAAGCGTTCGGATATAGAAGATTACAGAGTTACAAATCGTGGAGGAAAAGGTGTCAAAACAATTAACATTACCGATAAAACCGGAAAATTGGTTGCGGCTATGTCGGTGAAAGATGGCGATGAATTAATGATAATTAATGTCAGTGGCATTGCTATACGCATGACTGTAAATGACTTACGGGTTGTAGGACGTGCTACGCAGGGCGTAAAACTAATCAATCTTAGTGGTAAAGACTCTATTGCTTCAGTTGCAAAGATTGCCAAAGACCTGGTTGATAATGAAAACACAGAAGATGTTAGCCAAAATACCAGCGATGAACCTTCAGATGAAACTAGTGAAACTAAGGAATGATTTTTTTGGCAATGTCTTTGCATAATCATTTGAAATTGTACATTTGTAAACTTTTTAAATAATTAATCATCATGAAAAAGGTAGTATTGTTTGTTTTCGCATTGGTTTTATACGGAGGGGCTTTTTCTCAGAATTCTGCTGTCGTAAGTGCTTTCAACTGGCTGAAAGATAATAAACTTGACAAGGCTTTGGCGGCAATTGAACCTGCAACTAAACATCCTCAAACCATGTCAAGTGCCAAAACTTGGCTCTATAGAGGTAATATTTATTTAACTATTGCCATTACAACTGAAGAGAAATTTAAGTCTTTATGCAGTAATCCTCTTGATTCTGCATACAATTCATATCAGAAGTCAATAGCAATTGATCCGGAATTTATTGCCCCTGCAGCTAATCCTAATAGTGCAAAAATGGGTTTGTTTTATTTAGGCGATCAATATTTTAATGTTGGCGCAAATTTTTACAATAACCATGATTGGGCTGAAGCGAGAAAATATTTTGAAAGAACAAAGCAAATAAAGAATACTTTTGGCGAAAAAGATTCTTTGGCAACTTTCTATGCCACAAACTGCGCGATTAAAATGGGCGACAAAGATGTTGCAATGAAATATTTAAAAGAGCTTATCAACATGGATTATCAGAAGCCTGAAATATACTCTATGTTAAGCACTTTATATAAAGAATCCGGCGATAGCGTTAAAATGCTTAACACTATTGCTATGGGACGTAAAAAATTCCCATCAGATTTGGGTTTGATAATTTCTGAGACCAATTATTATTTAAGTAAAGGTGAATTGGCAAAGGCACAGGATTTACTTAAAGTTGCAGTTGAAAAAGACCCCAATAATCCTATTTTGCGTTTTACCATTGGTAGTAACTATGATAGACTTTCGTTAGATTCAAGTATTGCCGAAACTGAAAAAGAAGCAATGCTTGCTGAAGCCGAAAAGGCATATTTAAAGGCAATAGAACTTAAACCAGATTATTTTGATGCATATTATAATTTAGGAGCTCTTTTCTTCAACAAAGGCGTAGAAGTATTTGAGTTTGCCAATTCTATTCCACCGGATCAATTCGAAGCTTATGAAAAAGCAAAAAGCAAGTATATGGAATATTGGAATAAATCCGTGCCATATCTCGAAAAAGCCAGCGAACTTATGCCCGAAGACTTACCAACCTTACATGCTCTTAAATCCTTGTATGCTCGTTTAAACATGCCGGATAAACTTAAGGCAGTAAACGATAAGATAAATGCCATTAAGAAGTAAAACAATAGCTACTATATAAAAAGTCCGGACAAATACATCCGGACTTTTTTATTAATAATCAATTGTTATCTTATTTCTTTAAGATAGATTTAATATTTTTTGTTTTTAACATCAATAAGCTGCGCCAGTATTGAAACTGCAATATCTTCAGGCGTTTCACATGAAATGTCAATACCAATAGGCATGTTGACAAAATCAATTTGTTCCTTTGTCATGTTAAACTCTTCAACAAATTGTTTTTTTGCCGTTTCAACTTTTCGTTTTGAACCAATCATGCCTATATATTTTTTCGGCTTGTCTTTTAACATAGCCACTATTTCACTATCGTAAGAGTGCTTGTAAGTGGATACAACTATATACGTATTATTATGAAATTTAATTTTCTCAATTGCTTCATCAAATGGCATTTCATAAATTGTTGCAATATCTTTTGGCCATAAAGCACATATTCCATTGCGATTATCTACAACAGAAACTTTAAAACCTGACATGGAAGTTATTTTGGCTAATGATTTTCCCACATGGCCGGCACCAAAAATAATTAATTCGGGTTGTTGATGCAATGATTCAAAATATATTGTAGCCCTCCCACCACAATGCATTTCTAAATCATTTGCCAGATTATATGTTTTTGTTTCGCAAATTCCCGTACCAATGATAGTGTTTGCATGCTCTATTGTTTCTTTTTCTATGCTTCCGCCGCCAACACTACCAATAATTGAGCCGTCAGCAAAAACCAACATTTTTGATCCTGCTTTGCGGGGAGTAGAACCTTCTGTATTTATAACAATACACAGAACGGCAGCAGTATTATTGTTTATGGCATTGTTTATATCTTCATAAATATTCATAGCGTAGGTTTTTAATTTTTAAAATTACATATTTTTTGTTTTACGCTGATAAATGAATAGTTGTATTTTTAATAAAAATAAACAAACCGGTTACAATAAATTAATTAAAAGCAACTGAATAAATTTTATCATTATTAAAACCCTCTTATTTGTATCTTTGCAAATACATGTTTAAAGAGCACTTACAGCATAAAATATTTGGTATAATACATCATTGGGCAATTGAAAATTCGCTCCGGTGTTATGTTGTTGGCGGTTTTGTTCGTGACATTATTTTATCAAGACCGTCTTGGGATATAGATATAGTTGTAGAAGGCGACGGTATAGAATTGGCAAAACATGTAGCTTCTGAAATTGAACAAAATCCAAAAGTTTCTGTTTTTAAAAATTTTGGTACAGCGCATTTTAAATATGATAATATAGATTGGGAATTTGTTGGCGCACGCAGCGAGAGCTATAATCGTAACAGCAGAAATCCGATAGTAACACCTGCAACAATAGCTGAAGATTTACTCAGACGTGATTTTACAATAAATGCATTGGCTATTAGCCTGGGAAAAGACTTTGGAGAGTTAGTGGATAATTTTAACGGCATAGAAGATTTGGCAAAAGGCATAATAAGAACACCGCGCGACCCACAAATTACTTTTTCGGATGACCCTTTGCGAATGTTAAGAGCGATCAGATTTGCATCGCGTTTTGATTTTAAAATTGAAAAGAATGCCATAAACTCGATTAAGAAAAATCTTAATCGTATTAATATTGTTGCTCCTGAACGTATATCGGAAGAATTGAATAAAATTCTAATGCATCCGAAACCATCAGCCGGATTTTTTCTTCTTGAACAATGCGGTATGCTTCAAATGATTTTGCCTGAGCTCACTGCTCTGAAAGGAGTGGAAGACATGCATGGCGTCAGACATAAAGATAACTTTACGCACACATTAATGGTTGTTGACAATGTATCATTGGTATCTGAATCTTTATGGCTGCGGTGGGCTGCTTTGCTTCATGACATAGGTAAAGCACCGGTTAAAAAATTTGACAAAACAAGGGGATGGACTTTTCACGGACATGATGCGGTTGGGCAAAAAATGGTATATAATATATTTAAAAGGTTGCACTTGCCGCAGAACGAAAAAATGCATTATGTTGCTAAAATCGTGGGATTGCATCTGCGACCAATTAGCCTGGTAGAAGAAGGGGTTACAGATAGTGCACTAAGACGTTTGATATTTGAAGCAGGAGATGACCTTGAAGATTTATTAATTCATGCTGAAGCAGATATAACATCAGCCAATAAGCAAAAAGTAAATAAATACTTGGCGAATTTTTCTGATTTGCGTATTAAGCTGGCAGAAACTGAAGAAAAAGACAGAATAAGAAATTTTCAACCACCTATTAGCGGCGAAGAAATCATGTCTCATTTTGGTATTGGCCCTTCAAAAGAAGTTGGTATTATTAAAAATGCAATCAAAAATGCAATTCTGGACGGACAGATAGGCAACAATCGCGAGGAAGCATGGAATTATATGTTGGAATTAGCCGGAAAACTCGGATTGAAAACAGCGTAATACATTACCTATATTTTGCATGGTTCTTTTTTGTATCTTCGTGAAAATTTTCAAAGTATGCATGTTTATAGATTTAGAATAACATCAGATGAAAATGACGAGTTTTTGCGCGAAGTTGATGTTTTGGCCAATCAGACTTTCGAGGATTTTCATAATTGTTTAGTGAAAACATGTAAGTTTTCGGGAAACGAGCTGGCATCTTTTTATTTGTGCGACAATCAGTGGCGCAAAAGAAGGGAAATAACACTGATGGACATGAACGTTGAAATGTATGATGAAGATGAAAGCAATTCAAAATCAGAGCCTAATCTGATTATGAAAGATGCCAGACTCAATAAAACAATCAACGACCCGCATCAAAAGATGCTGTATGTTTATGATTATTTGAATATGTACACTGTAAATATTGAGCTTGTTAAAATTTTTCAGGGCGATATAACATTGCAATTCCCGATAGTGACAAAAGAAATTTCTGATATCATTGCGCCACCTACCAAATTAAGCAAAATTGATGAAGAAGAAGAATTTATCTTTAACGAAGATGAATTGAATAGTAGCGACAACGATTTACAGGAAGGAGATGATGATAATTTTTCCGAAGAAAATTTTTATTCAGATGATTCTTCTGACATTTAATTTATTACATTTTAAATAATGAGTGATTCTAATGAATTTTTTGATAAAGAAGAATTAGATGCAATAATTGAGCGTTTTAAACTAAGCGTTGAAAAAAACGAACCCGAATATTTTGAATCAGAAGAGCTTATAGCAGTATCCAATTATTTTTTAGAGCAAAACAATTTGCCTTTAGCTAAAAAGGCCATTGATTTAGCCAATGAAATTTATACTGATAACGAAGAGGTTTTGATTCTTAAAATTAGTTATAACGTAGCATCAAGCAATCTTAATGAAGCTGAAAAAATTGCTTATGATTACATAGGCACGCATCCCGATACTGTTGATGTAAGACTTATTTTGTCTTCGGTTTTGAAATCCTCCGGCAAATTTGACGAAGCATTGGATATTTTGAAAGAAGCAAAAAACATAGATCCGGATTCTCCTGCTGTATTTACTGCATTTGGACTATTGTATCAGGCTTTTGGTCATTACGAAAAATCAAACAGTTATTTAAAAAAAGCATTAAGTATTAATTCGGATGACATCTCAGTTTTTAATGTAATAATTACCAATTATCAGATTTCCGATAAAATAGAGGAGGGAATTGAATATTTAAAAGGATTTATTGAAGAAAACCCTTTTAATAAGCATGCCTGGTGTAGTCTGGCATTTGCTTATACCTTTATTGATGAGTCAGAAAAAGCCATTGAAGCGTATGATTATGCATTGGCAATTGACCCTTCTTATACAAACGCTTTATTTGCAAAAGGAAATACTTATTATGTCGATGGCGATTATGAAAATGCAAGTAAATGTTTTATCGAAACTGTAAATGACCCCGAATATGAGTCGCTATCTTATTATTTTTTAGGCGATATTAATTTAAGAGATAATAAAACAGGACTGGCGGCTGATTATTTTCAAAAAAGCATAGAAAAAAGACCCATTCAATTTCAGGCATATATAGGACTTACTATTTGTTTGCAAATGATGGGGCTGTTCAATGATGCGCTGCGTATTATTGAAGATGCCGAACGAAATCATCCCAAAAGGTCAGAAATACATCATATAAAGGGAACGGTATTAATGGATTTGGAACGGTATAACGATGCAGTAAAAACTTTAAGGCAGGCCGTAAGATTGGAAAGCGATAATGAAGATGTGTGGCTTGATTTGAGCGAGGCAACTTATTATGAATCGGGTATAAATGAGGCGTTAAAGATTTTAGATGAGGCAGAAGAAATGTTTGATGAAGAAAATGCTATGATTGTTTATAGAAAAGCTGCTTTTCTTTTTGAAGAAGGTAAAAATCAAAAAGCTGTCTCTCAACTACTCAGAGGCCTATCAATTGATGCCGAGATGTACACTTCGATATATTCATTTAACCAAGATCTCGAAAAAAACGAGATTATTCAAGAAATAGTAACAATGTTTTTAAATCAATAAAACCATGATGAACTTTGAAATATCCAATTTACCTGAGCGCACGGTTAAACCCCGCTCTTATGGTGTTAATATGATTATGGACAAAGGCCTTAGCATACGCGAGGCAGAAAATATGATTCAGGCTGCAGGACATCTTATAGATTTTGTTAAACTCGGTTTTGGCACATCTCTGATTACAGGCGGGCTTGATGAAAAAATTAAGTTTTATCAAAAAGAAGGCATTCGCTTATATTTTGGAGGTACATTGTTTGAAGCATTTGTAATCCGTAAAGACATTGATGGTTATAAAAGGGTTTTAGACAAATATAAAATGGATACCGTTGAAATAAGCGATGGTTCTATGGATATGGACCATGATTTAAAGTGTTCTTATATTAATGAGTTTTCTAAAAATTTCACTGTGTTAAGCGAAGTTGGTTCTAAGCGGGTAGATGTTATTTTATCAGATGAACAGTGGGTACAGGAAATGATTACGGAGCATCAGGCAGGATCTTCCTTTGTAATAGCAGAAGCGCGCGAAACAGGAAATATTGGTATTTATGATAAAACCGGCGCAGCAAAAAACAGTTTAATCCACCTGATAACAAAAAATTCCGACGTTAATAAAATATTGTGGGAAGCACCTCAAAAAAACCAGCAACTTTATTTTATTAATGAATTTGGACCAAATGTCAACTTGGGAAATATTGCTCCGGTTGATGTAATTCCGCTGGAAACAATCAGAATAGGACTTCGCGGAGATACTTTTTTCAACTTTTTGCCTGATAATTTGAAACAAAGCTAGTTTTGAATATTTATATTCATTCTATTTATTTTAAGAATGAAACATTTTGCCATTATTGGAAAACCAATATCTCATTCATTGGCCGGTGAATGGTTTAATAATCATTTTTTGCAAAATAAAATTGACGCTGATTTTAAAATGATAGAACCTTCAGCTAATGATTTGCAGAATTTTAAAGAATGGATTTTTAATAACAACTTCAATGGACTACTTGTAACAAGCCCATATAAAAAAGAAGTTATTCCGCTTCTGGATGAAGTTGACCGGCAAGCTTTGTCTATCGGCGCTGTTAATATAATTAATGTAGAAAAAACAAAAACGATTGGCTTTAACACAGACTATATTGCTTTTGAAAATTCATTATTGAATATCCGTCCTGAGGGCTTAAAAAATGCTGTTTTAATTGGAAATGGCGGTGCGGCTTCGGCTGTGCTTGCGGCTTTGAACAGAATGAATATTGCCACAACAATCGTTTCAAGAAATAAAGGTCCAAATAATATATTGTTTTCGGAATTAACGAAAGAATTGTTAGGCAATACCGATTTAATTATTAATGCAACTCCGCTTGGAATGCTGCCTTGTGAAAACGAATGCCCACCTGTTAATTATTCTTTTATAAATAAAAATGCAGTGGCTTATGATTTAATTTATAACCCTCCTACAACCTTGTTTCTTAAAAAATGTAAAGAAACAGGATGCGAAATTTATAATGGAAAAGAGATGGTTGAAATTGTATATAAGGAATCGCTCAAAATTTGGGAAGTTTAAGACTGATCAAAAAACTTTATCAAAAAAACGGGACTGTTTTTTTCAAACAGTCCCAACCCGTCAGCTATGAAAACTTATGGTTATTGAATGTTAATTAGCCTTGCAAGTTCTTCTTTGGCTTCTTTTTTCGGAATTGTAACCTCAAGAATTCCGTTTTTATAGGCAGCTTCTATTTTGTTGCTTTCTGCAATATCAGGTAAAATAAAACTCCTTGAGAAACTGCATTGGCTGAACTCGCGACGACTATAATTTTTTCCTTCTTCTTTCTTTTCCTCTTTCTTTTCACTGCTTATAACCAATAAGTCGTTTTTAACTTCGATTTTAAAATCCTCTTTTTCCATGCCGGGTACAGCTAATTCAATTTGGTAAGACTTATCGCTTTCGGCAATATTAACCTTGGGTAATATACGCGACTCTGATGAGCGTAAAACCGGCATGTCATTGAAAAATTCATCAAGAACTGATGGAAAGAAACTGTTGTTTTTAATCATTGGTAACATAATTATATCCTCCTTAATTTTTTTGTTTTTTTATTGACCGGCTTTTTGCAAAACTCAAACCAATCACATCTAATTTTTTAAATATCAAATTAAATTATTGAAACTCAAGATTATAGTGTTTTTAGCATAATGACAAAATGTCTTAATTGATTTAAATGCTGCTGACAAAATGACGCAGTGCGAGAAAATATTTCTTCATTTAGGTTGTTTGATTTTTATAATTCCTAAGTTCAAGTAATAAATGCAACTTTTCACGGGAAAAATAATGAGATAATCATTTTATCAGAAGAAAGAGGGTTGCCCCCTCTCCCTCCTGAATGGAATAAATGCTTATTATTGTGTCCCGTCCA
>Ga0255342_1001407_pt1 | contig 34364 bp, 23 predicted proteins | sample wastewater_treat_3_FD_192416 | JGI IMG/M metagenome (GOLD analysis project Ga0255342, IMG submission 192416) | Wastewater microbial communities from Lulu Island WWTP, Vancouver, Canada - plant14 | ecosystem: Engineered > WWTP > Wastewater > Unclassified | place: Canada: Vancouver, British...
TCAATGTGGATCCTTCCACGCTCAGTGAAGCGGAAAAAGAACGCCTGATTCGCGGTTATGTCCGGTTGCTCTGGAAGAATTTCGGACCGAGAGTGGATATTCCCGCACCGGATATGGGCACCAACGCACAAATGATGTGCTGGTTCATGGATGAATATTCTCAACAAATGGGACAGTATGTTCCCGGCGTAGTCACCGGTAAACCGGTCGGCGCCGGCGGGTCACTCGGAAGAAACTCGGCTACGGGATATGGCGTTGTGGTCTGCATTCGAGAAGCGATGAAAAGACTCGGCTACAATCCCAAAGGAATGACCGCATCAATTCAAGGTTTCGGCAATGTCGGTCAATATAGTGCCACAAACTTTGTGGAAATGTTGGGCGGTATCGTCAAATGCGTTTCCTGCTGGGATCGCAATGATAAGAAAAGCTACACCTATTACAAGAAAGAGGGTGTGGATCCGCGATTTTTGATGAGTATCACCGATCAATACGGAATGATCAATAAAGGGAAGGCCCAAGAAGCCGGATATGAGATCCTGGACGGAGATGCCTGGCTCAGTATGGATGTAGATGTACTGATTCCGGCTGCTCTCGAAGGCCAAATCCGAGCGGATAATGTCGAAAAGATTAGTCCGAAGCTAAAAATCCTTGCCGAAGCGGCCAACGGACCCACCATGACCGAAGCAGACGAAGTGATTAAAAACCGCGGTTATTTCCTGATTCCCGATTTTCTGTGTAATTCGGGCGGCGTGACCTGCTCCTATTTTGAAGGTGTTCAAAATGATGCCAACTTCTATTGGAGCGAAGAGGAAGTCGAGAATAAATTGGATGACAAGATGACGATTGCCTTTAATTCCGTTTACCAAATGGCCGAAGATCGCAAGGTATATATGCGCGACGCGGCTTACATGGTTGCGATTCAACGGGTCGTTACCGCCATGAGAATGCGCGGATGGGTATAGAATCCTAATAATTGCTTATTGAAAAAAAAGCCTATTGCCGAACGGCAATAGGCTTTTTTTATAACCAATCCGCTTTTTATGAATTACTGATCGATTGTGACATCCTTTGGCGAGGTTGGTTCCAACGGAATAATTAAGGCGCAAAGAATATAAACCAATAAAAAGGGGATAAAACCGGTAGTAAATATCAATATAACCCACGCCACCCGAATGATTGTTGCGTCGATTCCAAAATACTTCCCTAGTCCGCCACATACACCTGCGATAAATCGATCTTTCTGACTACGATATAATTTTTTGTGTTCCATGTTTTTTCTCCTGTCTCATACTCATATACGTATTTTTCGTAGGATTGTTGCAGAATATACCAATATTATTGTTGAGTATAGATATTTTTCCATTGAGAAACCGCACAGTTTGAATCGCTCCGTGTAAGCGATTCAATGTTATAAAAAAGACTGCGCATTCCGATACTGTTTTTCAATCCGCAGATCCGATTACCGGACAATCCGATAGCCGGGTAAAAATAGAGCGGAATTACCGGCAAATCCTCCGCAAATAATTGTTGAACTTTTTTGGCTTTTAATAGATAGTCATCTTCCATCGGAGAAGTGTTCTGAGCAATATTGCAGGCTGAATCAAACTCGGCCGATTGATAACCGCCGACATTTAAACCAATCCATTGATTGTCCTCATTCGGAATTTGGCTGCTCCGGTAAAGGGAACAGGGAGATTGATCGCCGCTTGCCCATGCAAACATTGCCAAGTCAAATTTCCTGCCAAATACAGATCCTTCCGGTCCCTGCGCATAGATTTTCGCTTGATCCTCTGCTTGAACGGTTACCGAAATTCCGCAATCCGCCAATTGATCACGAATTAATTCAGCCGTTTTGATTCTTTCGGCAGATTCGGAGGTCTCTAAGGTAACGGTAAATTCTGTTCCATCCGGAACTCCCTCCACACCCGAAGAAACACGCGGTGTAGTCGAATCCCCGTCAGAATCGATCCATCCGGCATCTTCGAGCAAAGCCCGACCTGCTACCGGATCGAATTCGGTATCAGTCAGATTTCCGACAAACAGGCTGTGTTGTGAAGGATAAAACCCCTGAGGAATTTCACTCTGACCATATAAAACCTGTCGAATCAGTGCTTCGCGATCCAAACAGCGAGCGATCCCTTTTCGGACGCCCAGATCGGAAAAATAACTGAAGGCATTTTCGTCTAGGGGATCAATGTTCATTGTGAGTTGTTCCCACACCGTTTGCGGTTGAATATATGCGGAGATCTTTCCATCTCGAACATCTTCCAGGATCGGTTCTAAATTCGGCAGAAGATCAACAGACGTATCAACAATATCACAGCTGCCGCTCTTTAATGCTGCCAGATTATTATCACCGGCTTTTCCATAAAAATGAAATACCACCTTATCAAAAAATGGAGCTACACCGGTCTCGGTATTCCGATATGCCACATTTCGGACAACGGTAATCTGATCACCCTGGATCCATTCCGCTATTTTGTAAGCTCCCCAACCGATCGGTGTCCGATTGATTTCTTCGTCAACCAAAATTTCCGCCGCTTTCATATTTCCCATTACATGTTCGGGCAATGGTAGCCAGAAGACATCAGACGCTTTTTGAGGGACAAAACCGGGAATGCCTTGCCAGACTACTGTTTGGTCATCAGTCGCTTCATAGCTTTTTGTCAGATTAAACATTTTTTTTGAACCGGGAATCGCCGGATCGCCAGCCAGTTTCCATGAATAAACCGAATCTTTTGCTGATAATGTTTCACCATCCGACCACAGTATGCCGGATTTTATTTTATATGCAATCGTTGCTTGATAAAAGCTCAGCGGTGTAGCGCCATCCCATTGAACCGTACAAGCATCCGATCCACAGACATCCTGCCCATTGGCAGGGGTGACTTCCACTCCCGGCGCAAGGGTGACCGCTTCTCCTCTGGAATTCATCACGATATCGCCTTCCTTTGCCTGGACCTCATCTTTTACAAAATCGACATTTTCAAAAATGACGGGAACATCGCGACCGTCGATCGTATCAAACGGTCCATCATAAATGCTTTCAAGCACTGACCAACCGGATTTAGAAGAATTATTATAGATAAACAGACTGCTTGGTTCGCTTCCAAGACAGATATTCAATACCTTTGAGGGATCGATTGTAGGTTCTGACTTTTCGACTTCTGAAATAGATTTGGTTACGGTGATTTCAGGAATTGCCTGCTGTGTCGAAATTGCCATTTCAGTTAATATAGATTCAATGCTTTTCTTTTCCGGTGTTACAGTCACATCCATCGGTGATTCCGGTGTATTGCAACCTGCAAGACACATTACAAAAATCATAAGAAATAAAATCCGCTTCATTCAGTTTCCCCGCTTCGGTCGAATAACAATCCAAAATGATTATACCTTAGGCGTCATATAAAAAAAGACTCCGGTTGCGGGACGTCGAGGACGCCGTCCCCTACATAAACCCTCGCCCAACGGGAGAGGGCAGGGTGAGGGAATAAAATTGATACTTCATTGTGTTCAACCGCGGGACGTCAGCACCTCGTTCCTCGGTGTGCTGCGCAAGGACGCCGTCCCCTACACAAACCCTCGCCCAACGGGAGAGGGCAGGGTGAGGGAATAAAATTGATACCTCATTTTGTTCAACCGCGGGACGTCAGCACCTCGTTCCTCGGTGTGCTGCGCAAGGACGCCGTCCCCTACAGACAACCGGGCGTGCTTCGCAAGGACGCCATCCCATCGATCCGGTTTTCCCTCGCCCGACGGGAGAGGGGCAGGGTGAGGGAATAAAATTGATACTTCATTTTGTTCAACCGCGGGACGTCAGCACCTCGTTCCTCGGCGTGCTTCGCAAGGACGCCGTTCCCTACAGACAACCGGGCGTGCTGTGCAAGGGCACCGACCCCTACAAATTCTTCATCATTTATTTTGCTATTCGGGCAGGTTTAGAACCTGCCCCTACATGGTTTAAATATTGCGCAAGGACGCACTATCTCGGGACGTCGAGGACGCCGTCCCCTACATGGTTTAAATATTGCGCAAGGGCACCGTCCCATAAAAAATACCCTCTCCCGACGGGAGAGGGCAGGGTGAGGGCAATAGAATTCTTCGAAGTCGAAATTCTTTAGGTTCTTCCTCTCATTTGCGGATCGAGCGCATCCCGAAGTCCGTCCCCAAGGAAGTTGAATGCGAACATCGTAATCGCCAACATGAGTGCCGGAAAGATCGTTTGGTTCGGGTAAGTTCGGACAACTTTGGAACCGTCCGAAATCATCGCACCCCAGGACGGCGTGGGAGGATTCACTCCCAAGCCGATAAAGGAAAGGAAAGCTTCCGTATTGATATACCCCGGAATCGCCAGCGTCTCATTCACAACTAACGGTCCGATAATATTCGGCATGATATGTCGAAACATAATACGTCCGTTCCCGCTTCCGATCGCCCGAGCCGCCTCAACAAATTCCTTTTCTTTAATCGATAGCACCTGACCGCGAGTCAAACGAGCCATCGTTTGCCAAGCTGTCAGCCCGATGCCGATAAAAATAAATAACATCCCCCCCAAACTGCTGTCCAAAGCGGAAAGGGCGGCTCCAAAGGTTCCCGGAGCCGGATTTGAAAGGGTATTACGAAAGAAAGTCATTAACAAAATCGTAAACAGCAGACTAGGAAAAGCATATAAAATATCCACAATCCGCATCATAATATTGTCAACTCTCCCGCCGAAGAACCCCGAAATACTGCCGTATATAATACCGATCACCAAACTGATTAACGGCCCGATGATGGCAATAATCAGCGATACCCTTGATCCATAGATTATGCGGCTTAAAATATCTCTTCCCACATAATCGGCACCTAACAAATATTTATTCGGATTATCCACCGGTGGTTTTCCGTACGCCTGCATGCCGGGAAATACTTTCATCAGCCATGGCGGTACAGCGTTCTGTTCCGAAAGCGTCTGTTGGGCATAATCAAACGGGGCAATTTTATCGGCAAAAATCATAATCACATACAGCACAATGATAATGATTCCGCCAATCAAAGCAGCCCTATTTCGAATCAATCGTCGAAAAGCATCCTTCCCCAATGATTCCGATTTCAACGTGATCGGGTTGCCGGCATTGTTCGAATTTTTCAAGGCATTTCCTAAATCAACAGTCATTCATTCCTCCTGAAATTTTTCTCACAGCCAAATTCATTCAAAACGAATCCGGGGATCCAACAAACCATAAACCAAATCGACGATCAAGTTACAAACAACCAAGAATATGGCATAAATCAAAACAGTTCCCATGATTACAGGGTAATCCCGTGCGGTAATGCTGTTTACAAAATATCGTCCCATTCCCGGGATGCCGAAAATTGTTTCCGTGACGAAAGTACCGGTCAATAACGCGGCAAACATCGGACCCAATATCGTTACAACCGGAATCAAAGCATTTTTCAACGCATGTCCGGATATGATGGCACGTTCTTTCAACCCTTTTGCGCGAGCGGTCCGAATATAATCTTCGCGAATCACTTGAAGCAAACTGGCACGGGTCAATCGGGCGATAGACGCCGATGAAGACAGCCCCAAAGCAAACATCGGCATAATGGCATATTTCCAGTATTGCCAACCCCAAGTCTGCGGCAAAAATCCACCCGCAAATGGTGGCTTCGACCCCCAACCGGTAACCGGTAACCATTTTAAGGAGACCCCGAAAATCCAAATCAAAATCGGTCCTAAGACGATGACCGGCACGGACACTCCGAATATCGCCAATGCCATACATAAATAATCAATAAACGAATTTTGTTTTAATGCGGCGATAATTCCGAGCGGCATCCCAATAATCACCGCCACACAAAATGCCAAAAATCCCAGTTGGATCGAAATCGGGAGTTGATCTTTGAGCATATCATTGACTGTCCGGGATCTTGAAGAATAGGATGGGCCAAAATTCACCCATTTGACATAATATTTGCCGATTTTAAATTTAAACAACGCATCATCATCAATTGTGTTCAGAAATTTTTTCGTACTCACTTCCGGGATAATTAATGCTTTTACATATTCCAAGTATTGAACCGGTAATGGTTGGTCCAAATGATAACGTTTCTCCAAATTGGCAATTATTTCCTTTGGCAATGGTTTTTCTTTATCGAAAGGTCCTCCTGGTACAGAATGCATCAAACCAAATGTGATGGCTGACACCACAAAAAGCACCAATAACATATAAAGAAGCCTTTTCAGGATATATCTACCCATTTCTTTTCCTCCGGAATAAACAGATCCCTTCGCACAAACAGTTCATCGGTGAATTCTGTCAATTCCTGTTCCTTGTAATTTTATATTGTTTTTGTCATCCTTTTAATTATTCAGGTCGATATGATGATGAAAATTTCATTATCATATCGATTTGAATAAATTACTTTCGTTTCACTTCTCTTTCTACGCCTCTTGTATGGTCATTCTTTTTTAAAGAAGAATCTTTCCATTTACTAAGGGGGCTATAAATTATAGCCCCCTCTTAATCATTGTGAAATCAGATTGGATAACAGATCCGATTCAGAACAATTTCTCACAGATCAGAATCCATTATAAATTTGCGGTTCGTTCCTGGCCTTCAGGAAGGATATCCCATTTGTTGAAGGATTCTTTACCACCCATCACTGAGTAGGTCCGTTCTACGTTGATCTTTGTCAACTGTACGCTGGTATACCAATAGATCGGAATCATCACCGCATCCTGCTTTACCAAAATGTCTTCCGCTTTCGCATACAGTTCCGTCCGCTTCGCCGTGTCGGGTTCTACCAACGCCTGGTTCACCAAGTCTTCAAATTCTTGGTTGTACCACATGAACCCTCCCGCAGGCTCTGACCCCGGTTTCCCGTCTACCGTCGGGTTGCTCGATCCACCGGATGACGCCTGATCATCAATAAAGTTCGCCGCATCCGGATAGTCCTGACACCACCCCAGCCGAAATACCTGCGGTGTGTCTTTGCCCCGAATCGTCTCTAGATATACCGCCCATTCTTGATTCTGAACCGTCGCATTGATCCCCAACACGTCTTTCCACATCTGTTGAATCGCTACCGCTATCTTCTGATGGTTTTCATTCGTGTTGAACATGATCTCTACACTGATTTCTCCCGGATCTTTTATCCCTTTTTCATCCATGTAGGACTTCAGTTCCGCTTTCGCCGCTTCTGGATCATATTTGATCCCTAAATCCGGATATTCTTCCAATGTCGGCGCCGCCAATAACCCCGGCCGGCTGAACCATTGCGCCGGTATCTGACCGCCTTTGACCACATTGTCGATCAGTGATTGCCGATCCAACGCCATCGATAACGCCCGCCGTACCCTCGCATCGTCTACATACGGCTTCGTCGTGTTGAACCCGTAAAAATAGGTGCACAGGTTCGGACCAATCGATAGCTCTTTGCTCAACACCGGGTCCGCTTTGATTCGATCCATCTCGGATGATGGTACTTCGCTCATCCCTAACAGATTCCCCGCTTCATATTCCGATAACGCCGCCGATGAGTCTAATATCCGAAATACGACTTCATCAATCTTCGGCGCCGGTATGCTCGCTATGTCTGTCGGCCAGTATGGGTTCTGCACAACCGTCAAATGATCATCATGGAACCATTCCTTGACCGCATAGGGTCCGTAGGTCTGAACATTCTCCGGATCAATCCACCGATCCGCCGCCGCTTCCGTGCAGGCATCCCCTTCTATCAGCCATTGCGGTACCGCATAGGTCACCCATATCCCGGGAATCATTGTGTTCGTCGCGATGTCTCTCAAATAGGTGATCTCCAGCGTTTCATCATCAAGCGCTTTTACCCCGACTCCGTCCGCATCCCCTTCGCCGGCAAAGTATTCCGCCGCGCCCACAATGTATCCCGTCTCCATGAACGCATAGTCCGATGCCGTCGCCGGATTCGCTGTCCGCTTGATCGCATATTCAAAATCTTTCGCCGTTACATAACGCGGTTTCCCGTCACAGTCTTTGACGTATTCTACTTTCCCACTCTCTGCATTGTAATGAACCCACGGAATGTCTGTCCGTATCTTGTAGGTGTAGGTCACTGTCCCATCCGCAGCAACTTCCCCCTTCGTCACTTCTGTCGCTAATCCATTCTCAAATTCAGCCGTGACTTCATCTTGATTCATAATCCCTGCAAATACCAGTTGGTTGACCTGATTCGAGCTGGTGTCCGTCGATAATGCCGGGTCAATCGTCGGTATGTCCGTCGCCCCTAACGACCACGTCATTACTTTGTATTCCCCATCATCTTCCCGCGCAACCGGCTCCGCTACTTCCACCGCTTTCACCGCTGCTTCTGCCACTGCCGCTACTTCTGTCGCAGGCACTTCCGTTGCAGGTACCTCTGTAGCCGGTACTTCTGTTGCCGGTACCTCAGTCGCAGGCACTTCCGTAGCCGGTACTTCTGTCGGAGGCACCTCTGTCGCAGGCACCACAGTCGGTGGTACTTCTGTGGCAGGTACGGCTGTCATCTGAGGCTTCCGTTCCTGGCCTTCGGGAAGGATATCCCATTTGTTGAAGGATTCTTTACCACCCATAACCGAGTAGGTCCGTTCTACATTGATCTTTGTCAACTGTACGCTGGTATACCAATAGATCGGAATCATCACCGCATCCTGCTTTACCAAAATGTCTTCCGCTTTCGCATACAGTTCCGTCCGCTTCGCCGTGTCGGGTTCTACCAACGCCTGGTTCACCAAGTCTTCAAATTCTTGGTTGTACCACATGAACCCTCCCGCAGGCTCTGACCCCGGTTTCCCGTCTACCGTCGGGTTGCTCGATCCACCGGATGACGCCTGATCATCAATAAAGTTCGCCGCATCCGGATAGTCCTGACACCACCCCAGCCGAAATACCTGCGGTGTGTCTTTGCCCCGAATCGTCTCTAGATATACCGCCCATTCTTGATTCTGAACCGTCGCATTGATCCCCAACACGTCTTTCCACATCTGTTGAATCGCTACCGCTATCTTCTGATGGTTTTCATTCGTGTTGAACATGATCTCTACACTGATTTCTCCCGGATCTTTTATCCCTTTTTCATCCATGTAGGACTTCAGTTCCGCTTTCGCCGCTTCTGGATCATATTTGATCCCTAAATCCGGATATTCTTCCAATGTCGGCGCCGCCAATAACCCCGGCCGGCTGAACCATTGCGCCGGTATCTGACCGCCTTTGACCACATTGTCGATCAGTGATTGCCGATCCAACGCCATCGATAACGCCCGCCGTACCCTCGCATCGTCTACATACGGCTTCGTCGTGTTGAACCCGTAAAAATAGGTGCACAGGTTCGGACCAATCGATAGCTCTTTGCTCAACACCGGGTCCGCTTTGATTCGATCCATCTCGGATGATGGTACTTCGCTCATCCCTAACAGATTCCCCGCTTCATATTCCGATAACGCCGCCGATGAGTCTAATATCCGAAATACGACTTCATCAATCTTCGGCGCCGGTATGCTCGCTATGTCTGTCGGCCAGTATGGGTTCTGCACAACCGTCAAATGATCATCATGGAACCATTCCTTGACCGCATAGGGTCCGTAGGTCTGAACATTCTCCGGATCAATCCACCGATCCGCCGCCGCTTCCGTGCAGGCATCCCCTTCTATCAGCCATTGCGGTACCGCATAGGTCACCCATATCCCGGGAATCATTGTGTTCGTCGCGATGTCTCTCAAATAGGTGATCTCCAGCGTTTCATCATCAAGCGCTTTTACCCCGACTCCGTCCGCATCCCCTTCGCCGGCAAAGTATTCCGCCGCGCCCACAATGTATCCCGTCTCCATGAACGCATAGTCCGATGCCGTCGCCGGATTCGCTGTCCGCTTGATCGCATATTCAAAATCTTTCGCCGTTACATAACGCGGTTTCCCGTCACAGTCTTTGACGTATTCTACTTTCCCACTCTCTGCATTGTAATGAACCCACGGAATGTCTGTCCGTATCTTGTAGGTGTAGGTCACTGTCCCATCCGCAGCAACTTCCCCCTTCGTCACTTCTGTCGCTAATCCATTCTCAAATTCAGCCGTGACTTCATCTTGATTCATAATCCCTGCAAATACCAGTTGGTTGACCTGATTCGAGCTGGTGTCCGTCGATAATGCCGGGTCAATCGTCGGTATGTCCGTCGCCCCTAACGACCACGTCATTACTTTGTATTCCCCATCATCTTCCCGCGCAACCGGCTCCGCTACTTCCACCGCTTTCACCGCTGCTTCTGCCACTGCCGCTACTTCTGTCGCAGGCACTTCCGTTGCAGGTACCTCTGTAGCCGGTACTTCTGTTGCCGGTACCTCAGTCGCAGGCACTTCCGTAGCCGGTACTTCTGTCGGAGGCACCTCTGTCGCAGGCACCACAGTCGCCGGGACTTCCGTAGCCGGTACCTTTGTCGGCGGTACAGGAGTTGCGGTTGGATTTCCGCCGCAAGCGCTGAGCAGCATACTTAAAATCAGTACTACGCTCAATAACATTCCTAACTTTCTCGATCTCATTTTTTCCCTCCTTGTAAGGAATTAAATGGCTTAAATTAGCTATAACGCTATTTGCACTGCTTCTTCGGTTGCTTCGTTCAACTCGTTTGAAGCAGAAAGTGCCGTTTTATTATTTCAATTCATCGCTGAAATGACATGCCGCATAGTGCCCCGGAAGAACTTCTCGAAATTCAGGTTTCTCTTCCGCACAAATCTCCTTTGCATATTGACAGCGCGTGCGAAATCTGCACCCGGAAGGAGGATTGACCGGTGATGGGACATCCCCCTCTAGAATAATTCGCTTTCGATTCTCTTCAATGAACGGATCCGGAAACGGGACGGCGGATAGCAATGCCTTGGTGTACGGATGAATTGGAGTGGCATAGAGTTCATTTCGGTCAGCCAATTCGACAATTATCCCCAAATACATTACCGCGACCCGATCACTAATATGCCGGACCATGGAAAGGTCATGAGCTATAAATAGATAGGTTAAGCCTAACTCTTCCTGTAAATCTTCCAACAGATTAACCACCTGAGCTTGAATTGAGACATCCAACGCCGAAATCGGTTCGTCGCAAACAACCAACTTCGGCTGCAGCGCCAAAGCGCGGGCGACGCCGATTCTTTGCCGTTGTCCACCGGAAAATTCATGCGGATATCGATTGATGAAAGCCGGGTTTAATCCCACCAGTTCCAACAGTTCTTCCACCCGTTTTAATTGTTCCGCCCCCTTATATGTATTGTGAATTTCCATCGGTTCGCCAATAATTTGTCCGACGGTCATCCGCGGGTTCAGACTTGCATATGGATCCTGGAAAATCATTTGAACATAGCGGCGCTTTTTCCGTAACGCCTCCCCTTTTAGCTTTGCCAGGTCCTCTCCTTCAAAAAAGACGCTTCCGGATGTAGGCCGGTACAACTGTAAAATGGTTCTTCCGGTAGTGGATTTCCCGCAGCCGCTTTCGCCGACCAATCCGAGTGTCTCACCCTTATAAATTTCAAAACTGACTCCGTCGACCGCATGAACTTTTTCATGGCTTCCGGAAAATAACCCTTTCCGAATTGGGAAGTGTTTATAAAGATCCTCCACTTTTAAGAGAACTTCTTTTTCCGCCATCAATACTCCTTCCCCGTCTTCGGATTTACCCAACAGGCTGCATAGTGATCTTCTCCTTCAACCTGTGACAGTTGAGGATTACTGTGTCTGCATTTTTCAACCGCATATTTACAGCGGGGCTCAAACGGACAATAAGTCGGTTTTTCAAGCAAAGTCGGTGGAAGCCCGTCGATGGAAACCAACCTGCGGTAACTCATTTCGTCCATCCGTGGTAAGCTTCCCAACAGCCCGAGAGTATAAGGATGTTGTGGTTCTTTATATAGACTCTTAACCGGAGCTGTTTCGACAATATAGCCTCCATACATGACATTCACTCGATGCGCTAAGCCGGCAATGATCCCCAAATCATGAGTGATCCAGATAATTGCCATACCGAGTTCATCTCGCAGCCGTTTCATCAGCTCAATAATTTGAGCCTGAATCGTCACGTCCAAAGCTGTGGTTGGTTCATCGGCGATTAATATCTGTGGTTCGCAAATTAATCCCATCGCGATCATCACACGTTGCCGCATTCCTCCCGAAAACTGATGAGGGTAATCATTCATCCGTTCCTTGGCGTTGGGGATTCCGACCAGCTCCAGATATTTCACCGCCCGTTCATAAGCCTCAGCTTTTCCCGCATTTCGATGAATCTGATACGGCTCCGCCGTCTGTTTCCCGATCGTTAGGACCGGATTGAATGATGTCATCGGGTCCTGAAAGACGACACTGATTTTCGCTCCGCGAATATGACGCAACTCTTCGTTACTTAATTTTAGAAGATCTTTCCCTTCAAACAGGGCTTCGCCCGCGACAACTTTTCCGGGAGGTACAGGAATTAGTCCCAATAATGACATCATGGAGACGGTCTTTCCGCACCCGCTTTCACCAACGATCCCCAGTGTTTCTCCTTCCTTCAGGTTGAAGGAAACACCGTTGACCGCGTGTACACTCCCTTCCCGGGTTCGGAATTGCGTTTCAAGGCCTTTGACTTGCAGCAAATCGGACATGTATACTATCCTTTAATAAAATTTCGTACATTTCTGATCCTAACGCTTTTTGTGGGTAAATCCGTCTTCGGAAAACGGGTGTTTAAGAAAAAATCGGCATCTTTTCAAAATTTTGCGTTGGTACCATTCTAAAAGTATAATTACCTCATACCCAATTGTCAATTCAAGAGGATCAAATTTGTGATCGAATTATACTCCCACCGAGAGGTTTTTTCTCCGGCATCCTCAATTGATTCCGAAACCAAAAGAGTACCGGCACAATGATTCAGCTTTTTTTCACGCTCGTCGAAACCTCGGAAAGCATCAAAAATCACTATGAACAAGCAAAATTGAAGTGCACGTCCGATCGGTTTTTGATCTCCTCCCGGAAAGTGCACCCCAACTTTTAATCAGATAATTTCCGCTTCTTCAAAACCGAAGCAAAATTATTCACCGACCTGCTTTGCGAAAACAATCCGGCGATCGACATATCCGCCTTCTTCGGCTTCATTTTCACAGGTGATCAGCACCAGTGAGTTTTCGAATTCATCCGCTTTCTGTTGGACCAAATAAAAGTCATCCGGCCCGAACAATTCGTTGGCATAAACGCTGAATTCCAGGAGTTTTCCGTTATCATTTCGGACAAAAATCCGGTCGTTCTGCGCCAGATCTTTTATAAAGAGGAACGGCCCGATTTCCATGTTATTCAAGTGATTATGTGCCGCAACATAACTGGTTCCTTCGCCGGGTAACGCACTGCCACTTAGCAATCCCGCCCGGTTACCCAGCCATTCCACCGCCCAACTGTCTTCCTCTTCCGGTACTTCAACCACTTCGGTTGTCACGTCTAAAACCGGTACTTCAATCTGAATACCGAGTGTGCTGTATTTCAGCGCAGCTGGCTGCTCCCTAACAGCGGTCAACCTTTTCGCGGAAAAGCCGGTCATCGGGATTTTCACCATCAGCTTATTGGTAATCGAGCAAATAACCCGGTCACCCACTTCGATTCGCACCACATCCCCCTCAACAGAATCTCCGTCATTTTTCACACAGGACCAAGTACCCGGGATGGAATCGATATATCTCAGTCGCTTTTCCGAAAGTTGATAAGTTCCGGCTTTGAATCTTTCATCACTACTTACATCTTCTCCTCCGGAAGCCCCGGGACCGCTAAGCACTCCGGATTCACCTCCGTCCGCCTTCAATTCCCAGAACGCTTCCGCCTCAGTCCCTCGAAAAGCATTTTCCACAATTTTATTCAAGACCAATGAAGGCGGAATATCATCGTTCACGATCGTACAGATCGCCTCATCTCCGGATTCCAATGTAATTTCATTATTTGCTTCACCTAAATTATAGGACACAGGATTGTCAGGATCTTCGTAATTTATACAATCCCAACTTCGGGGTGCGTAACCTCTTACTTCCGATTCGCTCAGCGTATAGGTTCCGGGAACAAATAGCCGTTCTTGGTCCCACTCGATATTTTCTGGATCCTCCGACCCATCAGCGGTAACAGAAGCCTGAAAATCAGCGGCTTGCTTTGTCCCCCCATTGTCATTGACCACGGTCTTTTGTAGTTCTAAAGACGCGCTGTCGACATTAAGTATGGCTTCTGCTTTCACTGAATTGGTGACCGTAACCGCCGGTTCCTCGGAATTGGTGGCATCTAAATTTCCTGCGGGAATCGTATTGATATGGTTCCCAGGAACGGTTGACGTAACACTTATCGATATGTTACATGTGCCATCGGTTTCACCTGACTTCGCCGGAACCGTCCCCCCGGAAATTGAGAGCGTGCTGCCGCTGACAGATATCAACCCACCGACGCAATCGATCGATGGATCAGGATCTGTCGGATCAAAAATCACATTATCCGGCAATTTATCCGTTAATCCGGGGCTTCCAAGGGTTAAAGCAAACGAATTCGGATTAGAAATTGTAATCGTAAGACGTGAGACCCCGCCAGGTATAATATATTCCGGTTCAAATTCTTTGCTGATTACGGCAGCAATTGGTCCGTCTTGTGCAAATACAGAAGCGTATCCGAAAATAAAATAGAATCCTGTAATAAAAAGCAGGGCAAATGTCAGAGGATAGCTAATAATCTTTTGATTTTTCATGGTTTTTCCCTCCGGTAAATTAGAAAACGGAATACATTCCCGATTGTTTCTTTAAAATATTGCAAGTTATGTGCCATTTTGATTGCACCCTCACGATCCGGAATTCTCCTCTTGACAACCAACCCATTCCGATATATAGTATCTATACCCCACCCATGTGGGGTATAGATACTGCTAAGGAGCAAAATGAAGCAAACTTATCATATCAGCGGTATGAGTTGCGCCGCTTGCGCGGCGGCTGTCGAAAAGAGCGTCCGAAAACTGCCGGGGGTGAAACGGGCAGATGTAAACCTGCTGGCAAATAAACTTTCGGTGGAAATCGATCCGGAAAAGGTTACGACAGCAGATATCGTCCAAGCTGTGGAGAAGGCCGGTTACGGAGCGGAACCGCTCGATTCAAAAGTGACCGGTCCGGCAACGCGGTCGAAAACAGAGGTCAATCCGGCGGAAGCCGAACAAAAAGAAATGAAACGACGATTGATCCTATCGGTCGTGTTTCTGATCCCGCTGTTGTATTTATCGATGGGTCATATGGTGGGTCTGCCGCTCCCAAGTCGGTTGCACGGTGCTGCCAATGCCATTCCGTTTGCCTTTACTCAGTTTCAGTTGACTTTACCGATCGTGGCGATCAATCGAAAATTTTATTCTTCGGGCTTCAAATCGCTGTTTCATCGTGCTCCGAACATGGATTCTCTGATTGCCATCGGGACTTCCGCGGCATTGATTTACGGAATCTATGCCATTTATAACATCGGTTGGGGGTTGGGATATCAGGACCTGGAACGCGTCGAACGATTTCGAACGGACCTATATTTTGAATCGGCAGGCACCATTCTGACGTTGATCACCGTCGGAAAGTATCTTGAAGCCCGTTCCAAAGGAAAAACATCGGAAGCGATCTCAAAGTTGTTGGATCTGGCACCCCAATCCGCATTTGTCATCCGCGATGGAGTGGAACAGGAAATACCGGTAGAACAAATCATGGTGGGAGATGTGGTTGTCGTTCGGCCCGGGCAACGGATCCCCGCGGATGGGATCATCTTGGACGGGTCCAGTTCGGTAGATCAATCGATGCTCACCGGCGAAAGCTTACCTGTCGAAAAGAAAAAAGGCGATCCGGTCGTCATTGCCACCGTCAATCAAACCGGAACATTTACGTTCCGGGTGGAAAAGACCGGTGCGGATACCACTCTCGCAAAGATTGTGGCATTGGTGGAGGAAGCAAATTCCGGGAAAGCGCCTATTTCACGCTTAGCGGACAAGATCAGCGCAATATTTGTGCCGGCTGTGATCGGAATCGCACTCATCACCGCCATCGCTTGGGCGGCAGCGGGACAAAGTCTTGAATTTGCCCTGTCCTCCGCCATCTCCGTTTTAGTGATCTCCTGTCCTTGCGCATTGGGACTCGCCACGCCGGTCGCGATTATGGTCGGAACGGGCAGAGGCGCTCAATTCGGGATTCTATTCAAATCCGCTGAGGCGCTCGAAACAACTCATTTGGTTAAAACAGTCGTATTAGATAAAACAGGCACGATCACCGAAGGAAAACCGCGGGTTACCGATGTCATACCGGTTGATCCTGCTTTTACCGAAAGAGATTTGTTATCCCTCGCGGCATCGATTGAACAACGTTCGGAACATCCCCTGGCGAGTGCCATTCTGCTCGAAGCCGAGCATCGAAATCTTCGCAAATCGGACCCCGACCATTTTGAATCCCTTTCGGGCTTGGGGATTGAAGCGATGATCGCGGGAGAACACTATCTGGCTGGGAATTTAAAACTAATGCAGGAGCGGGGCATCGCGGTTGAGGAAATTATCCCTATGACAGAAGCCCTTGCGGAAGAAGGTAAAACGCCGCTGCTTTTTGCCAAAGATCAACAGTTGATCGGCATCATTGCCGCCGCCGACCGCATCAAACCCACCAGTCGGGAAGCAGTCGCACAATTAAAAGCGATGGGGCTGACCGTCATCATGCTGACCGGCGATAATGAACGAACCGCCTCCATGATCCAAAACCAAATTCATGCCGATCGCGTGATCGCCGAGGTACTGCCGCAAGACAAAGAACGGGAGGTTCGGAAGATCCAGGCGGAGGACGGAAAAGTTGCTATGATTGGGGACGGAATTAATGATGCGCCGGCACTTGCCAGAGCCGATGTGGGAATCGCAATCGGAGCCGGAACAGATATCGCCATTGAATCCGCCGATATCGTCTTAATCAAAAATGACTTGCGGGATGCGGTAACCGCCATCCAATTAAGCAGAGCGGTCATTCGCAATATCCGAGAAAATTTATTCTGGGCTTTTTTCTATAATATGATCGGTATTCCGATAGCCGCCGGAGTCTTTTACACTACCTTCGGTTGGAAGTTAAACCCCATGTTTGCCGCAGCCGCGATGAGCCTGAGTTCGGTGACGGTTGTCACCAATGCGCTGCGCCTCAGATCCTTTCAACCGAAAACCTTAACCATTCCGAAAGATCATCCCGCGGAACAGAGGGATGTTTTAACGATCCAAAAAGAAAAAGGAGAAAGAACGATGAAAAAAATAATGGATATCAAAGGCATGTCATGTGAACATTGCAAAGCAACCGTCGAAAAAGCTTTAAAATCGATTGACGGTGTCAGTGAGGCAGTAGTTGATTTGAAAGCTGGAAATGCGGAAATCACCCTTTCCAAACCGGTGTCCGACGAGACCTTGCAAAAAATCGTCCGAGACGCCGGTTATGAACCGCTTGGGATTCGGGACGTGGAGAAGTAGAACGTGGTCGCAGATAAACAAAAAGTGATTCGGTTATTGAAGACAGCCCGCGGTCAGATTGACGGTCTGCTAAAAATGGTCGAAGAAGATCGATATTGTGTTGATATTTCCAATCAGATTGCAGCCACTCAAGCAATTCTGAAAAGTACCAATCGAGAGATTCTCCATGCCCATATTAAAGGATGCGTCCGGGAAGCTTTTGAAAACGGTGATCAGCAGCAAAAAGATGCCAAGATCGAAGAAATTATCGCAATTTTCGACCGCTTAAATCAATAGATTTGGTTGCCACGACGGAGATTCACCGCCAGATCCGTAGCCTCCGCGTTCCCTTTCATGACATCTGCTGGTGCCATGCCGATCCTGCGATAAAATAAGACATTAATATGGATCTCTCAACCTTATTCAACCATAAAAAAGTGATTTTTTCTTTGGAAATTTTTCCGCCGAAAAAAGACACCCCCTATAACGTAATTTATAATACGCTGTTGAAATTACGCGGTTTGCCGGTGGATTTTATCAGTGTCACTTACGGTGCCGGAGGAAGCGCCGCCCAGCGCGAAAAGACCGTCGAAATCGCCTCGTTGATTCTGACAACCTATCATATTGAGCCGGTTGCTCATTTGACATGCGTCAACTCTGATCGCCAGGAAATTTTGGAGACACTGAATAAATTAAGAGAAGGGAATATCCAAAATATTTTAGCTTTGCGCGGGGATATCACTCCCGGCATCCCTCCCAAAGAAGAATTTAAGCATGCCAGCGATTTGGCAAAGTTTATTAAAGAAACCGACCCTTCTTTCAACTTAATCGGCGGATGTTATCCCGAATGCCATCCGGAATGCGAAAGCCCGGATCGGGATATAGAAAACTTGAAAATCAAAATCGACAGCGGGGTATCGCATCTGATTACTCAGCTATTTTTTGATAACCGCGTTTTTTACGAATTTCGGGAAAAGGCTGTTCGAGCCGGAATCCGGGTTCCCATCGAAGCCGGAATCATGCCGATTGTAAATAAAAATCAGGTCGAACGCACCGTTACCATGTGTGGTGCGAGTGTTCCGCCGAAAATGGCACGTTTCATCAGCAAATACAGTGATGATCCGATCGCTCTGAAGGACGCCGGGCTGTTTTATGCCACTGAACAAATTATGGATTTAATCGATAACGGTGTGCAGGGAATTCATCTTTATACAATGAACAACGTTGAAACGGCTTCCCGAATCAGTGAAAACATTCAGAATATCATCGCCGCCGAGAACCAAATGCCACGAGAAGGAAAAGCCGTTTGAACATCAGCGTCGAATCTTTGGATGAACGAGAAATTCTGCGAAACATGGGCTATCGCGGCAGTGAAATACCGTCCGATTTAGAATCCCTCATTCAACAGTGTATCCGGCAAACGTTGGAGACCATCCAACCACGAGCGGTGTTCCGCCGTTTCTCGATAGAAAAAGACATCGACGGAATTCGCATTAGCGGAACGGATCTGATTTTTCCCGGCGCATCTATCCAAAAACATTTGGAGACGTCCGGTGAGGTCTGGCTGTTTGCAGTCACCGTCGGGCAGGCAACGGATAAATTAATTCGCACTGCCTTATCTGAAAAGCCGGAAGAAGGGATCATTCTCGATAGCTGCGCTGCGATTGCCGTAGAAACCGCAGCAGATAAAATACAGGAAATGCTACGGGAAACGGTCGAGCGAGAGGGAAAATTCATCACATCTCGTTTCAGCCCGGGATACGGAGATTTACCGCTTTCCGTTCAAAGAGATTTCCTGACCCTTTTGGATACATCACGAAAAATCGGCCTTACTGTAACCGATCGTTTTCTGATGGTTCCCTCCAAATCCGTCAGCGCGATCATCGGAATTTCCCCGACTGAGATTAAAACGAAACAGAACCCGTGTGACGGTTGTATATTACGAACTACTTGTGAACTGAGAAAGGCGGGCACCCCATGCTGGAAATGAAAAATAAGATAACAATCTTGGATGGCGCCTTTGGTACCATGCTGCAACAAAAAGGACTTCTGACCGCCACCGTTCCCGAAGCCAATAATTTGACCCATCCGGAAATCATCACCGAGATTCATCGAGAATATATCCGCAGCGGCGCAGAAATTATTTATGCGAGTACATTCGGTGTCAATCGCTATAAACTTGAAGGAACATCTTATTCGGTTTCACAATTGATGGAAGCCGCCGTCAAAAACGCCCGAATGGCGCGTGATGCGGAGAACCCCCTGGTAAAAATCGCATTGGATTGCGGTCCAATCGGCAAAATGATGAAACCAAATGGTGATATGTCTTTTGACGAAGCCTATCAGATTTTCGAAGAAATCGTTACAGCCGGCGAACAAGCCGGTGTTGACCTGATTGTGTTTGAAACCTTCACCGATTTGGCTGAAATTAAAGCCGGAATCCTTGCCGCCAAAGAACATACGGACCTGCCAATTTTTGCTTCAATGTCTTTTGAAGCCAATGGACGGACATTTGCGGGTGTTCCCATTTCAGCGGCGGCGTTGACGCTCAGTGGTTTGGGAGTTTCAGCGGTCGGAATCAATTGTTCGTTAGGTCCGGAGCAGATTCTGCCGTTAGCCGCAGAATTGGCAAAATGGACAAATTTGCCGATTCTGATCAAGCCAAATGCCGGGCTGCCTGATCCGGAGACCGATCAATATGAAATTACGCCCGCGGAGTTTGCCGAAATTACCGCTCGTTTTGCGGATCTGGGAGCCGTTTTTATCGGCGGATGCTGCGGGACGACTCCGCAATATATTTCGGCATTGAGAGAACGGCTCTCAGGCAAACATCCGCTTGAACGCCAAACCGTTCATCGTTCCGCCATTTGCAGCGCAGAACAAACCGTTGAGATGAATGAAGTTCGAATTGTCGGTGAACGGATTAATCCGACCGGTAAAAAAAGGTTTAAAACAGCCCTTGCCGAGCATGATATCGCGTATATTCTGACGCAGGCACTGGAACAGACTGCAGCCGGAGCTGAAATTTTGGATGTCAATGTCGGTTTACCCGGATTGGATGAAGCGGCGGTAATGGCGGAGGTGGTCGAAGCCATCCAAAGTGTCAGCAACGCTCCTTTACAGATCGATTCCGGTGATCCAAAAACCATCGAAGCCGCCTTACGAATATATAACGGGAAAGCATTGGTCAATTCGGTGAACGGGGAAGATCGAAATCTGGAAACACTGCTTCCGATTGTCCGAAAATACGGCGCGGCAGTCATCGGTCTGACATTGGATGAAAACGGTCTTCCGCAAACAGCCGAAGAACGGGTAAGAATCGCCGAAAAAATTATCCGTAAAGCCGAGGAGTATGGAATCCCGAAGGAGGATGTCATTATCGATTGCCTGACTCTCACCGTCTCCGCTCAGCAGGAACAGGCGATGGAAACGCTCAAAGCCGTCCGAATGGTAAAAGATCGTTTGGGTGTCAAAACCGTGCTGGGAGTGTCCAATATATCCTTCGGACTTCCGGATCGCGAGACAATCAACGCCGCCTTTCTGACTCTGGCTTTGGGTCAGGGGTTGGATCTGCCGATCATCAACCCGAATGTCCGCACAATGACCGGTGCGGTGGATGCGTTTAAAGTGCTCGCCGGTCAGGACAAAAATTCCGAGCGATTTATTTCCATCCATAATCAAATGCAAGGCGAAAAACCGGTCGTTCCAGCCGGCAGTTCCGTCTCGCCAGATTCATCCCTTGAATATGCAATTGCCAATGGGCTCCGGCAAATTGCAGCCGAAGCTACCGTTCGGTTGCTTCAGACAACCGAACCGGCCGAAATTATCGATCAAATTTTGATCCCCACCCTTGAAAAAGTGGGAACCCGTTTCGAAAAAGGGGAGATCTTTTTGCCGCAATTGATTCAATCTGCCGGCGCCGCTCAAGCAGGCTTCGAAGAAATCCGCAAAATGATGACACGCTCTTCACAGTCCGGCGCCAACCTTTCCAAAGGGAAAATCGTACTGGCAACGGTGCGAGGAGATATTCATGATATTGGGAAAAACATCGTCAAAGTTGTCCTTGAGAACTCGGGTTATCAGATTATCGACCTTGGGAAAGATGTCCCCATTGAGGTTGTCAGGCAGGCGGTTCTGCGGGAAAATGTAAAACTGGTCGGGCTGAGTGCGTTGATGACCACAACGGTAAAGAGCATGGCGGAGACGATTCGAGATCTCAAAAGCCATTCGGAATGCAGGATCATGGTTGGGGGAGCAGTACTGACCAAAGATTATGCGTTGTCAATCGGTGCCGATTATTTCGCAAAGGATGCCAAAGCAGCCATGGATATCGCCAAAAAAGTCTTCGAAGAGTAAATCCGTTTGATCGGGGATCGAAGACCTGAATAAAAGCGTGATTTTTTCAGAAAGTTTGAAGAAAGGAGCCAATCCCATGAAAACAGTTCAATTTACCCTTCAAAGTACCGGCCGTTCTCAATTAATCGATATTACCGCTCGGGTCCAGGAAATGGTTACGGCTTCCGGTATCCGAGAGGGTCTCTGTACCGTCTTCATCCCTCACACCACCGCCGCCGTTACCATAAATGAGGATGCCGACCCGGATGTGATCCGTGATTTCTTATACGAGTTGGACAAGATCGTCCCATGGCAGGACGGATACCGGCATATGGAAGGAAATTCCGCCGCCCACTTGAAATCCTCATTGATCGGGGTATCCGAACAGATCATTATCGAAAACAGCCGGTTAATGCTGGGAACTTGGCAGGGGATTTATTTTTGTGAGTTCGACGGACCGCGCACGCGTCGTGTACTGGTTCGAATCGATTCATCCGATTTTTCAATCGGAAAAACAACCGCATCTTGATTGAATCGTCCTCTGATGCGCCGTGATTGATCGGGTCAATCAGAGGAGTTTTTATATCTTTTGTCCTTCTTTAATCATACAATCCGATATCCAAATAAATCACTTATTCGATATATAATGTAAGTAGCCGAATTCGGATAAAACAAAAAAAGCAAATAGCAAAGCGTTCTTATCGGAACGGTCAAATCGAATTCGCTGTCCAAACTTTATTAACCGGAATAAGATCGAACATTTCCGGAATAATCATTTGAATTCAGAAAGGGGAAAAAATGAAAAAAGGTTTATCGATTGTACTTTCGTTCATCATGATTGCTTCACTTTTTATTGTTTCTGTCCCGGTATCGGCTCAAGATGCTGTAAAACTGGTGGTTTGGGAATCTACCGGCGGACCGGACGAATGGATTAAAGCTGCCGGAGAAGCATTCACCAAATTGAACCCCAACATCACTGTTGAATTTGTCAATGTGGAATTGGGAGACACCTCCGGCCAAATTGCTTTAGACGGACCGGCTGGAGTCGGACCGGATCTATTCGCAGCGCCGCATGACAAATTGGGAGAACTGGTCATCGGAGGTCACATCCTCCCGACGGTAAATCCGGATGCGGTAAAAGAAGCCGTTCTCGCTTCAACCTCTCAGGCGCTTACCTATGACGGAGTCATGTATGGATATCCGGTTTCAGCGGAAACCTATGCGCTTTACTACAACAAAGATCTGATTCCCGCCGAAGAAGTCCCAACCACTTGGGAAGAATTGAAGACCTGGACCGCAGCTTTCAACGCCAAAAATCCGGACAAATACGGTTTCTTAATGGACGTAGGAAACATCTATTACACCATCCTGTTTACCACCATGAACGGAAATCGCTTATTCGGTCCCGATGGAACCGACACGTCTTCCTCCTATCTTGCCACGGAAGATGCCATTGCCGGCATGAAAATCTTTCAGGGTCTGCATGAAGTCGTTCCGCTAGCGGCTGCCGATGCCAATACCGCTACCGCCGACGGGGCATTTGCCGCAGGCAACGCTGCGATGCACATTTCCGGTCCTTGGAACGTAGCCAATTTCACCAAAGCAGGGATAAATTTCGGCGTTGCACCGTTGCCTTCATTGGACGGCACAACTCCCGCAGCATCTTTCTCCGGAACGCGCGGCATGTTCGTTTCCGCCTATTCGGAACATCCGGAAGAAGCGGCTAAATTTGCTGAATTTTTGATTTCACCTGAGATGCAGCAGCTGCGCTATGACATCACCGGCGCGTTACCATCCATTCCGCTGGAAGTCGAAAGCGAAGCCGCCAAGGGATTCATCGCTCAACTGGAATATGCCTTCCCAATGCCGTCCGTACCGCAAATGGGCGCTTTTTGGGAATCCGGTAATGCGGCATCCGCCAACATCTGGGATGGCGCCGACGTGGAGACCGAACTGAAGGCGCTGGACAAAGCAATCGTATCGTTTGTGGCTCAATAAAGTTCCGATGAGTACAAAGCTCCCTTTCGTCATCAGTTCTGAAAGGGAGCTTCTTTTTTCAATAATTTCCATAAGTGTACCGGTTGCTTCGTCGATTTCTTTTTTGATCCTGTTTCAGTTCTTCGTTTTTCTGCCGTCGGAAAGGAATTATCATGATAGCCGCCTCAATTTATCCGGATGGATCCTCGAAAAAAAAGATCCTGATTTCGTCCCTCCTTTTTATGGGATTGGGACATATTCTGTATTTGAAACAGTATGTCAAAGGAATTCTCTATGCAATCATAGAAATTCTTTTTTTGCTTTTTACCCCGACCGTTTATAAAAAGATTGTCGGCTTAATCACCCTGGGAGATCCTCATCCGGAATTGCCGATTAAACAGCGCGATCATTCCATGTTCATGATGATCGATGGCATTCTGATTCTGGCGGTCGTATTTATTTTTATGCTGCTCTATTACCTGTCCGTCCAAAATGCATTATCCGATTACAAAGATTATTGCGCCACCGGCATCAAAGCGAAAAATAAGAATATCTTTGCCGAATTGGGAAATAAATCTTTTCCGATCGTCGGTTTGATGCCGATGATCCTGCTCGTCTTATTCTTTGTCGTCGTTCCGTTGATCTTTTCAGCCTGTGTAGCTTTTACGAATTATTCGGCACCGAAAAACATTCCACCCAATAATACCGTCGATTGGGTCGGGCTCGATAATTTCCGTGCCCTTTTCGGCGGGGATGCCACCTGGTCAGGGGCGCTCGGTCGGGTTGCCACATGGACATTAGTTTGGGCATTTTTTGCAACGTTAACCTGTTATGCCGGCGGAATGATCATGGCGGTGGTATTACAGGAATCAAAGATTAAAATCAAACCTTTCTTTCGTTCCGTTTTTATTCTACCTTACGCAGTTCCGACGGTCGTCAGCATGCTGGTCTGGCAAAACCTGTTGAATGGATCGTTCGGGACGGTAAATCGTACCTTAATCGCCTTGGGCATTCTGGATAAATCGACGGTCATCCCCTGGTTGAGCGATGTGACCCTCGCTCGCTTTGTGGTTATTTTGATCAATCTTTGGGCGGGTTTTCCTTATTTTATGCTGCTGACAATGGGGACAATGACGTCCATCAGTAACGAACAATACGAAGCAGCCAGCATGGACGGCTGCACCAAAACACAGGCTTTTCGTTACATTACGCTGCCCCAGGTTTTGTATCAAACCATGCCGCTCATAATTATGTCATTTACCTACAATATCAACAATTTTGGGGCGATCTTCTTCCTGACCGGAGGGAACCCAATCGTACCCGACTCCACCATCACAAGCGCTCGCGGTACCGATATTATGGTGACCTGGATTTATAAATTAACAATTACATTACTGAAATACAATTACGCCTCCGTGTTGGCGGTATGTATTTTTGTGGTGCTCGCTCCTTTTGCAATTTATAACTTCAGAAGAACAAAATCATATAAGGAAGGAGAGTTGTGATGGTTGAAACCCAATTTGACAAGAAAATAAAACGAGAACGGCTGATCAGCAAAATAAATACCGGTATCGTAATCATCTTCCTGATTCTGGTGACGCTGATCGTGCTATATCCCCTGGTTTATTTGGTCAGCGCGGCTTTCTCGCCGGGGAATTCCATCTCGTCCCTCAATATTATCCCATTCGGAGATGGGTTTACGATCGAACATTATCGCAGACTCTTCCAGGAAACCAATTACCTGAACTGGTTTAAAAACACGCTCATCATCGCCGCCGGAACCTCTTTTTCAACAGTCGCAGTTTGCGCCATTGCCGCCTATGTTTTTTCACGCTTTCGTTTCCCGTTTAAAAAAGGAATGATGCTTTTACTGTTGATTTTGCAGATTTTTCCTTCTTTTGTCGGGATGGTTGCCATTTATGTAATTCTTCTCCGAATCGGCGGATTAGATACACTGTGGGGAATGATTCTTATTTATACCGCCGGCAATGTCCCGTATAATACCTGGCTGGTAAAAAGTTATGTCGATTCCGTCCCGCGCAGCCTGGATGAAGCCGCCCGAATTGACGGTGCCAGCAACGCACGAACGTATTTTCAGATTATCCTGCCCCTGACCAAACCGATCATTGTGTTTCTGGCGATTTCCAGCTTCACCGGACCTTGGATGGAATATATCTTTTCAAAAATGATTCTGCGATCGAATGAGAATCAGACGCTGGCACTGGGATTGTTCAGCTTTGTGACCGAAAAGAAAAACGAATTTACAACTTTTTGCGCCGGAGCATTGTTGGTCGCGATACCGTTCGTATTCTTCTTTACGCTCACCCAAAAAATGCTGGTCACTTCCTTAAGTGCCGGAGCACTGAAGGAATAAAAATTCTGCCGGGTTGGCAAGACGAAAAATGATTGCCCTTCGTCTTGCCAGCCTGGACAATTAACTCCGCTTAAATAAAGTTTCAAACCGTTTTTTAAAATAAAATTTTTGCTCCGTATGGTTCCGGATGGCGACGAAGTTGGGGCGATGCTTCATTAAAATCAGGAATGAGACAACCAGATGCGTCAAAAACCAGGAAATATCTCCGTGAGTCAACCATAAGCCGGCAAATGGCAAAAATGTGAATGCCACCAATGTTCCGATCGCGATATAGTGCGAAAGGACAATTCCGATCCAACTGAAAAATAAGAAAGCCGCCACGGTCGCCGGAAAAGAAATAAGGGACGCACCGATAAAAGCCGCAATTCCTTTTCCCCCTCTGAAATGCATAAATACCGGAAAATTATGGCCGGTAACCACCGCAACCGTACTGATCTGCATACCAGTTTTTCCAGCCAGCCGCATTCCGATCCAGGCTGACAAAACGCCTTTTCCGATATCCAGAATCATCGTGACCAATCCCGGGAGAAAACCGATGATCGATATCGCATTTGCCGTTCCGGCATTATGCGAGCCATATTCCCGAATATCGATCCCCTTCAGCATTTTCCCCAGCAGATAAGATGGGGATATACTACCCAGCAAATAGGCTGTGAACCCGACCAAAATCAACCGAAAAAGCGCCAAAGAATCATTCATCGTTATCGCAAATCAGCCTCAATCCAAGATGACATTTTATAAACAATTATAAAGGCTTGCGCTTTCCCCTTTTCGGGATACACGAAACGAAATCCTTCTTAAATATTTATCACTTATGGGAAATGACATTATTATTCGAAATTCGTAGAACCCTGCCCATTGAAAATTTGCGGTGGATAAAAACTATCTTTGCGATAAGAATAGAAGTGTTCTCGTTGCACGTGGGCAGGCATTATCGAGGATCCTCTTTTGGAAATCTGGCCCGATTCAAATTTACTTCTAAGCCAAGAAGGAATAACTCGACTGGTCGTGTCCTTCAGGTTATCGAGATAGGTTAAAGAGCGACGTTCAGATTGTTCCCCTTAGAAAAATCTGAGAATGCCCCCTTTGTCCAATAATCTGCCAGTTGAGTTGCCTGATCCAAAACTTTGTTGACGGATACAGTGTATTCCCCAGTCGATGGGTCATCCGGTGGATATTTGTATTTCCGTAGAATACGCTTAACCAAAACCCGCAATTTTGCCTGGACACTTTGCTTATACTGCCAGTCGATTGATGTATTATTTCGGACGCTTTCTGTGAGTTCGTGGGCAATTTGCTTCAAGATTTGGTCTCCGAGCAAGCTTTCTGCGTTGGGGTTATCTGCAAGGGCATCATAAAATGCCAGCTCATCCTTTCGCAGGTTTAATTTTTCGCCGCGTTCATCTGCTGCACGGATATCTTTGGCTAACTGGATCAATTCTTCGATAATTTTGGCAGAATCAATCAGCCCATTTTGATAACGCTTTATCGCTTCTGCAAGCATTTCTGAGAACTTACGTCCTTGCACCATGTTCATCTGACCGCGGGTCTTGATTTCATCAGAGAGTAAACGTTTGAGTAACTCGAGCGCCAGATTCTTGCGTTCCATGCCATGGATTTCAGCTAAGAATTCATCCGATAGTATAGAAATGTCCGGCTTGCGAATACCGGCAGCATCAAAAACATCAACTATTTCACTCGAAATAATAGCATCATTGATAATCTGCCGGATAGCTGTTTCAATTTCCCCATTTGTTTGTATCTTTCCATTTCCGTCAATCTTGGCAAAACGAGCTTTTATGGCTTGGAAGAAAGCAAGGTCATCCCGAATTTCAAGTGCCTTTGGATGGGGAACAGCCAAGCCAAAAGCTCTCTGCAATTTAACGACATTTTCAATAAATCTTTCTTTTCCATTACGGACGACTGAACCTCCTTGCTCCTCAGCTAAACCTGCAATGTAATTAGCGGCATCCAGAATGAAATCGAGCTTTGATTTCGCATCCAATTTGATATAGCGATGATAATCAAAATGCCCAAACATATCCACTACAATTTCATAATATTCCAGCATCTTGGCGACGGCTTCTTCCTGGTCGAAGGTGATCTGGCCTTTTCCATGGCTGTCGGCATATACCAGTAATGCATTTTTCAGGTCTTGAGCAATTCCAATGTAATCGACTATCAGCCCGCCTTCTTTGTCTCCAAAGACCCGGTTGACGCGGGCGATGGCTTGCATAAGAGTATGACCATTCATCGGCTTATCAATGTACATGGTATGTAGGCAAGGCGCATCAAAACCGGTGAGAAACATATCCCGTACAATAAGTAATTTGAGCGGATCTTTTGGGTCCTTCAGGCGATTGCCAATGGCTTTGCGGCGATCTTTACTACGGATATGTTCTTGCCAATCGGGCGGATCACTGGCTGAACCGGTCATCACGATTTTGATCGCGCCCTTATCATCTTCTGGGCTATACCACTGAGGACGTAATTTGATGATTTCGTTGTGCAATGCAACGCAGATACGCCGGCTCATGCAGACGATCATGCCTTTGCCATCCGCAGCAGACAGGCGCTGTTCAAAGTGATGGACAATATCCGCAGCCACTTGCTTGAGCCTGTCAGTGCTGCCCACAACGGCTTCTTTGCTTGTCCAACGCGCAAAGCTTTTTTGTTTTTCAGTCAGTTCTTCTTGTTCGGTAATTTCTTCGACGCGTTCATCCAGAATTTTTTGATCTTCTGCGGATAGTACAATTTTAGCCAGCCGGCTTTCATAGTAAATTTTGACTGTGACACCGTCTTCCACCGCCTGCTGAATATCATAAATGTCTACGTAATTCCCAAAGACAGCTTGAGTGTTTTTATCCTCTTTTTCAATGGGTGTTCCGGTAAATCCGATAAATGAAGCATTGGGCAGCGCGTCGCGCATGTGCCGTGCATAGCCGTCAATGAAATCGTACTGGCTGCGATGGGCTTCATCGGCGATGACAATAATATTATGGCGCTCGGTAAGGGTGGGAAAGACGCCTCTCGTCTCTTCTGGAAAGAACTTCTGGATGGTAGTAAAGATGATGCCGCCTGAAGCGACGGAGAGCAATTTTTTCAAGTGCTCTCGGCTGGAAGCTTGGACGGGAGTTTGCCTTAGCAGTTGCTGGCAACTACTGAAGGTTTCAAAAAGTTGTTGATCGAGATCGTTCCGGTCTGTTAGAACTACAATGGTGGGGTTGTTCATTTCCTCAGCCAAAACCAGTTTCCCTGCATAGAAAACCATTGAGAGACTTTTTCCGCTGCCTTGTGTGTGCCAGATCACACCGGCACGTTTATCTCCTTTGGGTTGTTGCTCCACGCTGGGCAAGCCATAAACCGCCGGGTGTTCAGCAACAAAATGCGTATCCGTTTCTACGGATGCGCGTAACGTCGAAACGATGGCTTTGTTGACGGCAAAATATTGATGATAAGCGGCCATTTTTTTGATCGTTTCTTCTTTTGTCTTTTCAAAAACGATAAAGTGACGGATGATATCCAGAAGTGTCTTTTTGTTGAGCAGTCCTTTTACCAGAGATTCCAGCTCCGGTTGATTCTTGGAATCCACAACATGGGAGCCATCCACGCTTTTCCATTCCATGAAACGCGAATAGTCGCTGGAGATCGTACCGGCTTTTGCAAACCAACCATCGCTGATCACTTCGAAAGCATTAAAGGTAAACAACGAAGGAATCACCTGTTGATAAGTCTTTAATTGGTGAAAAGCGGTCAGAACGTCTGCTTTTTCATCAACTGCATTCTTCAATTCAAAAACGACCAGCGGCAAGCCGTTGATGAAGAGGACAATATCAGGACGTCTATTGTTACTATTTTCTACCACCGTGAACTGGTTGACGGCTAAAAACTCATTATTCTCCGGAACCGTGAAGTCCGCCAGCCAAACCTTGTCAGTCCGGCTTTTACCATCGCCAATACTGAATTTCACATCCACACCTTCGGTTAACAAGTGATGGAAGGCTTCGTTGTTGTCAATGACGGATAATCCGGAAGTACGCAAGACCTTTTTGAAGGCTTCTTCTCGGGCAGATTCCGGAATGCGCGGGTTCAGTCGATCGATGGCAGCGCGCAGGTAATTTTGTAATACAGGATCACCAAAACCCAGTTCCGGCGCGTATTTTTCTTGTATATCCGGACCATAAGCCAGAGCATAGCCGTTTTCGTCTCTTAGTAATTCCAGTGTGATTTGTTCGATTTCGGATTCGTAGAGGATCATGATATTTCCAAAAATGATATTTCCAAAACGAGTTTTTAGGTTGCACTATTTAATAACCATAAAGCTTCTTTTGTTGAATTTAGAAGTCTCTCGAATGATTCTAAGACGGTTAAATTCTTAATCCAAAAATCGAGGGCTACTGCTGTTTCAGGTGCGCGGGTGATTTCACTTAATATTTCGACAATTTCGCGATCTTCATAATCGAATGGAACATTGTACCTACGTTGTGAATAGGGTGGAAGAAAAGTTAATTTCCTAGCTTTGACTTGAACATCACTTAAGTTAGCTTCAATTGTTCGATCAAATAACAAAAAATTATGAAAGGCATGATTCCTAGCGCCGTTAATCGTTTCAACATAATAATCTAGTGATGCTTTTTTATCACTTTTAGACCATGGCAAATTACTGATTGATTTGGCTAAGTCAAAATGTGATTTCAAAGTTGACCATAAAACGATCGCTTTAAGATCAGACAAACTAACTAATAGCTGCATTATTTTTATAGCATCGTCTGCAAAATTATAGGAGATTCGCATAATTTCACGAAGGTTTACCTCATTCGGATCTTGTCCAGATGTGCATTTCTCCAAAGCCGATTCGTATAGTTTTCTTTGTTCTATTACTGAATTCTGAAGCTGCTCAATAAATGAATTTGATTTTGGAGGAGAAGCTGGTTGTGGTAGGTTCATAATCAATCTGGCATTTTTTTGTATTTCTTTAAAAGATTGTTTATAAGCTTTTTCTAGAGAATCCAGATCGATATTTTGTATTAATTCTAATTCAGGCTTTAACATGATCCAGGCTGCTCCCGGATCAGTTATTTGATTAATTACAATATTGATTTTCCCATCTACGATCATAACTTCTGGTTTTACGGCATTTGGATCAAATTTCAGTTCATTAACATTTCTAATTTGAATTTTAGTAGAATATGGACGATCGACAATATCGCCGATCAAAAAGAAAATTAATTTCCCAATATTTAGAATTTCTGCTTCTAATGCTTGTTCAATCGGGATAATTGATATTCCCTCAGCTTCCTTAGAATTTAATTTCTTAAAATCTTCATTAAAATCTGATCGAGTGGAAACATAGACTTCAGAAATATCAGGTTTATTTCCCTTTACTTTTAGAAGAAGAAATTGACTATTCTTTTTTGTTTTAATTAATGGTTTGCGCAGGATGAACGAATTATTGATCGATATCAAATCGCCATCCTTGACTGGATGAGAATTTAGCTCAGAAACGAATTCCTTTGTATTTATCAATCCCTCAATGTTATTCACAATCAAGGCTTTAATTTTCGTTGAATCATTTCTTTCCATCTTTATTTCCTCCTAATTAGAAACATCAATCTCCCCATTCATTAATTTTGGTAAAAGCTGATCCCGAAGTGATGAAAGGAAGCTTATTTCCTCTAAATTATTTTCGATCATTAAATATAATGTGGACAATAAATTTGAATATTTTACGACCACTTCTTTTTGTGGGATGATCATATTTATTCGCTTTAAATGAGAAGGTCCAAAATTTAGCTGAACACTTCCTGATGCATTTGCATTAACTTCTGCTAAGAAATAGTCTGATTGTAAAAACTGATACATAAATGGATAGGAAAAACGATCGACTGGTCTGAATCGTATGATACTTGTATTAAGCATTAACGGAAGATGCGATTTTCTGATTATTGCAGTTTTTCCTAATGTACCAGAAGTAGATACAATCATATCCTTTTCAGCTAATAAGAAATGAGAATATTTGTTGAAAGCTTCTTTTTCAGCGATAAAATTGGCTTTATCCAAATTAATATTGTTGTCTTCAATAAGCCTAATATTTAAAAAATGAATTCCCTCACTTGTGTATTGCCAATTTCGAATCCCTGGCCCTTCTAAAAAATCGAACATTTCTTCTAATTTACCCACTCTCCATCCCTTTGGAATCATGCCCAGTTCGCTCTCGACCAATTCACCGGTGGCGCCGGGAAAGTTGAAATCAACAAACCACTCCTTGAAAATAGCCTGGGCGATGGCTTCCAGGGTGGCATTGGTCTGACGATTGAGCTCAATTTTGTCATCCAGTGCGGAGAGAATATCAGCGATTCGGCGTTGAGTGGAAATAGGAGGAAGGTTAATCTCAATATGATCAAATGTTTCCCGAGTTATCGTATCGAATACCGCACCATGAGTCTTTCTTTTTATTTGCTCAATATTATATTTAAGCAAATAGTATAAAAAATCATTAGAGGTCATCGCTTTAGAATTTAATCCATAACAGGATTGGTTAAAAGCCATATCTTTTCCTAAAATAGCGAGTTCTCCGACAGTTCCCCTAGCTGATATGATTATTTGTCCTTTTTTTAGAATTTTTGCGCTTGAGTTATCTAACCCCAATTGTGTTATGCTTTTTTCAGTTTCAAAAACATATTTTTTTTCACCCCCAAAATCCACAACCGATAGCCATGGAATGTTTCCATTCCAATACTCAACAATATTAGTTCTAGGAGTCCCTCCGCCTATGATTTCCATAATTTCGGAAAGCTTGAATTTTTCCCACTCATTAGAACTCATAACCAATCCCCTCTAAATTCTTGCAATTTTTGGTTTATACATCAATCCTTTAAGCGAACCCCTTAGAAACTTGAGCAATTTGTGAACTTATTATCATTTTCATGTGTTTTCCTTTTTTGCATGAGCGAACCTATCATGTTCAAATAATTTGAAAAATCGAACAAGATAAATCTATCATGTTCAAAATTTGCCTAAATTTGAACATGATCAGCTTTCATAATTCCCTTGCAACAATTTGAATAAAGGCACATTAATGTAATAATTGCTGCGCCAGATTTTTTGTTTTTCAAGAAAGCCGGCTTCTGCCAGAGCATCTAAGTAAGAACCTGCCGTAACCCGCTTCACGCCCACATCCCGGATGACAAAATCAATTTTGGTGTAAGGATGTTTAAAAAGGGTGTTTAACAAATCCAAAGAATAAATTTTTGGCAGTTGCATTTTGATCTTTTCTTGAGTCTCCGCCATCAGGTCTCTTAACTGATGAATGGTCTCGATAGTTTCCATAGAGGTTAACTCCACACCGCGGAGCATAAAAACCAACCAAGCTTCCCAATTGTCATCCAAGGGATCGGTTCGTAATTGGGTTAGGTAAGCATTTTTTTCGCGAATAATATAACGGCTGAGGTAAAGCACCGGAAGATCCAATAAATCGTGTCGAACCAGGTAAAGCAAATTTAAAATACGCCCGGTCCGCCCATTACCATCATAAAATGGGTGGATTTTCTCGAACTGGTAATGGATCAAAGCCATCCGTACCAACGGGTCGAGTCCTTCGTCAACAGCCTCATTGAAAAAGTTCAGAAGCCGCTCAAGCAGCTCCACAATTTGGTCATGGTCTTGGGGCGGAGTGTAAATCACTTTTCGGGTAGCGGAGTTCCCAACAATTGTTCCCGGCTTGGTACGGATACCGGGTCCCGGTTCTCCGATTACCAAAACAGCTTGGATCGCGACCAAATCTTCCAAAGAAAGTTCCCCTTTGGTCTCAATACGGGAAAAACCGAGCTTAAGCGCCTCAGAATAGCGTCCAACCTCTTTTGCGGCGGCATTGTTGAATTGGGGAATATCCAATTCTTGCTTGAACAGTTCATCATGCGAGGTGATGATGTTCTCTATAGCCGAACTGTCTTTCGCCTCTTGCAATGCCAAGGTATTCAGCAGGATATCTTGATTGGGCAGCAACGGTGCAACGCCTTTGAGTTCAGCCAGCCGGCGGTGTGCCATGACAATTTGCCTATTGAGTGTATCGGATTGAGCGACTTTTTCGGGCGGAAACGCGTATAAGTCAGAAATCATACCCGATCCCCTTCAAATTTTCGCGAATCCGCTGCTGAAGCTCATTCCCGCGCGCAAACTGTTCGGCCAGTTGTGCGGTCAGTGTATTCATTTTTTC
>Ga0255342_1001421_pt1 | contig 34160 bp, 15 predicted proteins | sample wastewater_treat_3_FD_192416 | JGI IMG/M metagenome (GOLD analysis project Ga0255342, IMG submission 192416) | Wastewater microbial communities from Lulu Island WWTP, Vancouver, Canada - plant14 | ecosystem: Engineered > WWTP > Wastewater > Unclassified | place: Canada: Vancouver, British...
GCCGCCGGAAACGTGAGCACCGACACCATCAGCGCGCGCAAGACGCTCGATGGCACGGCGTGGATCTACACGACCGGGGCATCCTCCATGGCAGCGCCGGGACTGATTCCGGACAAGGATTCTCCGGCCACCACCGGCGTGTTTGCGGGGTCGAACGACTACCGCCTGCACGGCATGGACCGAACAGACGGGGACATGCTGTTCGGCCCTGTCGGCACTGTGAACTCCGTTGTGGACCGCACCGCCCCGATTCGGGACTTCGCGGCCTACGGGCTTCCGAACCCTATGGTGTTCGCGTCGTCGCTGGACGGCAACGTGTATGCCCGGAAGTATGAGAACTCGGGCTGGTCTGAAGCTTGGACACAGCAGGCCGTAACTGCAGGGTATCCGGTCAAAGTTAAGCCGGGCGGCAAGCTGCTCGTGACCATCAGCAATCTGCCTGAAGGCAAGACCAACCCGCGCAACATCGTGGTTGTCGGGACGTATGACAACAGCGTGAACAACAGCTTCGTTGCGATGGACATGGCGGACGGGGAGGTTCTCTGGACGACGACTCCGGGGACCCTGGCGACGGTGACGGGCAGCCCGGTGATCTACGGCAATATCGCCTATTTCACGAGCTACTCCTTCTCGGGGAGCCCGAGCATCTGGGCTGTCAACCTGACGAACGGCGCGGTAATATGGAGCCGCAGTGACGCGGGCAGCATCAGTTCCGCACCAGCGCTATCGGCTGATGGATCGGTGCTGTACGTAGGCAATGACGATGGGACGGTGTATGCGTTCTCGACGGCAAACGGCACGAGCCCGGCGCTCTGGACGAACGCTCTGGGGGACGGGGCGGTGTTCGGCGCTCCGTGGCCGGCTGGCGCTACGCTGTTCGTGTCGACGAGCAGCAAGGTTCACAAACTGAGCGCTTCGAACGGCGCATCGGCTGGCTCGCCCTGGCCGGTTTCCGTGTCCCTGCCTTCCATCCCGGTTGTGGGCGCATCGGGCAAGCTCTACGTGGGCGCCTCGGGCGGCGCCATCTACGAGATCGTCATGGACACCGGTGCGACGAAGACGAAGTCGCTCGGCGCGGCGGCGGGCACCATCGGCGACCCGGTTCTCGGGACGGACGACGGTCAACTCTATGTGGGCGCCGCCGACGGCCGCATCTATAAGGTCGCCGTTCCGTTGCCGTGACAAATGATACACTGGAGAGGAGGCGCGTCATTCGGCCGTCACCTCTCCAGGTCAAATCAGAGATGACAAGGTTTGTACGGACAACTAGCGTGGCTCTGGCTGGCGCCAGTTCATGCGCGGCTGCTGTGCTTTGCTTCGATTGAGTCGGGGAACAGGAACTCTACAATGACCCGAAAAAGAATCGCTATCTTGCTGATTGCAGTCGCTCTGAGCGCTTGCGTGTGCGCGGCTTCTGCCGCCGCGATACAGGTGCGTTACTATCTGGACGGCGAGTTGATGCCGGTGTATAGAGAAGTGCCCGACGGGGTACAGCTGCCGGTCGCCGCCGTCGAGGCGCTGATCGCCGGCCCCACCATGGAGGAGGCCGCCCAGGGATACGAGAGCGCGATTCCGCTTTCCGCCAAACTCGTGAAAGCGGCTCTTGACGGCGAAACGCTCAGCGTGGACATGTCCGCCGAGGTGCTGAAAGGTCTCGACGAGGCGCGGCTGTTCGGCATAAGCAAGCAGTTCCACTCCACGGTCGGCGACTTCCCCGCCATCACTGCCGTCCAGTTGACGTGCAAGGGACAGCTTCTGTCAACTTATCTCCCTGTGTCCGAACCGGTTGGTGTCTCGGCGCCCACAGTGATTCCGAAGTCCGTGGGACTCGCCGGGCTCGGCGGCAGGAATATCACGATTGGTCCTTCGCACGGGCGCTTCTGGAACGGCTCGGGCTGGTACTGGCAGCGCACGGACCCGTGTGGGTACGGGGAGGCCGTGCTCGAGGACACCAACTCCATTCGGCTGATGCAGTTCCTGTACCAGTATCTCACCCAGGACGGAGCGACGGTCCATGTACCGAGGGAGTTGAACGAAAGCCATTGCTGCAACCCGTACGAGGGCCTTCCTTACTGGAAGATGGCTGCCTACTCCTGGCTTCGTTCGAACGGCCTGCCCTGCTCTGTCTGGGCGAGTTACACCGGCAACTGCGGAGAGGAGACGGCAACCGGCCGCAACAGCGACGACATCCGGGCACGGCCGAAGTTCGCGGACTACCGGGGCTCGGAGATCTACATCGCCCACCACACGAATGCCGGCGGCGGCACCGGGATGGAGACTTACCGCGACACCGCCATGGACTACCCGGCCCACGAAACGAACAGCTACAATCTGGCGCTGAGTGTTCACAACAACACGTTGAATGCCATATATGACATGTATGACAGCAGCCTCGCCAACAGGGGCGTCAAGGACGCCGCCGGGGGCTTTGGCGAGATTCGCATACCCAACCGGCCGGCCTGTCTCGTGGAACTCGCATTCCATGACAAGTGCGATAAGGATGCCATCTATCTGACGGACGACTTCTTCCGGTCGGTGGCGATGTGGGGGATGTACAACGGCATCTGCGCCTACTTCGGAACATCCCCGACATGGGACAAGTACTCCTGCGAATATGTGAGCGACACTATTCCGTCCACAATGACAGAGGGACAGTCGTACACCGTCAGCGTGACATTCCGCAACAGGGGCGTGCTCTGGCGCGAGGGGCGGGCATTCCGGCTCGGGGCTGCAGGCGACAGCGACCCGTTCACAGGTTCCACGCGGTTCACCATTTCGGGCGATGTGCGCCCGGGCAACACGTACACGTTCACTTTCACAATGACGGCCCCCGCGCCCGGAACGTACACCACCGACTGGCGCATGGTCCGCGACGGTGTGGCCTGGTTCGGCCCGACGCACTCCGAAACCGTTACAGTCATCCCGTCGCACAACTACCAGAAGGGCTGGCTGCTCATCGGCCCTTACAGCAGCACCAGCATTGAAACTAACAGCCTCGGTGTGGATGAAGCGTCGCTTTGGGCGTCATCCGCTGTCTCTCTGAACGGGGATTCCTGGCAGAGCCACGACTCGGCGGGCAGCTACATAGACATGGACACGGTATTCGGGGCGCCGGACAATTGCACGGCGTATGCATGGAGCTACGTCTACACAGCCACGGCGAAGAACGTCTACATGTTCACCGGGTCGGACGATCAGCTCCGGATCTGGCTGAACGGCGTGAAAGTCCACGAGTATCTCAGCCCGCGAGGGCACGTCTACGACGCGAACTCGACACTCGTAACGCTGAACGCCGGGTGGAACCGGCTGCTCGTGAAAGTTCACGACGAAGGTGGAGGCTTCGGCTTCTCTCTCCGGTTCGCGGACGACTCAGGCGGAAGCACAGACACAACCGGCCTGACATGGCGCAAGGATGACTGGACGCCGACCTTCCAGATATCAACCATCAATGGCGCGGCGAACAACCCGGCGCCGGGTGCCCAGATATTCGCCAACAACCCGTCCGTGGCTGTTACGGGCACGGCGGGGATGTCCGGCGGTCCGGCGACGTGGACGGTCAGAACCCGTTCGTGGGGCTCCAACAACATTGACCCCGGCCCGGGCTGGCTGCCTGTCGGGACTGGCTCTACCACTGCGAGTTGGAGCCATACGGCCACACAGGCAGGACACGTGCGGCACCACTTCCAGACGCTGTCGCAAACAGGGCGGGCCTCGACCCAGTGGAACAACACGGGCGGGTCGAACTACTTCGATATGTTCGTTGACAACGCCGCTCCCGGGGCACCCGCGATCACAACGGCCACCCCAGCGGCAACGTCGGTCTCTCTGGCGCTCATGGTGCCGCTGGATAGCGGGTCTGGACCCTCGGCGGCAGACGGCGCGACAGAGTCCATCAACTCGAGTTCCTCGGACGTCAACGCCAACTGGTACCGGGCGGGCGCGGTCGGTGTGCAGGTGCGGCGGGGGTCCACGTCGGGCACTGTCGTGGCGGACTGGGGCGCGAACACCAGCGCAACCGACAACTCGCTGACCCCGAACACAGCGTATTCCTACTACATTCAGGCGCGCGACAACACGGCAGAGGCGCGCGGCGCGTGGCACAATTACACCGACTGGCAAGGACCTGTCGCAACGCGAACGCTCGCCGAGACCCCCACCCTCACCATAGGCGCTGTCACGGAGGCAACGATAGCAGCCCAGACATCCGGCGCGCTCACCAATGCGCCCGAAGGCCAGACGGCCACGATCGTCCTCAACCAGACTGATACGACGGACTCCGGGTGGACAGCAGGCGCGCATACTTCGTGGATCAGCACCGGCCTGCAGTCGAACGTGACGTACACGCTGATTGCGAAGTCACGCAATGCTGACGGCGTGGAAAGCCCCGCAAGCGCGGCTCAGGCGGTCTGCACATTGCCTCCGGCGCCCACAGCGGAGAACGTCACCTGCGACCGCAGCACAGGTCAGATGTACGCTGGAGATTCAGCGTTCACGTTCACGAACACACTCGGTTTCGGAACGGGCGGCAAGCCGAGCGCTCTAAACTACACATGGAACACACAGCCAACGCACACATTCGACGGGTCCGAGCAAGCGTGGACGTCTGGCGGCCTCGCGCTGTATGGAACCTCATCGAATAGCTGGTATCTTCATGTCCAGAGCGAGAACTCCGAGGGGACTCCGAACAGCGTCACCCTCACGCTCGGCCCCTATCTCATCAGGGTCGGGAAACCTCTGCCCCCGAGGCTTGTCACGGGAACGGGGGCAAATGGCATAATGACCCTCACCTGGATCAAGGGCGAGGGGGCTCAGACCACCGTGGTCGAGAAGTCGGGCTCCGGCAGCGGCCCCTGGGCCAGCGCCAGCACGGCGGAGGCCGGCCAAACATGGACCGATCCGTCAACCTATGCGCTTGGACAGATCGTGTATTACCGCCTGACAAGCGCTGATGAACTGGACCAACTCTCCGAGAACAACCCGATTGTCGCCGTACTGAACTCGTTCAGCGGCGTCAACATGTGGAACTACTCGACCGGAGCTGCGGCTCTTGCGGCTCCCAGCGTACTCGTCCAGACGGGGACGGTCTTCGCCGGATCGAACGACCGCCGCCTCCACTCCTTCCTCTCCAGCGACGGCCTGCCGCGATTCACCCCTGCCGAGACCGGCGGAGCCATCTCCGGGCGGCCGCCTGTGTCGCCGTATGTCGCCGGATACACCGGACAGCTTGTGTTCACGGGCTCGCAGGACACATACGTTTACGCTTACAACGCCGCCGACGGACAGCCGGTGTGGTCGGTCTCGCTGGGTTCGGGCAATCAGATCGTCGGGAAGGTAGCGGGCCAGATATGGGCCCCGGTAACAGCCGGCCCGTTCGCGGGCCAGACCCGGACGCTGATCCTGGCGCCCACGTATAACACTTCCACGCCTACCGGGAACATGCTTGTTGCCCTGGATGGCGCAACAGGGCAGGAGGCCTGGCGGTTCGCGCCCGGCAACCTCGATATCATCCCGGGTTCGCCCGCAATCAACACGGCCGCGAACATCGCGGTGTTCGCGAGTTATGCGGGCGTGGGCGCGTCACAGCCGAGTCTCTGGGCACTGGACACCACAAACGGGCAGATGCTATGGAGCCTGACTCTCGGGCACATATCGGGCTCGCCCACAACGAGTCTGGACGGCGCGGCGGTCTACGTCGCCAGCGACGCGGGAGTGCTCTACAAGGTCAACACCACAACCGGACAGGTTGTATGGAGTTTCCCGTTCGGAGGAGAGCCCTACGGCGCGCCGTGGGTTCACTATACAGGCTCGATGCTGTTCCTTGCCGACGAGGACGGCAAGGTCTGGAGCATTCTGGATCAGGGCTCGTCAGCGGCCATCAACCCCGCCTGGGGCTCCGGCTCGGGATATGCGCAGGTTCAGAGCCCTAGCCAGGTGGTTCTTTCGGACATCGCCGGCAAGATGTACGTGGGGGCGTCCGACGGCAAGATATGGGAACTCTCGGAGACAACGGGCGCGGGCAGCTATATTCTCATAGCAAGCGCGGTTGGCGATCCGGTAGTGCACCGGCAGGCGTCGCGGCTGATGTTCGGATCAGCGAGCGGCCGCATTCACTGCCTCACCATTCCCTTCGTTCGGTGTGACGAGCTGCGAATCTTCGGACTCGAGATGGGAACAGGCCTGCTGTATCCGGACGGCCCGTTTGGCGCCTATGACTTCTACGGCCTGCGCGCAAGGGCCACCTGGCGCGGACTGGGACCGGGCGCGCATGTGCAGACCACCCGCTGGTGGACGCCGTCAGGTCATCTGTACCAGCAGTTCACGACCGCGTTCTCGGCGCCTGGCGACGGGTATCCGCAGCAAGTCTCCGTGGACGTGCCGCTCGCTGGAACCGGCGCTCAGAGACTGCTCGGGCAGTGGAAGGTCGAGGTGTTCCTGGACGACACGACGACCGTTCAGGGGACGCGTTATTTCATCCTTCAGTAGCCAGCCGTTTGAGGCCGCCGCGTCCTACGCGCGGCGGCCCAGAATGGCATCCATTGCCCGGGAGGTGTTCTCGATAAGCACCTCCGGGTAGTGCTTGTACCCGGGGATCATCTCGGCCGTGAGATAGCCGCTGTAGCCCGCGTCGTTCAGCGCTGAGATCACTCCCGGCCAGTTCACGTCCCCCGCCAGCAGGTCCACAAACCCACCAGCCGTGCCGACGTCGCGCCGGAAGTCCTTGAGATGCACGCGCTTGATGCGGTGGCCGAGCATGGTGATCCAGTGTTCCGGGTATCCGTTGACCATGCAGTTGCCGACATCCAGATAGCTGCCGACCCATGGCGAGCCGAACTGATCAATGAATGTCCGCATTGCGAGCGGGTCCACCAGAAACTTGCTCCAGACGTTCTCGACGGCCAGCGCCACCCCGGCGGCCCTCGCATGAGGTTCCAGCGCGCCGATGGCATCCGTGGCGCGGCCGTACACTGTCTGGTAGTCAACAGGCGGCGCGGGCAGGAAGAACACATCCACCGCGCCCGGTATCACAAGAACAGCGTCAGCTTCGAGCCAGTGAGCCAGATCAATGAGGCTTCTCGCAAGGTCAAAGCCCTCCTTGCGCACGGCCGCGTCTTCGTCTGTGAGAGACTTTTCCCAGAATATGGCGCAGGCCACCGAAGAAATCTGGATGCCGGCGTCCTTTGCCTGGCGCAGAGTCTGTTTGGCCTGGGCTTCGGTCGTTCGCGCGGTCAGGTCCCCCGCGGGCGACAGGCAGACTTCGATGGATTCGAACCCCGCCTTCTTTGCCCTCTCGAACGCACCGGCAACCGGCAGGGCGCCTTCCAGGCCGCCTGGAAACGACCAGTAGCTGATTCCTTTTATGAACATAATATGCCTCGCTTCCGTGATCATGCCCCCGGCCGGCCACCCGGGGCAGTAGCTATGGCAGGAACTTCAAGGAGATGACCGAAACATCCTTCGCGCCAACGCAGGCCCGCACACACCAGCCGTCGCCGCCGGTCTGCACAGCGGCGTCGCTCTGCAGGCCCATCGCCGCAACGTCGGGCGCGGCACGGCCGATATCAAGCTGGATATCCCTCTCCTCAGGTGCGTCCTTCAGGTTGAAACAGACGAGCACTGCTGAGAGCCGATTCGGATGAATGTGGAGATGCGCAAGCTCGTCAATCCCGATGAACTGCCCCTGTGTGAACTCCTCGAAATGCCTGTTGTAGAGCGCAATCGCCCGCCGGTATCCCTCGAAGACGGCAGGTGATGCCTTCAGCGCTCCCCCCACCCCGATATGATGGACGCACGACGCGACGTACCAGAACGCGAGCGCATTTTCGTTGTCGGAGATCATGTTCATGTGCAGGAACAGCGGGACGGGTTCGGCTTTGCGCAGGTGGTAGAGAGCAAACAGCTTTTGCGAGAGCAGGTCTGAATAAGTTTTCCACATAAACTCATACGCCCACTTCTCATCGTAGCTTCCGGGCCGGGAATAGAGATACCAGACCGGAGTGCGGTATTCGCCGGACTCGACATGATCGTGCATCTCGATTGTGACCGGGCCGCCGCTTTCGTGAAGCTGCGCGAACATCCTGTTCAGCGCCTCACACCAATCTGGTCTGGACAATGGCACAGCATGCCCGTGCGACTGGTCGTGGCACGAGGTTCCCGGCCACGGCCAGTCGTGAAAATCGGAGTTGACGAATACAAAGCCCGCGCGGATGAGGCGGCCAAGGTTCTCCCGATAGACCTCCGCCCAACGGCTTGCGGGACAGACGCCGTACAGCTTCACCTCCCCGAAATCCTCAGCGATGCAGCGATCGCCGTCCGGTCCGAGGGCGTAGCAGCCTTCGGCAATCTCCGGGTCCGTGGTGTGCAGGGATGTCCAACAACCCACGTTTAGACCATATGCTGCCGCATCAGCGACGATCTGCTCGGGCGGCCCCAGACGCTGCTCGTCCCAGGCGGTGGAGCCCCACACCGTCTCCCATCCGGGGTCGAGGTGGATGAGTCCGGCGCCGAGTTCGCTAACGCGCTTCATTGCCCGGATCAGGTCTGCGCGCGAGTAGGAAGGACCGAAATCGTGATAGGTGTTGTAGGTAACGGGCAGCGCTCGATATCCCTCCAGCCGCCCGGCCAGCGTCCTGACCAGCATCGCGCGAAACAGCCGGACGCCTTCTTCCCAACCGCCATCGAAGAAGACGCAGCGGGTGGCGGGGAAGCGCACCGCGCCACCGGCGAACGCGCGATGGAGGTACGGGCTGCGCGTGCGATGGCAGTCTCCGTCCGGGCCCACCGAGCCGATCTGGACAACGCGCCGCCCGCCTTCTTCGCGCACGGCGAGAGGGACGAAACACGTGTCGGGGTCGGGCGACGGGAGTCGCATCACCAGCAGGCCGCGATTTCCGTCTTCAACAATCCAGCCCTCGGCAAAGCCGCTGAATGTGGCAAGTCCCGACAGGTTGAAAGACTGGTCCGCCCCGTCAAGCCCCACCTTGAACGGAAGCGGATGCGCGCGGAACCCGTCGAGAGGGCCGCCCTCGAACTCCGAGCCCATAAGCAGATCGGTGAGCGATGCGCCATCGGGCAGATGGAGAGTGATCGTCTCGTCGTACGCTCGCGTGGCCGGGGCTTCGGACGTCTCGATAACAAGCCGCACGCCCTGGGTTTCTGCTTCTCGTCGCTCCGCGGGAGAGTCTTTGCGCGCCGGTGGCAGAACGAGTTCGATGCGCTCGCCCGTTGAGAGGGCGGCTCGCGCGCGGAAGACACGCGCATCCCAGCCCTGCCAGCCGGCACAGGACGCGTCGAGATTATCCGCGGAAACTGGAGGAAGCAGACCTGCCATTGAGTGACTCCAAAGCGCGGCGAAGGGCTCCGCGCGGCAATGCTACCTCAAACAGGCCCCAAAACTCAAGGGACTGGCGCGCATTCGCCGGACGCCCTTCAGCAGCAGGCCCGGAGAGAGGCGAAGGAGCCGCGGCGCTCAGGCTGCGGCTCCCGGGACTCAAAGGCCGCCGGGAGGCTACCGGACGACCATCTCCACCGGAGCGGCGACACCGCGCGCCTCCGGGTTGTAGTACTGATACACCACCGACTCCGGCGTTTTGGCGCGGATGGGGAACTTCGCCTTCAGGCGATACTTGAACGTCAGCGGCTTGCCGGATTCGACCTTTTCGATGTAGATGATCGCCTGCCGCCCGGTGAGGCTGTATTTCTGGAAGGTCTTGTCCTTTACGAGCTGTTCCAGGTCTTCGGCCATCACTTCGAACCCGGGAGGCGTGCCGAGATCCACAATCACCATGTTCGCCGTCCCATTCCGGCCGTCCGCCAGACCGTTGAATGCGACAGTGACCGTGCTCGTGACAACGTCGTTCGCATCGAGCTGGGTTCGGTCGTAGCTGACGTCTATCTCCATCTCCTTCTTCCGGGCAGGAATGCCGCGGACCCAGGGCAGGTAGTAATAGCTGCTGATCTGGAAGAGAGACGAACCCTTGCCGCTGAACCGGATCTCGACCTTGTTGTCGCCTTCCTGAATGAACTTCTTGCAGTCCACCTGCCGCAGCACGTCGCTGTTCTCGGGCGTGATCTTGAAGCTGCCGGCTTCTTTGCCGTTCACAAGCACGGTTACGTCCGCGTTGATCTCCTGCGTGCGGTTCTCCATCGAAGAGATGAGCGCCTTCAGCGAGAAGATCGTGGCCTGAGTGCTGCCCCAGGTTCCGTGCGGGTCTTTCGATTTGATCAGGAATGTCAGCGCATCGGTCACGATGTCGTTGTAACGTCCGGTCTGCGCCAGCGCGAGGGCGGCGAGGGCCGTGGTCTCGATATCCGCCGTCTGGCCGGTTGAGCTTACGGCGGTGTTGCCCTTCGTTGTCCAGTACACTCCGCGCTCGTCCTTCTGGCGCAAGTCGGCCAGCTTCTGGCACATGTCAATGCACTTGCTCTTGCCGTCCGGGGAGGCCAGGAACGCGTTGGCTGCCAGCGCAAGAGCGTAAGGGTCATCCACCTTTGACCAGTTGGCCGTGAGATACGACAGCCCCTTCGAAACGGCGCCCCCGCTTTCACCCGACGACGCCAGCGCCCAGAGGACGTACGCGGTTGTCCGGAAGTCGTCGGTCTGTCGGTTGATGGCGCCCTCCGCGATGCCGCCCTTGTCCGGTGTCCACGTCCCGTCTGCCGCCTGCTTGGAGACCAGCCACTTCTGCGTGCGCTCGATGACCGCCGGATCCACCTCGTACACCTTGCTCATGTCGCTGAACTCGAGCAACCCGTAGGCCGTCAGCACCTGGTTGGCGGGCGCGTTGCCGAACCACTCGAAGCCGCCGCCCGGCACTTCGTACGAAAGCAGCCGCTGATAGCCGAGGTTGATGTACTGCTCCGCCTTCATCTGCACTTCGGGCGTGGACTGCTTCGTGGAGCGGAGATACCCCAGAACAAGCACATTCGGGTAGGTCGCGCTCGAGGTCTGCTCGAAGCAGCCGAACGGCATTCTCAGCAGGCTATCCATGCCCTCCACTACCTGGCTGAAGATTCCGGGATACACCTTCACAAGGATGTTGCTGGCCCCGTCTATTGCGCTGGCGGGGATGGTTACGGTGCGCGTCACGTCCTTTTCGAGGCGGTCGTTGATGCTGTCGTCGAAGCGCTGCCCGTCCGGGACAACCTCTATCTCGCGGCGGATGGCGTCGTTCATCTTGCTGCCGTACGCGTGAACGGTGAGCTTGTGCCAGCCGATCTGTTTCACCTTGAGACGATAGTGAACCGCCCGGACCTGGTTCGCCTCGATCAGCAGAACCTGCTTCTCTGTTCCTTCCAGCTCGAACCACGGCTCCTTCGTGAGCACCAGCTCGACCTTCTGTTCCTTCGGAAGGTAGTTGTACACCGCGATGGGCACCGATACCTCGTCGTTCTGGGTGAGCGCGACGGGGAGGTCAATGTCTATGAAGAAGTCCTGGAAAACCTTGATGCCCTGCGTTGTCGAGCCGAGCAGCCCGTTCAGCGACGAGCCCATGGCGGTGAGACGCCAGCTCGTAATGGAATCGGCCATGTCGAGCGTGACGCTGGCGCGGCCGCGGTCGTCGGTGATGACTGCGGGGTTGAAGTAGAGAGTCTCGGGGAAGAACTCACGAACACGGACTTGCGGTCTGCCCCCTTCGGCGGGCGAGGAAGAGCTTCTGGCAAACACGACGGCCTTCTCGCTCAGATCGCCCGTGACGACCGCATCGAAAACCGCGGCCCCGGCCGCGGCCGGTGCTCCCACCGCCAGATTGCGCCGGGCGATGCCGCCACCGAAACCGCCGAAACCATCGAACCACAGCTTCGCCTTGTCTTGCTCGTCTTCCCAAACCAGTGCGTTGGCGATCAACTGCGGATCCTGTTGCGCCTCCGGGAAGCTCCGCACGACGATATCGTCCACATTGCCCTTGCGCCCATCAGGGCCCGTGCTGCGGATGGCCAGCCCCCGGCGGTACCCGCCCCAGGGACTGGCCATGAACTCGTACGCCCTGCCCCACTCGTCGTTGAGGGTGCTCTTCGGAAGCTTCCCCTCGCGAACGAGATAGTGAATGCCGCCGAGTTCGTCCAGGTTGGCCTGCGGCGAGGTCTGATAGAAGGCCCTTACGGCGTTTGCGATAGCTGCGCAGTCAGCAATCACGCCCTTTGAAAGCTCCGCGCGGTGCTTCTCGATCTTGGCGGCATAGCTGTCCTGATTGAGCGTGAAGACCGGCCGCGAGGCTTCGAGCTTCTCTTTCTGCACTGCCGCGAAGAGGGCTTTCGCCGCCTGCTGCTTCCCGGGCTCCAGAGCGCCCTCGCCTCCCCTGACAGGCCGCACGATGTCGTCCGGCGTGATCCCGTGAATCTCGTACTTCGGCTCGGACAGCTCCTTTTCGAGCATGAAGTAGATGCGCTCGAGCCCTGGCTGAAGCTCCTGCAGAGCGTAAACGCTCTCGTCGACAATAGTCACACCGAGCGCCGCGGCAAGCCCCCCGCCCCGGCTGTCGGTGACTGTGAAATCGAGCTTTGCCGGGTTGCCAGGGAGGTATTCTTTCTTATCCGCCCGGACGCTGATGTTCATTTCCGTCGCCGGCTGAACGTAGACGGCGCGCGTGTCGCGGACGATGTTGCCGCTCCGCGAAATGCGATAGGCGTGAAGCTCTAGCGTGCCGGCCATGTCGGCCGTGAGCGGCAGATTCATACCCCCCTTGCCCGCGGAGAACGGAAGCGTTCGCGTCAGAATCGTCTGCCCGTCCTTGACGGCATCGAGGTAGACGAAACCCGAGCGCTCGGACGAGAGCGCCGTCAGGTTCACCTCCTGCCCGACAACCGCAACCGCCTTATCCGTTCGCAGCAGAACCGACTCCTCCAGCGGTTTGACCGAGAGTGTCTGATAGGCCTCCACCTTGTTTTTGTCATCGTCCATCGCCCACACGAGGACATCGAGCGTGTCAGATGCAGGCGTGACGCTCACCTCGCCGATTCCAAGCTCATTCACGGACACGGTCTGAAGCAACTGATCCACATACTGCCCCCGTTGGATATCTTTCTGAAAGCCGGCCTTCTTGCCCTTGAAGGGCGAGCCATCCGGGTAGCTCAGGACGATATACAGAGTGTTCTCGACCTTCGGAATGAGCTGGCCGCCCTCGGGAATGATCTGCACCCTGATCGGGTCTTTCGCCACCGGCACCATCGCCGTCACTGTCTCGGCGTGGCCGGCGCCGTCGGTGACCTTCACCTCGGCCTTGAAGAACGCATCGCCCTGCTCGAGCGGCTGCCCGGCGAAGGCATCCGGCAGCTTCTGCTCGAACTCGAACGTGCCGGAGGCATCTGTGTCCCCGGTTATCTCGGCGAAGTCGTTGAACCCCACATCGAACTTCGCGAGCTTGACGTTGACCTTCCCGCCGTCCACAGGCTTGCCGAAAAAGTAGTCCGCGTGGATTGTCCCCTTCACGGTCTCGCCGGGCAGGTAGAACTTGCGCCCGGTCTCGAATCGCACCTTGAACTTCGGCAGGACGTAGCGTTTGACAGTGACCTTCTTCTCGACCTCATCCTTCCCGACCACCGCCCGGATGGTATACTCCCCCTGGTTGATCTCATTGGCGAGTTGGAAGTCCGTGCCCGCTACGCCGAACTTCGACAGATCCTGCGTCTTCTTGAGAACCTTGTTGCCTTTGGAGTCCATCACTTCGATCAGGCAGGGCTGGCCCGCGACGGGCTGGAGCGACGGAATCTGAAGCGCGAGCGCGCGGATGTGGATGATCTGCGAAGGCTGATAGATGGGCTTGTCGGTCCTCAGGAGCACGCGCGAAAGGCGCTTGATGCGGATGTCTGAGGTGACCTCGTCCTTTTCCCCCATTCCCTCGGCCACAACACGCAGGACGTAGTTCCCCTCACGCTTCTCCGGCACGGCAAACGACGCCTCGATGGTCCCCTTGCCGTTCGTGCGCCCGTTGAACAGCGTCTCGAAGTCCTTCGAGTCCTTCTCGGCAAGCGAAATCCGCACGGGAGCGCCGGCGACCGGGCTACCGCTGAGGTGGTCGGCGGTGATGACGCGCACGGTGGCATTGCTGCCCGCCAGCCACTGATCCTGCCCGAGCACGCGGGTCTCGAGGCGGATGCGCGGAACGGCCGCCTGCGCCATCAGCACACACCAGACGGCCGTGCTCCACACCGCGACCGCGCCGAACGCGACCAGTTTTGTCAGCTTCCTGTCAGCTCTCATGGTTTCTCCTCAAGCCTGCCACTATTTGATGCTTTGATGAGCACCGGGCCGCATTCCTTCAACGGGCGCTTCTCGCTGGCGCGCGCCGTGCGGTATAATGCGGCGGCTCTAAGGCGAAGGGGGACTGGACAGGACAAACGTATGAGATCAGTGCACACAGTGATTCTGATTGCGGCGTGCGCCGCGATTGTGTCAGCGCAGGGCGCCTGCGCCGCCGCAAAGAAGCAGGGCAAAATGACGAAGGTGAAAGACATCATCATCTACCAGGACAAGATGTTCTACAGCGCGTTTCCGTCGCTGGTCGCGCGCAAGGACGGCGAGATTCTGTGCGCATTCCGCCGTGCTCCCAACCGCAAGCTACTCTGGGACGGCTGGTACACGCACACGGACGCAAACAGCTATCTTGTGCTCGTACGGTCTAAGGATGGCGGCAAGACCTGGACACATGACCCGGAGCTGATCTTCGCGCATCCGCTTGGAGGCTCGCAGGACCCCTGCATGGTGCAGCTCAAGGACGGTTCGATCGTCTGCACGAGCTACGCGTGGGCCATGATTCCCCAGCCCGGGCAGGACAAGATGGGCACGACCCTCTCACACCCCCCCTACTCCTTCCTGGGCGGGTACATCGTGCGCTCCGATGACGGCGGGAAGAGCTGGAAGGGCCCGTTCGTGCCGCCGGCGCTGCCGGGTGAGGCCTCGAAGGACGCGCTCGGCAAGCCCTGCCCCACCTTCAACCGGGGAGCGATGATCCAGATGAAGGACGGGCGGCTGCTCTGGGCTGTGGTTCAGATGCAGAGCGTGAAGCTGCACCACTCGTCAGTTCATCTCATTGAGTCCAAAGACCGGGGCGAAACCTGGACATACGTATGCCCCATCGCACAGGATGACGCAGTCACCTTCAACGAGACCTCCCTCATAGAAACGTCGAACGGCGATATCGTCGCCTTTCTTAGAACGGACGGATTCGACGGCAAAGCAACGGTCGCGCGCTCGACAGACGGCGGCAAGAGCTTTCAGAAGTGGGAGGACGGCACGTTCTTCGGGCATCCGTTCCATATGCTCCGGCTGCCAGACAAACGGGTGCTGCTTGTGTACGGCTATCGCCAGGCGCCGTTTGGAATACGAGCGCGGGTGCTGAACGCGGAGTGCGCCGACTTTGCGGAGGCCGAGGAGATCGTCCTGCGCGAGGACGGCGGAAACAGCGACATCGGCTACCCGTGGTCGGCGATGCTGCCGAACGGCGACGTTTTGGTCTCCTACTACTTCAACGTCAAAGACGGCCCGAGGCATATTGCGGGCACGATTCTGCGGATGGAGTAGAGCCTGGCTGGCTGAAGCAACATGCGGATTCTACTGGTATCCGACGACGAGCGCTCCATAGCCGGGGTCCGGCGTGAACTGGTGCTGGCCAACCATCAGGTGCTCTGGTGCGCCAGCGACAGCGACTCGCTGGCGGATGCGCTGGCAGCCATGGCGCCCGAGGCGCTGGTGCTCGACATGGCCGGGTCCGGCCCCGGGGCACGCACAGTTCGCCAGAGACTCGAAAACGAGTTCGCAATCCCTCCCATGCCCACATTCGCCCTCATCCACAGCGAAGCTCTTCCCGACTTCGACCTGGCGTGGGGAGCGGACGACTTCGTGGTTGTCCCGGCGGCGGCCGGTGAACTGGCGGTCAGAATCCGGCTGCTCTTCTGGACGCAAAGCCGGATTCGCGAAGAGGGGTCTATCAGCTTCGGCGATCTGGTTGTGGATTTCGCGAACTACGAAGTGCGCGCCAGCAGCCGCGCGCTCGACCTCACATACAAGGAGTTCGAGCTTCTGAAGTATCTGGTAACCCACCGCAGCCGCGTGCATACCCGCGAGTCGCTTCTTGCCCGGGTGTGGGGCTACGACTACTTCGGAGGCGAGCGCACCGTCGACGTTCACATCCGCAGGCTTCGCGGGAAACTCGGCCCCGAGTACGCCGACGTCATCGAAACGGTTCGCGGAGTCGGCTACCGCTTCGCGCCCCCGCGGCGCACTGACGGAACAGAAGATTAACATCCCCGAAACACAGCCGTAACATCCGCACCCCAGAATGGCTGCAGGCTGGGGAGACCTCCGGCCCGCGGAGAGTTGCAGATGGTGACGACAGACAGCGGCGATACAGCGTGGATGCTCGCATCCACGGCCATGGTGATGCTGATGACACCCGGGCTTGCGCTGTTCTACGCAGGAATGGTGCGGGCGAAGAACGTGCTCGGGACTATGATGCACAGCTTTGTGATGCTCGGAATGGTGGGGGTAACGTGGGTTCTGTGGGGCTATGGCCTCTCATTCGGTGGCGACGGAGCGCTGATTGGCAACCTGAGCTGGTTCGGGCTTGCCGGAGTCGGCGATCTTCCGAATGCGGATTACGCGCCGACTATTCCGCACTCGCTCTTTGCGATGTATCAGGGCATGTTCGCCATAATCACCCCCGCCCTCATCTCGGGAGCGCTCGCGGAGCGGATGCGATTCGGGGCATTTCTCTGGTTCATGGCGCTGTGGTCCACGGTTGTGTACACGCCAATCGCGCACTGGGTGTGGGGTAATGGCGGCTGGCTGAGAACCCTTGGCGCACTCGATTTCGCGGGAGGCACGGTCGTTCATATATCATCGGGCAGCGCGGCTCTCGCCGGGGCAATACTGCTCGGACGAAGGTTGCGCCTCGGGCACGAGGACCTTGCTCCGCATAACGTCACGATGACGGTTCTGGGGGCGGCGATTCTCTGGTTTGGATGGTTCGGATTCAACGCCGGCAGCGCGCTGGCCGCTAACGGCCTCGCGTCGGCGGCGTTCCTGACCACCAACACGGCGGCGGCGGCGGCGACACTGAGCTGGCTGCTCGCGGAGCGCATTCATACTGGCAAGGCGACGGCGCTGGGAGCGGCGTCCGGCTGTGTGGCGGGGCTGGTTGCCATCACCCCTGCAGCCGGTTTCGTTCCAGCGTGGGCCGCGGTTATCATAGGTTTTGTGGTGAGTTTCCTGAGCTACGGCGCCATCCGCCTCAAGACCAGGCTGCGCTATGACGACGCTCTGGACGTTGTGGCGGTCCATCTCACCGGAGGAGCGTTCGGCGCTCTGGCGACCGGGCTGTTTGCCTCCCGAGCCGTGAACCAGAACGGCGCCGACGGGCTTTTCGCCGGAGGGGGCTTCGCGCTTCTCGGGCGGCAGGCGCTTGCTGTGAGCGCAACTGCGGCCTTCTCGTTTCTGGTGTCGTGGGCAATACTGAGGGCTATCAGTCTTGCAGTCCCTCTGCGTCTTGACCGCGATGACGAGACCGTCGGGCTGGACCTGTCGCAGCACGGTGAAGTCGGCTACAATCTGGAAGCCGTGTGATCCCGGGCGCCGGCCCGGCGTGTTCATCTTGAAAGGACAGACAGTTGACCAAAGTCGAAGCGATCATACGCCCGAACAAGCTGGAGGACGTGAAAGCGGCGCTGGACGCGCTCGGAGTGCAGGGCATGACGGTAACGCACCTGATGGGCTCGGGCAAGCAGCGCGGGCGGACGCAGCACTACAGGGGACAGGAGTACGTCGTCAACCTCCTCGACAAGACGAAGATCGAAACCGTTGTTTCGGACGATCAGGTGGACGAGATCGTCAAAGCCATCACAAAGGCGGCATCGACAGGCGAGATCGGGGACGGCAAGATATTCCTGTCGCGCATTGACGACGCCATCAGAATCCGCACGGGCGAATCGGGCGACTCCGCCCTCAGGTAGCCCGCGCCGCGGAGCCCGGAGCGTGTGAGCAGCCGCCCCGGATCCCGCGCACGATACCGCATTCACACAACAAGGGCTGCTCGGATAAGGACGGAAGAGTAAAGCAGTGGCAGGGCCCAAAGAAGCGCCTTATGATCAGTCTTGGATTGCACAGGCACGCAAGGACCTGACCTCTCTGGCCATGGTCGAAGACCTTGCCGATTTCGTCACCGCGCGACGGAGCGAGGTGATCGAGCGCGCGGCGGACCTGCCGGGCGAGGCGCGCACGCGCCTCCTGAGCGATCTGATTGACATGGTCGTTCGCCGCATGCTCGAAGTTGCCTGCGAGCCCACCGATTCCACGCCGAGCCTGCTTTCGCAGGCGGAACGATCGCTGTCTATTGTGGCGACAGGCGGCTACGGGCGGCGCGAACTGGCCCCGTTCAGCGATGTGGATATCAACTTTATCGCCGCCTCCGAGGACGATCCGGAAGTCGACGCTATCACCCGGCGCATGTTCCGCCTCATTATGGATGTCCTGCTTTCGGGGGCGAAGCTGAAGGTCGGATATGCCTACAGGCTAGTCGGAGAAGCCGGTGCCCTGCACCACCAGAATCAGACAGCTCTGCTCGACGCGCGGTTTGTGGCCGGGAGCCGGGAGGTGTACCAGTCCTTTCAAGACGAGCTTCGCCGCAGCATCCAGCCTGTCGCCTTCATTCACGACAAGATGAAGGAGCGCGAGGCGGTTATAGCCAGGCAGGGGACCTCGCTCTATCTTGTGGAGCCGAACATCAAGGAGGGCGAGGGCTCGCTGCGCGATCTTCAGCTCGCGGGTTGGCTGGCTCAGGCGGCGTACGGATTCGAGAGCCGAACCGTGTGGGAGGATATGCGCATGCACGGATTGCTTTCGACAGCCGAGACAGCCGAGGCCGCCGAGGCAAGGGAGTTCTTTTCGCGGTTGCGCTGGGAGATGCACGTTGCGGCGGGCAAGCAGGCGGACACACTGACAGTGCCAAAGCAGGAAAGCGCGGCGGCGAGTCTGGGATATGCGGACACCCCGGAGGAGTCCGGCGTCGAGAAGCTGATGCGCGACTACTACCGGCATGCCGAGGTGGCCCGGCGAACGGCAGAGAAGGTGGTGAGGCGGGCAACGGGGCTGCAGCTCGAACTCGAGCACGGCCTCGACGCAAGGGACGGCAGGATTATCCTGCAGAATCCCGAGGCGTTCCAGAACGATCCCGCGGCCTGCATTCGCGCATTCGCATACTGCCAGCGCTATGGGCTCACCTTCGACCAGCCCGTGATTGACGCGATACGCGCGGCGACCGCGAGTTGCCCCGCGCCGATTCACGACCCCGAAGCCGCGAAGCTGTTCCTTATGATTCTGGGCGGCGCCAACGTCGCCACGACGCTGACGAGCATGGCACACTGCGGGGTGCTGCAGTGGTTCGTTCCGGAGTTCGGGCGCGTTATGCGGCTGGTGCCGTATGATCCGGCGCACGAGTTCACGGTAGGATGGCATTCGCTCACGGTTGTGCAGCACTGCGAGCGCCTCGGCACGAGCGGCGACGAGGACATGCGCAGGCTGTACTCAACGCTTCGCCAGCCCGAACTGCTGTATCTGCTGGCGCTTGTGCACGACAGCGGCAAGGCCGTACGGGGCGAGGAGCATGCCGAATCCGGCGCCCGGATAGCGGCGATGGCCGGGAAGCGGCTCGGACTGGACACGGAATCCGTTGAACGGCTGCAGTTCCTCGTCCGCAATCACCAGCTTATGTCGGACACCGCGCGGCTGCGCGACCTGACACTGAGAAAGACGGTTGACGATTTCACGGCAGTCGTGGACGAGGTTGATACCCTCACGATGCTTTTCATCTTCACGAATGCGGACATTCTGTCTGTCGGTTCCAGGGCGTGGAGCGAGGTGCAGGGTCGTTTCCTGCGCGAGTTGTATTTCCGCGCGGAGCGCGCCATTCTCACCCGCGCCCCCATTTCCGACACGGACGAGGACATGGCTTTGCATCGCAGCAGAGTGCGGCGCGAACTCTCGATCACGTCCCTGCCCGAGAAAGCCGTCGACGAGCACATAGCCCTGATGCCCGCGATGTATCTCCTCAACACCGGCCCCGAGGAGATGGCCGCGCACATCGCCGCGATTCAGCGGGCTCGCAACGGGCAGCCCTCGGCTGACCTTCGCACGGAGCCGGGATCGGGCTTCACGGAACTCACCGTGTGCGCGCTGGACGACCCGGAGCCGGGCCTGCTTTCGAAGATTGCCGGGGCACTGTGGGCGATCGACGTAAATGTCCACGCGGCTCAGGTGTTCACCCGGAAGGGGCAGGACAAGGTCGCGCTCGACCAGCTCTATGTTGACTTCGAGGGCAAGCCCCTGCCCGAGTTCAAGAAGGCTCAGGTTGAGAAGGAGCTTACGGAAGTGCTGAGGGGCGACCAGACCGTGCACGGGCTTCTCGCCGAGCGGAACAAGGAGCTGAAGCCCGACTACAGTTCGCTGTCGCTCGAGGTGCTGAACCATCTGTCTGAGCAGCACACGGTCATTGAGGTGCACGCAAGCGATCAGCCGGGGCTGCTGTACCGGTTCACCCGCGCAATCGCCAGCCTGGGCTGGGACATTCATTCGGCGAGGGTGAGCACATGGGGCGCCGAAGCCCGGGACGCGTTTTACGTGACGGCTGGCGGCGGCAAACTGGGCCCCGACGCCGCCGATCGGCTCGAGGAGGCTCTGAAACGGGCCTGAGCGGGCCCGGCCGAGAGGTTGGACTGATGAAACTCGTGATGGCGGTCATCCGGCCGCACAAACTGCAGGAGGTGAAGAACGCCCTATCGGAGATAGGCCTGGCAGGCCTGACTGTGACAGAAGTGCGGGGGCACGGAAGGCAACGCGGCCAAGTCGAGAAGTACCGCGGTCTTGAGTATTCAATCGATCTGCTGCCCAAAGTGAAAATCGAAGTTGTCTGCAGCGACTCTCAATCCGAGGACGTGATTGAGATCATCGTGCGCGCGGCAAGAACAGGCGAAGTCGGGGACGGGAAAGTATTCGTCCTCCCTGTCGAGGAGTCGGTAAGAGTCCGAACCGGCGACAGGGGTCCCGGGTCGCTCTGAGCCGTCAGCCGGCAGACACAAGAAGCAAGGATCGAAAGAAGGAAGAGACCAGCAATGGCAACCACACCGGCAGAAGTTCTGCAGATGATCAGGGACGTCGAAGCGCGCATCGTTGACGTGCGCTTCACCGACCTCCCGGGCGTCTGGCAGCATTTTTCAATACCAGCAGAGGATCTGGACGAAGCGGCATTCGAGGACGGTCTGGGCTTCGATGGCTCCAGCATCCGGGGGTTCCAGGACATACAGGAGTCGGACATGACCCTGATGCCCGACCCGAACACCGCCTTCGAGGACACGATGGTGGAGCACCCCACCGTGGCGATTATCTGCAATGTCCACGACCCCGCCACCGGCGAACGCTACAGCCGCGATCCCCGCTTCATCGCCGCAAAGGCCGAGCAGTATCTGATGTCAACGGGAATAGGCGACACGAGCTACTGGGGCCCCGAAGCCGAGTTCTTTATCTTTGACGACGTCCGCTTCGGACAGACGGCGAACGCGGGTTTCTATTCGGTTGACTCGAGCGAAGGCATCTGGAACTCCGGCCGCGATGAAATGCCGAATCTCGGCTACAAGATCCGGCACAAGGAAGGCTACTTCCCCTGCCCGCCCATGGACAGCACCCACGACCTGAGGAGCGAGATGCTCCTCGCGCTCAGAGACGCGGGTGTAGATGCCGAGATGCACCATCACGAAGTCGGGACGGGGGGACAGGCCGAGATAGACCTCCGCTACGACACGCTGTTGACGATGGCCGATAAGCTGATGAAGTACAGGTACATCGTCAAGAACATCGCCAACCAGCACGGCAAGACGGTGACGTTCATGCCCAAGCCCCTGTTCGAGGACAACGGGTCGGGCATGCATGTCCACTCGAGCATCTGGAAGGGCGGGCGCAACGTGTTCTGGGACGAGACCGGCTATGCGGGGCTTTCGGACACCGCGCGGTACTACATCGGGGGGATTCTGAAACACGCGCCTGCGCTTCTCGCTTTGTGCGCCCCCACGACGAACTCGTACCGCAGGCTCGTTCCCGGGTACGAAGCGCCGATCAACCTCGTCTATTCGCAGAGGAATCGCAGCGCGGCGGTGAGGATTCCGGCCTACCTGCAGAGCGAGAAATCGAAGCGGATCGAGTTCCGCTGCCCCGACCCCAGCGCGAACGGGTATCTGTGCCTGGCTTCGATCCTGATGGCGGGTCTGGACGGGGTCCAGAACAGGATTGATCCCGGCCAGCCGATTGACAAGAACATCTACGACCTGCCGCCGGAGGAATCGAAGACGATTAGAGGCACTCCGGGCGACCTGCATGAGGCGCTCAATGCCCTGGAGGCCGATCACGAGTTCCTGTTGAAGGGCGACGTGTTCACTCCAGACGTCATTGAGACCTGGATCGGCTACAAGCGAAAGAAAGAGGTGGACGCGGTGCGCCTGCGGCCGCACCACCACGAGTTCCATCTCTACTTCGACATCTAGCGACGAGCGCGGAGATTCGAGGAGGCGCGCTCTTTCGAGCGCGCCTCCTCCTCATGCCAGCCAGTAGCCCTCAACGGCGCGCCCCGGAAGCGCGAACTCCAGCCAGCCCCCGCCTGCGCGCGGCTCCGGCTCGTCTCCCAGAAACCCAGACACCTGCCCGGAAGCCTTCAGACGGATGACCGCGCGCTCTTCCGATTCGTTCGACACGACCAGGAACCTGCGCGTATCCGCCTGCAGGATATCGGCCCGGCCGGGCCCCTCGACCAGAACGTCCGGATCTCCAATGCTTTCGCGCACAAGCTCGGCGATGAGATCACCGCAGGCCCCACCGTCCGGCTGAGACGCGCTGTACGCGAGGGGCGCTCCGGCCAGAAGCGCCCCGCCCTCCCCACTGCGCATCCGGGTTATCGCCGCGCCACCGTTCGGGAGAACGCCAAGGACTTCCGCTTCGCCCTCGTACTCGGAAACTGCGACGCACACGGGAATGGCGGTCCCGGCGGCCAGACCCCCGACATGGCGGGAAAGTCGAATGGCAAGCCCGCGGCCGCGGCCTTCGGCCGCCTGCATCATCGCATACGCGTCGAACCCGGTCGTGAGCGGCCAGGTCATGCGTTCGCGGCATCCGAAAAGCTGGTCCAGGCCCATCCCCGGCGTGACCGTGGAGTGCAGGCTCCGCGCGCTGTCGTAAGCGGCCGGCCAGATCTCGGACACCACTGATCCCCCACGCCTGACGTAGTCACCAAGGGCGCCCGCGACAGGCTCCGCAAGCCAGTACGGCACGGGCAGATAGAGGCAGCGATACTGCTGATGCAGCCCTGCCGCGAAGTCGGACGGGTGCACGAAATCCACCTGGTACCCCGCCCGCGCCAGGGCCCGGTACGCGCCGTCAAGGCTTCTCGAATAGAGATCACCCGCAAGGGTACCCGCCCAGCAGAAGATCTGGTTCTCCGGGTCGGCGAGTAGCGCGGCCTTAGCGGGAAGCGGGCTGGCGGCGAGGAAGAACTCCTCATCGGCAAGCAGGGCGCGCGCGATATGAGACGCAGGCTCAAGCCACGGGGCCGGACTGCCGTCAGGGTTGGTCAGCCCCCACGCGGGCGATTCCCCGCCCAGCCTCTCCGGACGATACTGCCAGAACAGAAAGCCCTTGATGCCGTGCGCGAGCGGGATGAGGATGTGCCGCTTCATCTCAGCGCTCCCAATCGGTCGCGGTCGCGAGAAGGCGCCGCCGGGAAGCGCATGGATCTCCGCGTTGATGACCGCCTTTCCCCGAGCCGCGCTGCGGAGCAGATCGGCCGCGAACGGGTCGGAACCAACGCTGTTGCCATGCAGGTCGCCCGGCTCCGCAAGCAGCCAGTCATCGGACCCGCAGGAAACAAGCGGGAAGATGGGAGGAGGCACGGTGTGGCACACGACCGGATGAACCGTGTCCCACCGCCGGACAGCCTCCTTGCGTCTCAGCAGCTCGTCCCGCATCGTCTCCGCGAAGAAGAGCCGCCAGTCAATAAAGTCGCGGTAGGTCTGCGGCTGCACGGGCAATTCCACTTCATCCCAGGTCTGGTAGTTTCGGCTCCAGACGCGGTTCAGACGCTCCAGCGATGAGTAGCGGCATTCAAGCCAGTCGAGGAACGCGGCCCGGGAGCTCGGGCAGGCGCAGACGAGATCGCCGATCTTCGGCTCGCGCAGGAGGCCCACCGTCAGCTCGGGCTCGTTCCACAGGTCCCAGAACGCCAGCGAGGGATGAGTACCCAGCGCCTTTGCGGCCTCCTCTACAAACCGCACCGAGTGCTTCACGGCCGCCTTGTGGTGGAGGCAATGCCCGGGCACGCCGCCGATCTGGCGGTAGGGCGTTGTTACCGGCCCGAGCGTGCGGCCGCCAGCCGTCACCATGCGGCAGTCCGGATACGCCGCGAACAGCCACGCGGGAGCGCAGTCCATAATCAGGTTGACCACGACGCGGAGCCCGTGAGCCTGCGCGGTGTCAAGGAGCAGAGTAAGATCGCTGAAATCGAAGCGGCCCTCGGCCGGGTTGTTCCAGCGCCACTGCGCCCAGACCTTGATCGTGTTGAATCCCGCGTCGCGCATTCGCCGCAGGTCGGCGTCCCATTCTTCGGGAAGCGGCGTCGGGGCACGGTAATACTGCGCGCCGAATGGCATAAACGATAGTATGCGGTTCATGCTCATCCCCTTCCGCGCCCGCGCCGCGGCGTCCTACCTCAAGCGACATTGTCTTTGTGCCGAAACTGTGTTGACCGGCGAAATAGGAAGCTCGTATAATCGGGCGTCACGGTGGCCCGAAACGAGGGTCTATCATACTGAGGAGGCTATCATCCATGAAACCAGCTCTGCTGCGAATTCTGATCTCGGGAATGCTTTTCGCTCTGGCGGCGCCAGGGCTTCTTGCCTACAGCATTGTTGACGTGCCGACGGCGAACCAGGCGGCGCTTCACGAGGTCAATCTGGCGTACTACAGCCTTTCGATCAAGAAGTCCCTGCCGCCCACGCACAAGGACATCTACGTCGCCTATTCGACCGTGGCCCCGGGCCTCGAACTCGAGTACATTCACGTGGACATCAACAACGGGTTCGGCACTCAGGACCTCGTGAACGCAAGCTATAAGCTTATGCCCGAGACTGCCAAAACGCCTGACGTTGTCATCGGCGTCAAGAACATCTTCGAGGATGACACTTCACCCAGCCCGGACGAGCAGAAGCGTTCGTTCTATATCGCAACGGCGAAGACACTGAACCCACCCAGCCCGGACGAGCCGTGGCACCCCGTCGTCCGGCTGCACGTCAACTATGGCACGAAGGAGCATCGGGGTCTGTTCGGCGGCGTGCAGATCGCCATCACGCCCCGTCTCGGGTTCGCCGCGATGAAGATCACGAACTCGCCTTACAGCAAGATCTTTCTGGGGAACGAGTACGAGTTCGCGCTCGTGTACTCTCTCGGCAAGAAGGGCCCGAACATCAAGGCCGGCACGCTCGGCCACAGCACCTGGGCAGGACTCGACTACAGCCTGCACTACTAGTCGGAGTCGAACGGGGAGTTCGCCTGGCGAACAATGTGAGACGTGCCCGGCGCCGGTGCGCCGGGCACGTTGCTCGTTACGAAGACAGCGCCTATCTGATGTCCCTGGGCCGTATGGCGGCTTCACCTGCCGCATCCAACCCGACCCACCCCGGCTTTGCCACGACAACGATGTCTGACTGGGTCCTCGGCAGGAGCGTACTCACCAGATAGGTCTTGTACGCCTCACAGCTCGAGATGCCTGTAACCACGACAGCCACCCCCGCAGCAGGAATCTCCATCTCAGGCGCCCAGACAAACACGCCGCGGGTGCCTGTGCCGTCCGAAACGCCGCTTCCGTCGTCAATGTAGAACCAGTCCCGCCCCTTCAGCGTAACCACTCCGGACGTCTGGATCAGGAGGCCGATGTTGTTCAGACCGAGGCCTTTGCGTATGCCCCGCTGTGCCACGGAACCTCCAACCATCCAGTCTTCGCCACCAATGTATCCGCCGCGCATGAATACGGGGACTATGTCACCCAGTCCGGATTGCCTGGCCGCGGCAGCGGCGATGAACCGCTCACCGTCCTCATTAGTGCTGAGTTTTCCGACGATGTCGGCGCGCATGCCTGTGTCTAATGCGTGCCCATCGAGGTGTACGCGGATGCCGGCATTCCGCCCTTCGTCCTCGACATAGAAGACACCTGGCGCCGCATAGGTTACAGGAAGGCCCTGCAGAAAGACCGGCGCCCCGTCGGGTTTGGCCTTCCCTTCCGAGAGGGGCATGCCAGATGCACGCACCAGCCCGAATTTTGCCTGCGGTACCACAGCACCCAGCGCGCCTGCCGGACTTGTTCCGCACCAGGTGAGGGGGTCACCCGCCCCACTATCTGAATGATAGACAAGAGACCTGTTTCCCCCGGGCGAGAAGGCACAGACAAGACCATTGCTCGTATAGTCCGTGCTGTTGTGCGAGAAGTCCACGATGAGGTTGTCGTTGCCGTTGTAATCAAACGGAGTGGTGAACGTGAACGTCTTCCAGCCGGTGGCGGATACCGTCTCACTGGCGGCCTGATACACCGTTGTCCACGGCGTGCATTCCCATGCCGCCGTGGCGTAGGAAGAAGCTGTTGTGTGCTTCATCCGGATGTTCCAGTTATCCAGCGTCTGACCCGGAAGCTGCGAGATGTTCAGCGCCAGCGAGACTATCGTCGACGGACCCGCCCCAAGCTCCGATGCGAGGTATATTACCTGTGTCCTGGAGTCGTGATACAAGGTGTGCAGCGGGTAGCTCCAGGTCGAGTCACACGTACCGACGGTGATTGTCGAAGGAGTCGTGAACGTGTAGCACTGGCCCCCGTTGTCGGCGAGCGTGCTGTTGCCGGGCGCATCCGCCGCCTCAACGACGAAGAAGTACTCAGTCTCCCGAGCGAGCCCTTCAACGGTGATCGAGTGCGCCGTCGCCAACGACGTCTCACTCTCAACTACCGTATAGGGGCCTCCACAGACTGTACCGACCTTCACGACTCCGATAGCCGGCTCATCGGTGGTGAACGTGATCACCACGCCAACCTCTTCGGGCAGGCTGGAAATGGCGCTGATCACAGGACCAGCGCAGTCCAGAGATGCAGAACGCGTCTTCGTGACGTTCGTGCCGCCCGTACCGTCATCGGCATCAAGATAGGTTACGGACAGCGTCCCCTGATGCGCAGTCTGCAGGGTTCCATCCTCGGGCCCCGCTTCTCCCGAACCTGTGGAAAGCGGACTCTCCGCATTGCTGAAGACGCCAGGAGTGGCCGGGACTTCGGCAAGAATGACAGTCTCCAGGTCACCGGCGGAACTCTCCGCGGTCACAGTGGCGGCGCCCATCCCTGCAAGGCCGGCATCTCGCAGCTCTATCACAACATGGTCAGCGCACGAGTAGATATCCCTGTCCAGCGCCAGACGTCCATCGGAAGGATGGAACCCGGCACTCCCGCTCAATGCCATCAGGACTGACGGCTCAGTCTCGTCGCTGCTCGCGATCACGAGAGTCCCCTCGTATTCGCCCACGGCGTCCGGCTGGAACTTCACATCGAATGTCACCGGGTCCCCTCCCGCCGGTATGGTGAACGGTGTTGCGGGCAGATTCTCCACGGAGAACACGTCACCGGCTGCCATTGCCGCGATGTCGGGCTGTTTGGGCAGAATCGGGCCCGGATACACGGGCCTGTCGCCCTCAGGAACGGCGTCAGGCGACAGCTCGCCTCCGAACGGGTGCGCGCAGTACCACTCCTGTTCCGCGGACATGACGTGGTCTGCCTCAATCGGTGGATCGAGCACGACATTGTCAAAATAGTCGTGCTTCACTTCAGCTCCTCTGTAGGCGAATAGACCGATCCGGCCGGGACCGGCAAGACCTGAATCCGTCCCGCTCCACGCCAGGTTGCCGTTGAAGTACACCCGTATCTGCGACCCCTGGAAGCTCACGTTCACAAGGTTGGGGGCCTCGCCCGTGGCAAGGTAAGGCGAAGACGTCCAACCGCCACTCAGCCAGGTCTCAGTGCTTCCGATGAATCGGATCACCCAGAACAAGCCTTGTGCGTTGATACCCACACCGTAAGCACTTCCCACTCCTCCATCGTAGACGAAATCATCCGAGCAGCGGAAGCACAGGCCCGACACGTAGCTTGTGTATCCGGTTCTGCGAAGGGTGACACTGAGGGACCCGTCTGCCCATTGATCCCCCGCATATAGCGACTGATAGGACTGTCCGGAGGCCGTACTGTAGGCACTGTACTCACCCTGCAGGACGGTCCATGTGGGCGGTGGCAGCGGCTCCCATCCCTGAGCGGCCCCGTCTTCGAAGTCCTCCCGGTACTGGGCGCCCGAAATACGCACATCGGAGACCTGCAAGTCACCCCGTCCGGTGTTCGCTATCGTCACCTGCTCGGTGCGCGCGTTATTGATGAATACGGGACCGAAGGGCAGTTGGAGGTCATCCGCGGGCGGCAGGCTGTCCGTTACTTCGATCTCCGGCTGGAGGGGAATCACGTGTAGACTGACCACACGAATCCAGTGGTGCTGAGTTGTCATGTTGGAGAACCGCACCTGTGCAGAGTAGTCCCCGGCTGTCAAGGCATTCGCCTCCGCTGTTAGTGACACCCTGACGGTAACACTCTCACCCGGAGCCAGTACGCCGCCGGCCTGGCTGCACGCAGCCAGCCTCGAGCCCGAGACCGCAGCCCAGGTGAGCGCCTCGGTCCCCATATTCTGGAGCGTATAGTCCGCCCCGTCCGGAATGAATGGTCCGCCCACCTGTCCGGTACTGGTGAATCCACTGGAAGGGGAAACCCTGAGCGCGTCCGTCGGCTCCACACCGAGCCGCAACTGGGGCACCTGTGTGCCCAGGGCGCCAGCCGGGGAACTGCCGCACCAGGTGAGGGGGTCACCCGCTCCGCTATCTGACTGATAGACAAGTGACCTGCTACCTCCCGGCGAGAAGGCACAGACCAGGCCGTTGCTCGTATAGTCCGTGCCGTTGTGCGAGAAGTCCACAATCAGATTGTCGGAACCGTTGTACTCGAACGGCGTGGGGAATGTGAACGTCTTCCAGCCGGTCGAGGTTACAGGATAACTGGAAGCCTGAAACACGGTTGTCCACGGCGAGCACTCCCACAACGCCGATGTGAACGAGGACGCAATAGTGTGCTTCATCCGGATGTTCCAGTTATCCAGGGCCTGTCCCGGGATCTGTGAAACGTTCAGAGACAGTGAGGTAATCGTCCAGGGAGCCCCTCCAAGTTCCGAGGCAAGGTAGAGTACCTGTGTCCTGGAGTCTTCATAGTAGGTATGCAGCGGGTAGCTGAACGTTGTGGCGCATGTGCCAACGGTTATTGTGGACGCAGTCGTAAACGGGTAGCACTGGCCGCCGTTGTCATCCGTCGCCACAGTGCCAACCACATCGGTTGCCTCCACAACGAAAACATAGCCAGTGGCGGGACTCAGCCCTGTCAGTTCAACCGTGTGCGCGGTGCCCCAAATCGGGTCCTCTGCTGCGATGATTTCCGGCCCACCGCAGACCATGGAGCAGTGCACGCGGCCCAGAGTGGGAACATTGGTGGCAAAGGTGACCGTTGCCGCCACACCGCTACTGGCATTCACGGCCACATTCGTAATTGATATCGGCCTGCAGTCCGCAGTGGCCGTATCGGTCTTCGTCTCAGGCAGCCCGCTTCCATTATCAGCATCCTCGTACGAAGCTGTGATCAACGCGCCGTCGCCAATCTGAAGAACCCCGTCGCCCTGCACGGGTTCTGCACCGGCCGTTTCTACCTGTCCCGCGAACACGCCCGGCTCTGGCGTCTCCGCAAGCGTCACAGTCTCTGTATCCCCTGTCGAACTGGAAACAGTCACAGGACATTCTCCGGCAGCCGCAAGATCGGAGTCGAGCACCTTGACAGAGACCGGCTCGCCACAGCGGTAGGTGACCTTGTCGAGCATGACCACCCCATCGGCCGACGCGCTTACGAGATTGCAGGCGACCAGCGCAAAATCCTGGTCGGTCGCATCAGCATTTCCCGGAACACCGTCACCACCAATCGAGACACCACGAACGACGATGTCAACAGCGCCGCTGGTCCCGGCGGGCAGCCGCACCAGTTCGTAGTTGTTGCGTACATCCGGCGCGCCGCCTGTCTGTGAGACATCCTTGTTGAAGACGTTTCCACGGTACAGGACGCCGTCCACGTACACCTCGAGATCAAGATTGTTGACGTAGGCAGCCCCGGACAGCGCGCCCGGAGGGTCAGTCCACGCCAGAGACACTACCAGAGGTTCGCCCCCATCAGCCACAACCCCGCCAAGATGGTATTGCTCCCCCGGCCCGGTGAGAATCTCCGTCTGGTCAACGACCTTCCTCGGCCTCGCTGCGTCGAAAGCGAAAGCGAGGTTGATGATCCCGAATCCCTGGCTGTTGCTGGGGAAGTTGTCGTTGGCGTAGAGCCCGGTCATGTGCCGCCCGGAATGAATGATGTAGGCCTTGAGCAGGGCCGGGCTTGGCTCGGCGATACCGTACGTCCGCGAAAGGAAGTTGTAGACGAGGGAACCACAACCGGCCGCCGCCGGACACGAGTGGCTCGTTCCCGACGACCAGCAGTACAGAGTCTGCCCCGCTGGCATGTACTTGTCACAGACGCTGTCGCCAGTGTAGGCCGGGCTGGTAGATGTTGATGCCGCACCCTGAATGTGGGTGCCTGGCGCCTGGATCTCCGGCTTGGCGCGGCCATCGTCGCACGGTCCACGGCTGGAGAAGTCTATGACGTCCTGCGCGTTGTTCGCCCCTGATGGTGGAACGTCGCAGCCATCTGTTATGCCGAGAGTATCGTAGTTCTCGCTGGCGCCGACGGCAATGACGTTCTTCCCGGTGGCGGGGCTGCCGATGCTGTTCGAGCCTGACCCTTCGTTCCCAGCGGAGAAGAAGAAGGCCATCGGCTGCTGTCCGGTAACCGTGGGCTGGCAGTCCCGGACAAAGCTATCGTACATCTGCGAGTCCGACGTGTACTCGCCATAGGCGTCAGTACCCCAGGAGTTGCTGCTGATGCGAACTCCCCGCGCATACTGGCTGCTGACCATTGCAGCCTCGTTGATCGAAGACGGCCACAGTCCGCTATCAGAGAAAACCTTGGTATGAGCCATCCTGCCGTAGGGCGAGATGCCCAGGCCGTAGTGGAACCCTGCCGCATCCTGAAACGGAGAGCCAGTGCTGTTGTTGCAGCCGCCCACAATGGAGGTATTGATGTTTCCGTGCCCGTCAACGCCGTTCGGGTTGGTGATGGTTGGAGACCCGCCGGGCGCAATGTCGGCAAACACGACGCGTGAAGCAAGAGCGGGATCGCCCAGTTGCCTGAACTCGGGATTTCCCGGTGACGAGGCATTGCCGTTGTCAAAACCATCGTCAGTGACCACAACAACGGGGTAGGCTTCAGGATCCGTTGGGAATCCGTACGATTCGAGGAAGGACAGGTAGCCAGGCCCGGTTGGCGCCGTCCTGCCCGCGTTGAGATTGTCGGCGAGGATCTGACCCTGCCGCTCGCAGTTGAGGTGTTTCTCGAGATACGGCTCTATCCACACCACCCCCGGCACAGCCGCCAGAGACTCGAGCAGACTGCCTGCGATTTCTATGGAGACGTTGATATATCGTCCGCTCAGAACCTCGCGCGGCGGAACGATAACAGACTGTGCATCCGCGGCGATCTGGTCTGCCGCCTGGACTGCATCCTCGCCGTAGTTGAAAACCTGCACAGTGACCCGGACAGGATCCTCCTTGCCACAGGCTTCATCCAGAGCGGGGCTCAGCGCAAACCACGGATGATACTCACCAACAAAGGCCGTGTAAGGCTCGGACAGGAGCGCTGATGCGAGTCCGGGGGACGACGCTTCGTCAACCCATATGAGATAGGCGTTTTGTGGAATGTAGTGGACAATGCTGGCCCCCACGGACTTGAGAAGGGCGAGGTCCTCGTCCACAGGCGGCGCGACAAATTGAACCAGCATCAGCCGGCTCTTCGCCTCAGAGCTGGCCGTCAGGCGTTCGGGCAACGCGAAATCGGGCTTGCGCGTATCTATCTTCAGGCGACGCAGCTCGATGAAATTGAAGTCGTCCCGCACCACGGCGCTGGTACTGCTTTCAAGCGCGGATTTCAGGATCGCCGGGGCTTCATACACCAGATAGGAGTCGCGGCGCGCCAGCAGCTTCGCCCCGGCGCCATCCAGCCGCGTGATGTCCGCCCGTGCGCCGGAGGACACCAGAACACGGAGTTTCGTGTCCTGGTCCGCACCCGCAATCGCCGGCCTGAGCGCTGACGGGAACAGGATAAGACACGCAAGAGCAGGCGCCAGACCATAGCGCCTCAGAGCTTCCCACGAAGTGACGCGAATGCCAGATCGCTTCCCAACCATCTGCAAACCCTCCTTAGCTCCCGACCCTTAGAGAGCACTGCGACGAGCACTGTCAATGAAACATGCAAGCATACTCGCAGGCGCCAGACTCAGCGCGCAGCCGCTTTTCCGCACCTGACACAGCACCCACGCACGCGCTTCGGCCGTAATGCTGCCCGCTCTGACACCCTCCGCGAGACATCTGCTCTATGATAGTATCATAGGTCTGCCTGCATCTACAAGAACTCAGTCGCGAACATTCAATGAATAGTTATCAGGAGCGTATGAAGAACGCATGTTATGCGCATCACACATGGCCACGAAGATTGAGGTTATTTGTATTTACCCCGTCACTCGCCCAGATATGCCTTCTTGACGTCCTCGTTGCTCAACAGGCTGGCGGCGGGGCCGGAGAGCGCGACCGAGCCTGTTTCCAGCACGTAACCTCGCTGCGCGATGCTGAGCGCCATATGGGCGTTCTGCTCCACGAGAAGGATGGCCGCCCCTTCGGAGTTGATCCGCCGGATGATGTTGAAGATGTCGAGCACCAGGTTCGGCGCCAGGCCCAGAGACGGCTCGTCGAGAAGCAGCAGTTGAGGCCGGGACATGAGAGCGCGGCCGATGGCCAGCATCTGCTGCTCGCCGCCCGACAGAGTGCCGCCGTACTGCTTCAGCCGTTCGCCAAGGCGCGGGAACACAGCGACCACCCCGTCCATCGCCTCCTTCACGGCAGAGGGCGAGCGCACCGTGAACGCTCCGAGTTCCAGGTTCTCGCGGACTGTCAGGTTGGCGAAGATGCGCCGGCCTTCCGGCACATGGCAGATGCCCTGCCTGACAATCCGGTCCGGCGCGTCTCTGGAGATGTCGCGACCTTGAAAGAAGACCCCGCCCGAACGCGGCCGGACGAGCCCGCTGATTGCCTTCAGAGTGGTGGACTTGCCCGCCCCGTTCGCGCCGATGAGGGTGACGATCTCTCCGTCACCCATCTCGAGCGAGAGGTTTCTGACTGCGTGTATGGCGTCGTAGAAGACATTGATCCCGTCGAGCCGAAGAATCACGAAGATCCCTCCGTTCCCGGCGGCGCCTCGCCCAGGTACGCCTCAATCACCCCGGGGTCATTGCGGATGGCTTCCGGCGCCCCGGCGGCGATGAGCTTTCCATAGTCAAGAACGTAGATCGTCTCGCAGATGCCCATCACGAACCGCATGTCGTGCTCAATGAGTAGAATGCTCAGAGAGCGCTCATCCCTGAGCCGCCGCAGGAGGTGCATCAAATCCTGCGTCTCCTGCGTGTTCAACCCGGCCGCGGGCTCGTCGAGCAAGAGCACCGAAGGCCCCGGCGCAAGCGCACGCGCAATCTCGAGGCGCCGCTGCTCGCCATAGGGCAGACTTCGGGCGGGCACGTCCTTCCACCGCTCAATGCCGAGCGTTTCCAGGAGAGATACGGCCTGTGAGCGCAGCTCGCTCTCTCCAGCCCGCTGCCGTGCCCCCGAGAACAGCGCATCGGCAAGGGTCTGCGGCGAGCGCAGGTGCGAGCCGATGAGCACGTTGTCGAGCGCCGTGAGCGACCCGAACAGGCGGATGTTCTGGAAGGTGCGGCAGATGCCATGGCGAGCCACCGCATGTGCGGGCAGCCCGGCAATCTCCTGCCCCATGAGCCTGATGCTGCCCGAATCCGGCTGGCAAAGCCCGGTAATCAGGTTGAAAACCGTCGTCTTG
>Ga0255342_1001424_pt1 | contig 34104 bp, 32 predicted proteins | sample wastewater_treat_3_FD_192416 | JGI IMG/M metagenome (GOLD analysis project Ga0255342, IMG submission 192416) | Wastewater microbial communities from Lulu Island WWTP, Vancouver, Canada - plant14 | ecosystem: Engineered > WWTP > Wastewater > Unclassified | place: Canada: Vancouver, British...
ATTTTCAGTGTCCACGATGCAGATTCACTGTCTGCAAATTGGGATTTTCTCAATAACAGTTACCTGCGCTTCATTTATTGCAGGGTGGGTGCATTTTTACTGTCTACTTTTTGGGGGACAATTTAAGTAAATCCGCTGTACGGCTTTTTGCCCTTGAGAAGCTGATAGACCGTGATGTTCGCATTGCTGTAAGCGTCAAACATAAGTATGTCGTCCTTTGCAGGATCAGCCATATACACATCGTCGCCGATGACACCGTCGATATAGACCCAGTGTCCGCCGACATTGCATATCACATAGCTGCCCTTGTCAAGAGCTGCCTTGATCTCGGCAGCCTTTCCCTTCCGGTCTGATGACTTGAAGCTGAGGTTAGCCGAATCGATGCTTATCTCGTTTACCACCTTGTTTACGGAAGCCCATGAGCTGAGTCCGCCCGAGGAGTTGAATGCGCCTATGTTATTGAGCTGCTGAGCAAACACTCCCGGATTGAAGCTCGATGTGTCTCTGGCGCCCGAAGCGACTGCGACCATAGCGATCGAGGTGATATAGCAACCCGATCTGCGTACATTTGAGCCGCCAATGGCTGTGTTTCCCCAGCGGCTGTCCATCTGGCGCCACAGTCGGAAATCCTCTGCAGCCTTAGCCGTCTGAGATGGTCTGTACACTCCTGCCATCACTCCCACTATTATCAGGAAAGTGAGCAGGAGCCGCATTATTCCGTTGTCTTTTACCGTTCGCATAATTAACCTCCATTCACGAGATTTGTCGGTTTGTTATGCCCCTTCTTTTTTTAGATTGCCTGAGCGCTGTATATGCAGCGATATATTCGCCCAGAGCTGTATATTTCTCGCTCTCGCTGAGAGCTTCCCCACCGTATGCTGCTCTGTCGAAAAGCAGTGCGGTCTCGCAGATATCTGCGCCTGATCTCTCGCGGACCAGTCCCGCCGCCTCCGCAGATGTATTGACGTCCTCTATATCATACAGTCTGCATATCCTGAGCATGATGCTCTTGACAACATCCGCAGGAGCCTTCTTCTGAGCACTTCTGACAAAGAGCTTGTGAGAAAGACGCGAATACAGGAACAGAGCAAACAGCACAAGAAGTGCGCCTGCAAGAATGATCAGACCTGCTCTTGCGAGCATATTAGTCGCTGATACATCATTATTTTTTGTCAGAACGGGATCTGTAACTGTCGGCTCAAAGTCCATCCAGCCGTAGCCTCTTATGTACAGCTGAGGGAAACCATGAGCATCCTTTGTTGTAACGATATGGTCAGCAGAAGGATTCCAGTAGCCGCGTTCTCTTTGGGTCATGCTGTAACCTTCACAGTATCTTGCAGGGATGCCTGCGGCTCTTGCAAGAAGTACCATTGATGTTGCGTACTCATAGCATACGCCTGTTTTCGTCTCAAAAATGAAGTCCTCGGCGTTCTCGCCTTTAGCCTTTACATATTCGAGATCGTAGTTATAATCATTATTATAGAAATAGCTCTCAAGTATACGAGCCTTGTCATAATCCGACTCGGCGTCCTTGGTAAGCTCATCTGCAAGCTGCTTTATTCGCTCATTGTCACCGTAGTCAAGGAGATCGCTCAGATAATCGTCATAGTATCTGTAGTCAGTGGCGAAATTATCATACGCCAGCTTGATATCCTCTTCATCGCTGTATTTTTCAAACATTAAGGCATTTTCCGTATCCTCAAGAAGCTCCTTGTAATCATACTTCTCGAGATGCTCCACAAACTCCTTATTTACGGGAGTATTGAAGAAATCATCGGGAACATACTCAAACGTGAAGCTATCGGAATTGCCGAACTCAGACTTGACAGCAACGACAGTTCCTCCTGTCAGTGTAGCAAGCTCGCCCTTCTTTGAGCAGCGTGTCAGCCTGACAGCATTCTGCGGTACAGGAGCCGTATCGTTATTGTAGCCGAGACCGCCGACACCTATTACAGTGTAAAAAGTTGCTTTTTTTACTTCCGGAGCTTTGAGCCCGCTGTCAAGATATTTTTTCAGGTCATACTTTTCAGCGTAAGTCTCGTCCACCTCTGCGGCGTGCAGGAAAGCGTCAGCCAGTCCCATGGGAGAGCCGATATCAAGAGGAAGCTCCTCTGTTCTCTGATCGTAATACAGATCGAGATCGCCTACGTTCCATGTGTCCTCATCATAATCATATGTTGAGAACGTAGCCATCTTCAAGTGGAAATCGTCATCAGACCTGACCTCAAAGACGACCACATCTCTAACCTTTGTCCTGAAACGCTGACCTCCCGTAGAGCTTCGGAACATATTCAGCATATTTACCAGCTTATCAGTAAGGGCATCCGCACTGATAAGGGTCTCAAGAGTAGTTCTGTCCGCCTCGATATAAGGCTTCGGGAACAGTGCCGCCACAGCTGCAAATATGACAGCATAGGCAGATATGGTCTTCCATGATCTTCGCCTTTCAACGAAAACCGTATCATCCGAATTTTTCAGCTGCCTGTAATACACCATCAGCAGGATATATCCTACTGCAAGGAGTATTATCATAAGAGTAGGCATTTTCTCATATTCCTTACCGTAGATCACGAAGGGAATGATGAAGATCAGGAAATTCATGAATATCCTGTATCTTACCCTCGTAAAGTAATATATGACCGACGTCATGAATATAAGGAACAGCAGAAAAAAGGTTATCGCAAACCAGAAATTGTAGTCAACAGAATCCTGCGGAGTCAGGAACCAGAGCATCCATGTGATGGGATAGTCTTTCTGTCCCAGCAAAAGGGTCACCTTTACCGCTATGGCAAAGGCTCCCACAGCCGCCAGATAGGCAGCCGAGCCGATGATATGGTGCTTCTGGATAAAATCGAATAACCTGAAAAGCAGCCAGCCGACGACAAGTGTCACCGCTCCGCATCCAAGAGCAAGAATATATCCCAGATTGTCGTCCTTGTCCCTGTTACGGAAATGATACATGAGAGATGTCATTATCAGAACAGTATACCAAAGAACAGGATCGGTGAGAGTCCTCAGCATGAATGACTTCAGGCTGAATGGTTTTTTGTTGGTTTCTTTCATTATTTATACCGATTTGAAGTTATTTTCCTCATCAAGATACCACATTGGCAGTGAAGTACCATTGGGAGTTGTGGGTGACAGACCGATAATGCTGATATTATCGGGGCTGTCCACATGACGTGTGATGACACCGAAATCTCCGGCAGCATCCGTAGTCGCTATGACGCAGGCACAAACTGAACCTCCGACGTGTGACAGATCAACTCGTTTGTCGGGGATCACCTTGGCAGCAAGAACTTTCAGCAAAAGCTGATCCGGATAATCGGGATTATCCACACACTCACTGACAGTCTCTCCCGAGCTTGTGCGATAGATGAAATTGCAGGCTATTCCCTGCTTTACAAGAAGTGAAAGGAGTCCGAAAACAGACCTTATGAGCTTTTCCTCGCCGATCACCACATTTTCAACAGGGAAAACGCTGTGACGGTAAAGGTCAAGCACTACAACAGGCTGTACAGAGGCAACCGCCTCATCAAGACGCACCATCATCTTGTCCTTTTTCGATGAGAGCTTCCAGTTGATACGCTTCAGGGGATCGCCCAGCTCATATTCACGGTGTTCATATCCCGGTGAGGTATTTGCCGAGAACAGCATAGCCGTATCATTCTCCTCCTCTTCATCACTGGTCAGCACCACGTCCGCAATAGAGCGGAAAAGCTGCGATGAAGCCTTTATCTCGGGTACAGGCGGTATAACGCCGATGGAGATCGGCTGCGGGAGAGGAGTTTTCAGCGGTAGCTTGAAAAAGCCCATAAATCCGCATGAATACATCTCTTTTATGCCTACTTCACCGTTTCCGCCGATAAGAGCATCAAGCTCAATGGTGAAGGTCCTTCTGGTCTCATTGAACATTGTAAGCTTTCGCTTTTTTATATCCTGCCCGAATATCTCGGATGCATAGGGAACAATCTCCACGATTGCAAGTGGAAATACTCCTGTCTTGGTCACAGTGACCTTAACGGGAAGCTTTCCTCCCTTCGGCACATACGCATCGCAGTTGAAGCTGACCTTCACTCTTTTTCTTGCATAGAGTAGGAATCCCAGCGAAACAAGAGGGGCAAACAGGACAAACGCCAGCAGTATGATACCCATTTCGCCGTCAATATAAAAAGTGAAGATGTAGACAAGAAATGCGACAGCAATAACGCTTACTATGCTTTTGATATGCTTGATCATCTGATCATTGCAGGGACCTGACAGGTCCTCAGGAGGTTTTCGATATAAGCCTCGCCTGTGCCGAATGCAGTCTTGCCCTGCGGCGAAAGGATTATCCTGTGAGCCAGTACAGAAACAGCAACGTGCTTAACATCGTCGGGAGTAACATACTGTCTGTCATAGATGTACGCGAAGGCTCTTGAAGCCTTGAAAAGTGCGATGCTTCCACGGGGACTTATGCCGAGAACGACATTTCTGTCCTGACGGGTCGATGCCACAAGGTTTACGATATAAGCCTTGACATCGTCAGTTACCATTATGCGCTTGACCTCCTCCTGCATTGCAGCGACGTCATTAACGTTCATAACGGGTTCTGATATATTAGCAATAGGGTTATATCTTTCTGTTCTGCCAAGGATCATGATCTCCTCCTGAACAGTGGGATAACCCATAGAAAGCTTCATAAAGAATCTGTCCATCTGAGCCTCTGGCAGATGGAAGGTACCATAGGTCTCAACAGGGTTCTGCGTAGCCATTACAAGAAATGGTCTGGGAAGTTTATGTGTAACGCCGTCAAGACTTATCTGGCGTTCCTCCATAGCCTCCAGCAGTGCTGACTGGACCTTCGGCGAGGCACGGTTTATCTCATCTGCAAGGAGAAAATTACACATTACAGCACCGTCGCGGTAAACAAACTCGTCCTTAGCAGAATCAAGCATTGTAAAGCCTGCGATGTCAGAGGGCATGATGTCTGGAGTAAGCTGTATTCTGTTGAATTTTCCGCCGATAGAACGAGAAAGAGCGGTTATGAGCTGGGTTTTGCCTACACCGGGGACATCTTCGAGAAGAACGTGGCCCTCACACAACAGAGCTGCGATGAGCTTCACGATAGTATCCTGCTTTCCGACGATGACTCTGCTGACGGATTCGGCAAGTCTGCTTATATTTGCATTCATATTTGTACCTCATCATTCTGAATATATTATCCAATTAAAACTATTATATCATATTTTGACAATAACTGCAAGGGAAATCCATACGAAAAAAAGCCTGTATTATTGTAACATCTCACAATAATACAGGCACTATAATGTGGAAAATTTGTCCAATTAGTTTTCAATCAGGTGATTTCACTCAGCAGCAGCGCTTCTGTACCTCACTGCGAAAACAGTGTTTTTCTGATCAATACCGTGGTCCCGAAGCCATTTTTCTCTTTTTCAAAATAGGAATGATTAATCCTCCGGCTCCGTATAACAATCCGACGACTCCAATTATGATCAGTACAAAGGAGGTTTTGTCGGGTCTTGAGTCCATGGCCTTAAGCTCGGCAAGCTCCCAGTCCTCAATGCCCATATCCTTTAAGGCGTCGCTTCTGAAGTTTTTATAGTCATCATCAGTCGGCTGCTCCCAGAGTCTGCCCTCAAAGTGAACAGGCTCAGGAATAGTATCTGTTTTCCCGTCAAAAAAGTCGTTCCAGCCATCGATATTCTCATCGAATTGCTTTCTCAGTTCCTCCGAACTTACAGATACAACATAAACAAAAGCGCCCTTTGGATACTCACCTGTCTCGAGATACTTATTGATCTGGTCTGATGTAAGGCTCTCAACCATATAATAGTATGTCTGTTTCGTGCTTGTAGTTATGAAGCCCAGAGCTTTGCTCTTTTCCTCAATTACAGCAAATTGAGTATCAACACAGGCAATGTCGCCTTCAACTACGTTTTTCTCGGAAAAGTCCTCCATTGTTGCAGTGCTGAGATCCATTGATTCACCGCTTAGGTATATCCTCGTCTCATTTATACCGATAACAAGCAAACCTATTCCTACAATTAATGCTACCAATTTATATGCTATACTCATAATAAATCACCTTAATAAAAAAGCGGCAGCGCAAAAACGCCGCCGCTGTATATACCATTGATTACTTGATCATCTTAGCGATCTCGTCAGCAAGGTTGTCTTCCTTCTTCTCAACGCCTTCGCCGCGCTCGTAACGAACAACGTCAACGACCTTGATAGAACCGCCGAGCTTCTTAGCCTCAGCATCAACATAGCCCTGAACACTCATCTTGTCGTCCTTAACGAAAGCCTGCTCGAGGAGGCAGTTCTCGCTGTAGTACTTGCCTATCTTGCCCTCAACGATCTTTGCACGAACCTGCTCGGGCTTGGAAGCCATCTTGGGATCCTCAGCCATCTGAGCCATCATGATCTCCTTCTCCTTCTCAAGTACCTCAGCAGGAACCTGCTCACGGCAGAGGTATGCAGCGTTAAGAGCAGCAGACTGCATAGCTACGTCCTTACCGATAGAAGCTACCTGATCAGCAGCAAGGTCTGTGTCCATCTTTACGAGAACGCCGATGCTGCCGCCATTGTGGATGTAAGAAGCAAGCTTGCCCTCGAGTCTTACGAAACGACGGATAACGATGTTCTCACGGATCTTCATGCCTGCGAGCTCTGTGAGGACCTCGCCTACTGTATTGCTGCCGCCGCTGATCTGCATCTCCTTGAGAGCTTCAACGTCAGCAGGATTCTTCTCAATGATGGTGTTAGCTACATTAGCAACGAAGTTTCTGATATCGTCTGTGTTAGCAGCGAAGTCAGTCTCTGTGTTTACTTCGAGGAGAACGCCTACCTCGCCTTTTACAACAGCAGTTACAACGCCCTCAGCAGCAGCTCTGCCGCTCTTCTTAGCCTGTGTAGCAAGTCCTTTTTCTCTGAGGAACTCGATAGCCTTGTCCATATCGCCATCGTTCTCTTCGAGAGCCTTCTTACAGTCCATCATACCAACGCCTGTGGACTTCATGAGTTCTTTAATTTCAGCAACGGAAACCTTTCCCATTGTAATTACCTCCTGTTATTTTAATATTAAATCCGCAAAAACCCGAAGGGTTAGTTCGGGTTTTTGATTGTATTCTATGATTATTCAGCGTCAGCCTCAGCTGTTTCAGCAGCAGCTTCCTCTGCGGGAGCCTCCTGAGCTTCCTCAGCAGCAGCTGTGTCATCGCCCTGTCTGCCTTCGATAACAGCGTTAGCGATCGTGCCTGCAATAAGCTTTACAGCTCTGATAGCGTCGTCGTTACCGGGGATAACGTAGTCAACTTCATCAGGATCGCAGTTTGTATCAACGATAGCAACGATCGGGATGTTGAGCTTCTTAGCCTCAGCTACAGCGATCTTTTCCTTGCGGGGGTCTACGATGAAGAGTGCTGCGGGGAGCTTCTTCATTGTCTTGATACCGCCGAGGAACTTCTCAAGCTTCTCTATTTCAAGGTTGAGCTTAACAACTTCCTTCTTGGGGAGGAGTGCGAATGTGCCGTCCTCTTCCATAGCATGGAGCTGCTCAAGTCTCTTGATTCTTGTCTGGATCGTCTTGAAGTTGGTGAGCATACCGCCCAGCCATCTTGCATTTACATAATGAGCACCTGCTCTTGTTGCCTCTTCCTTAACGGAATCGCCAGCCTGCTTCTTTGTACCTACGAAAAGAACCTCGCCGCCCTGTGAAGCGATGTCGCGAACGAACATATAAGCTTCCTCAAGCTTCTTTACGGTCTTCTGAAGGTCGATGATGTAGATGCCGTTTCTCTCTGTGAAAATGTAGGGTGCCATTTTCGGGTTCCATCTTCTTGTCTGGTGTCCGAAGTGAACGCCTGCCTCAAGAAGCTGCTTCATTGATACTACTCCCATGGTGTAGTCCTCCTTAAAATTGGTTATTATTAATCCTCCGCCCGACTTAGCTCAGCAGCAACACAGACATCTGTGCACCAACCGCCGAAAGTACAAGCGTGCGAATTGCCTTAATATTATATCATTTTCCGCGATATTTTTCAAGCTTTTTCGCAATATCTATTTCAACAAACTTGAAAGTGAGTTTCTGCGTTTTTTTGTCGATTTCAGCTCACGAGGCTTTGCAGAGCGCTCCACAAGGATGATATCCTCCCCTACTACCCGTATCTCATCGCAGCTCAGTATCGTATCATCGTCCCTGCCAAGGAGGCCGAAAAGTCTGCTGCTGCCGAATATGATGAGAGAGGTTATCCTGCCGCCGGAAATATCCAGCTCCACATCGTCTATGAAGCCGAGTCGCTCTCCCGATATCATATCTATGACTTCTTTCCTGCATATCTCATCGAAGCACACCTGCAAGTCACCGCCCCCTCATACATTATATATGTATATCAGCGCTGGAAAAAGAACTCCTCTGGGGTGTAATTCTTGCCGCTTGAGATAAATGCATAATAGGAAAGCACAAGTGAAGCGTCGATGGCATCCACAACAAAATCATCGTTCAGATCTGCTTTGAGTGCCTCAGAGTGTGAAAATGCGGAAACATTATCCTTAACGGAGCTGTTTGCGTAGTCCGCAAGTATCAGCGAAGCATCGTTTGCGTCCACTTTGCCGTCATTGTTCATATCTCCGTACTTAAAGTCGAATTCCACAAAATCAAAGCCATGATTCTTCGCATACTGCTCAGCCGCAGTTCCCTTGACTCCGAATATCTCGATATCCAAGGGCTGATCATAATCACCTTCAAAATATGTATAGCCTATACTGTACGGTGCTATCTCGGTCACAGTGGGTGGGATTATAACGCGCTTCTGATACATATTGTTAAGCGCAGCATCCTTCTCTACGATCTTTACGCCCGTGCAGAGTCTGAGTGTGTAAAGACTGCTCATGAACTGACAGGTGTGGTCTGTGAAAACCTCCATCCTGCCGGGGATAGAAAGGCTCTTTGCGCCTGTGCAGGCCTGAAATACTGCTATTTCCATTTTCTCAAGGCCTCTGTTTAATTTTATGGGCCACAGGTCATAGCAGTTGCTGAAGGCAAGGGCATCTATCTGTTCAAGGCAGTTAGGGAAATTGAACTCATGAAGATTTTCACACTTAAAAAACGCATAAGTACCGATGGTCCTTATAGACTCGGGAAGCTTTACGGAGTAGAGTTCCTTCCTCTCTTTAAAGGCATATTTTCCTATCCTGTCAACTATGAGATTGTCCACGACCTCGGGCACCTCTATTTCCCTGTCATCGGTAAGGCAGGACTTCACTTCAAGCCTTGTGGGACCAAGCTGATAAACAGAGAACTTCAGTCCGTCCTTGATTATTTCATCGCCGATATCATAGTCCCAGTCGGATTTTATCGGCGTTTCAGTAGTTTCTTCTGTTGTTTCTTCTGTTGTTTCTACAATAGTTTCAGTTTCACCGTCGTCCGCAAATGCTGTAAAAGGCACAGCTGATGTAAGCACGAATGCTGCGAGCAAGGCTGCAAATGTTCTGTTTTTCATACCGATCACTCCGTTCTTAATTATAATGTATTGCTGACTATCACAACAGCTCCACGTTCATGAAAAGCTATTCATCATCCTGCACAGCTAAAAAAACCGCGGCAGCCGCTATTGCAGCCGCCGCAGCTATCAGACTATGACATTATTCCTCGTCGTCGTCATCATCGTCCTTGCTCTTTTTCTTGGCAAAGACAGCTGTTCCTACAGCAAGGAGCAAAGCTCCGATAATGATACCGATGAGTAATCCCTTGGGGAAAGTATCTCCTGTCTGCGGAATTGCCGCAGCTAATACAGCTAACATTTCTGCCATTTTATTGTCCTCCTGTTATATGTATATTGCTTCACTGATTATTGTAACACATTGAACCTGATTTGTCAAATATCAAAAAGCCATGCTTAACCGTTGGATTTGTACAGCAGTTTTACGGGCAATATTGATTTGATCAGAATCTGAAATCACGCTTGCCGCCGTTCTTTATTTCGTCAAGATAATCCATAGCACGCTGTCTGCGCTTCTCGTCGGGAACGTTGAGTATCTCCTTTGCGATGAGAGCCTCGCCCACTGCCTTTGTCTCGGGCGAAGCATAATCGGTAAGGTACTCCTGAAGGGTCATGAGTGCGTTGGGGTGACAGCAGTTCTGTATCTGCCCCACCTTACAAAGAGCCATGAAACGGTCGCCTGTTCTGCCCTCGCGGTAGCAGGCTGTGCAGAATGACGGGATATGCCCCATGTCCATGAGCCATTTTACTACCTCATCGAGAGAACGCTGGTCGGAAACGTCAAACTGCTCTGTATCGTGAGGTCTCTCCTCGGGAGTATATCCTGCATAGCCGCCGACAGATGTTCTCGAACCGCCCGAAATCTGTGATACGCCAAGCTCAAGCACCTTTTCACGACATGACTCATTCTCACGGGTAGAAATGATCATGCCGGTGTAAGGAACTGCTATTCTGATACAAGCGATTATCTTTGCAAAGGTATCGTCATCGATTCCGTTGTCGAAAACAGTGGGGTCGATATCGGAAGCTCTCTTTACTCGGGGAACGCTTATGGTGTGGGGACCTACACCGTGAACTGCTTCGAGGTGCTCAGCATGCATGAGAAGTCCAGCGAACTCATACTTGTACATATCAAGTCCGAAGAGAACGCCCAGACCAACATCGTCGATGCCGCCCTCCATAGCGCGGTCCATAGCTTCGGTATGGTAAGCATAGTTATGCTTGGGGCCTGCGGGATGGAGCCTCTCATAGCTCTCCTTGTGGTAGGTCTCCTGAAAAAGTATGTATGTACCGATGCCGGCATCATGGAGCTTCTTGTAGTTCTCAACAGTTGTAGCCGCAATGTTTACATTAACACGGCGGATAGCTCCGTTCTTGTGCTTGATGGAATAGATAGTATTGATACACTCGAGTATGTACTCGATAGGATTGTTTACAGGATCCTCGCCCGACTCTATGGCAAGACGCTTGTGTCCCATGTCCTGGAGAGCGATTACCTCCTGACGAATCTCATCCTGAGTAAGCTTCTTTCGTGGGATCTCCTTGTTCTGCATATGATAGGGACAGTATACGCACTGATTTACACAGTAATTCGAGAGGTAAAGAGGTGCGAACATTACTATTCTGTTGCCGTAGAAGGCTTCCTTTATCTCGCGTGCAAGGTCGTACATCTTCTCTGTCATCTCGGGGATATCACAAGCGAGAAGCACACTTGCCTCTCGGTGTGAAAGGCCCGCACATTCAACACCTCTGCCCGTCTTTCTGGGTCTTGCCTTTTCCAGTATCTCCTCAATGAGAGCGCGGTTATGCTTGTTCTGCTCTGCATACTCCAGAGTAGCCTTTATTTCTTCATCATTTATAAACTCCTCAGCCTTGAGGGACTTCATATCGTACATAATTATTCCTCCTGTTTGAAATTTTGACCTATTACTTTTTGGATATTGCAGCCTTTACAGATGCTCCCTGTATCTGCCCGAGCCTGCCTGTGAGACTGCTGATAACATCAGGCTCTGCGTCAAGAGCAACGGATATCAGCGATATTCCGCGCTCTTTGTACGGTATTCCCATACGTCCGATGATGATGTCGCTGTAATCGTGAAGAACATTGTTCACCTCTACAGCTGCAGACTGCTCATCGATTACGATAGCAGCTACCGCGATACGTTTATTTTCCATTTCTCCTCCTTTGAAGGCAGAAAAACGGCAGTCAACAAAAAACTCCGCCCATAGTACGGGCGGAGATAGTCTGCTATATGATACTCATATGGATCAACTGCCATCCGATAACAGAGTATACACCCTGCTGCCCGAAAACAATAATTTTTCACAGCCAAACAAAGAATAAATCCCCTGTTCCGCTGTATACATTCTAACACATTGTTATAACATTGTCAATCTCAATTTGTTAGCATCTACTAAGTTGTACAGCTGTAAAGCTTATATAATTAATATTACGGTTTATATTACCAGTAAGCAGTAGTGCCCTTTGTGCAAATCAGACAATGTGACACCTTATTTTTCAAATAAATATATAATTTTTCAAAAATCACTGGACAAAAGAATTTATTTGTGATATACTTATTTTAGATTTATTTTTGAGGTGATTATTAATGGGTTTATTCTCATTTTTCCAGGGCGGAGCTAAATATTTCGATAAAAAGATCGATCCTAAGTGCGATTACTGTTCATTCGGTAAAAGGACTAAGGACGGAAACAGAGTCCTCTGTGAAAAAAGAGGTCTTGTTGAACAAAATTATTCATGTAAGGCATTCATCTATTCTCCCCTCAAGAGAATACCTGTAAAGCAGCTCAGATTTGTCGGCAGTATCGCTGACGACGATCTCTACATAGAGTCAAAGGGCGACCGTTCAGAGAAGGAAGCAGCTGAAAAGCTGGCAAACGAGGAGAACGCTGCAAAGGACAACAAGGATGCAAAGGCACCTGCTCAGGCAGCAGCTCCTGCTCCTGCACAGCCTGCCGCTCCCGCACCTGCTCCTGTTCAGGAAGCTCCTGCAGAAGCTGCTCCCGTACAGCAGGCTGTAAACGAAGCTGCTCAGGAAGCTTCATCACTCGCAGAGGCTGCTAAAGCGGCTGAGGAAGCGCTCAACGGCGCAAATAACGAATAAGATACTATCACAAAAGAGGAACGTTATGCTCCTCTTTTTGTTTTTCGGAGGTCAAATGATAATTCAGAGCATTAACGGTATAAGCTACAGACTAAGGACCGCACATGATCTGTCGTGGCTCAGTAATTACGGCAGGGTCTTTTCAGTTATCGATGAAACAGGCTCGGGATGTATCTGCTTCGGAGTTGAAAAAAACGACGGCAGATTCTTCTTCAAGATCGCAGGTGCCGATACCATAGAGGGTGAGGTCTCGCCTGCTGAGTCTGTGACAGCGCTGAAAAATGCGGTGCAGATATACCGCGATCTTGCTCACCCGTCCCTCATATCTCTCAGGGACAGCTTCCGGCATGGTGAGCTCTATGCTGCGGTTTTTGACTGGGCTGACGGTGAGGGACTTTTTGATCACTGGAACTTTGATAAATATGCAGCCGAAAATATAACTCCTCCATATCAGCGATTCAAAAAGCTTCCCATAGATAAGCGGCTGAATGCAGTATCGGATATTATCTCATTCCTCGAGAATACTGCCGCCAAGGGATACGTTGCCTGCGACTTCTATGACGGCAGTCTTATCTACGATTTTGACCGTGATAAGCTCACCATCTGCGATATCGACTTCTTCCGCAAGGCACCTGTAGTGAATACTCTCGGCGCAGATTACTGGGGCACCAAACGTCTCAAGGCTCCCGAGGAGTACATAAAGGGAGCTGTTATAGATGAGGCCACTAACGTTTTTACTCTCGGAGCTATTATATTCGATATCTTCGGAAGCTTCTCCGACGCAGATATAGCCAAAAGATATGAAAAATGTGCATTCGTCCCCTGCTCCCGCGACAAATGGGAGCTTTCCGACGCGGCTTACAAAGTGATCCTCAGAGCTGTGTCCCCCGAAAGAGAGCAGCGATATATGTCCATTAGCGCCTTTGCGGAACATTTCCGCAATGCTCTCAACAAGTGATATATTTTCCCCTTGACAAATCCCTTACAAAACTGTATAATTAATATTGTGTTGTTCACAAGTAATGTCACACACCTACATCGTTTTCCCTTTCCATGTCATTGGAGTATTCTATGTTTTGTAAAAAGAAAGTTTGTACATTCGGAGTATGCGGTCCTTTTGATGTTATTTTATATGGATATGATTACACTGAATCTAAAACGCTTCTCCCCGATATCATGGAGCTTCTTGATGTTACTGTAGATGTCGGAGAAATAGAAAAGACCTTTTTGAACACTCCTTCCGGTCAGGGAGATATATGGGTCTATGGAGATCACACAAGTAACTGTCTTGTTTTTGACTTATTCCGCGATCCTACAGATCAGATGGATACCATTGAATTCGGTGTAGTTTGCAGCAATAAAATGTATGACAGAATGTATGAACTTTTTTGGGCAATGTACAAGGAGATCGATAAGAAAATAAAATACAGCGCGTATGACATTAATACTACAACTTGGGGACAATCAGTTATCAATGGTGATGATGTTTTAGAATACTATAACTATAGGGATAAAACTCTTGCTACACAGAAAATCAGATATATAAAGTAAATATGCGGGTATGGCGAAATTGGCATACGCACCAGATTTCGTTCACGTTACGTCATTGATTTTATAATACTGCTCCTGTCGGCAGTCCAAATCGACAGTCAAAATTTAATATGCGGGTGTGGTGAAATTGGCAGACACGTCAGATTTCGTTCACGCTACGTCATTGGTTTTATAATACTGCTCCTGTCGGCAGTCAAATTCGACAGTCAAAATTGAATATGCGGGTATGGCGAAATTGGCAGACGCACCAGATTTAGGTTCTGGCGAAGAGATTCGTGCAGGTTCAACTCCTGTTACCCGCACCAACGACAAAGTCCGATTATTCGGGCTTTTTTCTTTTGCCTTCTTCTATTCCTACCTTGGTACCAGGTAATAGGACGCGAAAGGTGTAGTTCGTGAGTATGCCCGACTCAAAGGAACAAAAAATATCAAAGCTCTGCTCGAATGTATGGCTTCGGTGCTATAATTCAAAGATGACAAAACTGTAAGATTCAGATAAAGAAATTGTAAGAAAGCTATGCTATAATAGAATCAAAAGAACGGGAGGTATCATTATGGAATTATTAAAAGTGGAAAATCTTTGCAAGGTATATGGTAAAGGTGAGAATGAGGTCAGAGCCGTAGACGGTGTGTCATTCAGCGTACCGAAAGGACAGATGGTCGCTATTGTCGGTGCAAGCGGCTCGGGGAAGTCCACGCTCCTTCATATGATCGGTGCAGTAGACCGCCCCACATCCGGAAAAATCTATCTTGACGGGCAGGACGTATTCCAACAAAACAACAGAGAACTTGCGATATTTCGCAGACGGCAGGTCGGGCTGATCTACCAGTTCTACAATCTGATACCTGTACTGACTGCCGAAGAAAACATCACGCTTCCAATACTTATGGACGGCAGGAAGCCGGATCAGGCTCATCTTGAAAAAATACTCGGCATGCTCGGACTGAAAGAGCGCAGAAATCATCTACCTTCGCAGATGTCAGGCGGTCAGCAGCAGAGAGTATCTATCGGGAGAGCTTTGTTTACGTCGCCGCAGGTCATTCTTGCAGATGAGCCGACAGGAAATCTCGACAGCAAAAACAGTGTCGAGATAATGGAACTGCTCCGCCGGTCAAACCGTGAACTGAAGCAGACCACCCTTATCATTACCCACGATGAGAAAATCGCCGAGCAATGCGACCGTATCATTGTACTGAGTGACGGCAAGATTATATCAGACGAAGGCAATTCCGCGCAGGAGGAGGCTGACAGTAATGACGAGATATGAAAGTTTGCTCGCGTCCCGATACATCAAAGCGCAGAAGCGGCAGTCGGCGTTTACGGTCATCAGTATTGCCACAGCCGTTGCAGTCATTACCATGATCTTTATCCTCTACAGCGTCTGCATAAGCTGTCTCAGGAACACCTTCTACAGCAGTGCTCCCTATCATCTGGTTTTCAGCGAGCTGACAGAGGAACAAGGCGAAGCGATGGCAGATTTCAAGGAAGTCCGCTCTGTGAAGCTGAGCCGTACTAAAGACGGTACTATTACGGCTGCGGTTTTATTCGGCAGCGACATCGGCGACCGCGAACTCTGGCTACAAAAGACAGCGCAGAAGATAGGTGCGTCAGAGCAATATGAACACAGCAAGAATAACAGTATGCACGGCGCTTATGAATGGAACGACAACCTCATGATGATTGACGGCATCGGTAACGGTGCTCATCTGTTCAAGCTGCGTATCTTCTGTATCTTCTTCATATTTGCCGTTCTGGTCGCATTCGCATTGCGCCTCATTATCGATACAGCATTTGAAGTCTCGTCAAAGGAGCGCGAACGCCATTACGGTGTGTTGCAATCTATTGGTGCAACGCCTGAGCAGATAGTGCGTATTATAACCTATGAAGGGCTGCGGCTGTGTATTATCGGCATTCCGCTCGGACTGATCACAGGCATCGGGCTCGCTTATCTGATGTATAATGTACTGCTTGCAGCGGGTGTTTCCGAGTTGTTTCAGGGCATGACAAGTGCAAAGCTGAGTCTGCCGTTCTCCGTTGACTGGCGGATGCTTCTGATTTCGGCTGCGGTCGGCATCCTGTGGGTATTTCTCTCGGCATACGGAGTCGGAATGCGTATCATCAAAAAAGCACCGATGGAGGCTATTATTACTCGCACAGACAAGGTGGAAAAGGTCAGAAAGCGTACTCTTTCAGGTCTGCTGTTCGGTATTTCGGGAAAACTCGCCTCCCGTAATGCAAGGCGACAGAAAAAGCGCTTTATCATTACAGTGCTGACGCTGACTGTTTCGATTACACTATTTGCTTTGTTCTCGTCTCTTACCGAAACGGTAGAACAGAGCGTTATCACTTTTCTGGATATGGAAATGGACGGTGCAGATTTTTACGTTGATCTTGTTGACGATCCCTACACAAAAATAACTTATGAAGACGGCATAAGAGATATCAAAGAAAGCGGTATGTTCAGAGATATAGGTATTTCTGTTACTGAGAGTATCAAGATCCCAGATATTAAACGTTCATATTATATAGAATATCTTAACCAAGAGGAGTTTTATCACCGTTTCTCAAAGGACAGTCCGATAAGCTACGAGGAGCTTGTCACCACAGGCGGATATATTCTCAACAGTAAGAGCGTAGATTATGATGGATTTGTGGAAAAAGTCAAAGCAGGAAAAACAACTTTAATTTCACAGCGCAGAACTGTCTCCGAGGAAAAACTGAAGCCTGATATCAGCATAATAGAATACAGGAAGCTGGCAGATACCAAAAATATCGAACATGAGATGACAGTACTCGGAGTTTTAAAACCTGCGAATGATAACCTGATAACAAGTGCTGCCGTTATGATAGGAGCTATAGAGACATACCAGTCCGTACATAATGAATGGTTCGGTGATACGGTAATGGCTAATAGTTCTTTTTCCTACGTTAAGGAGAACAATTACAATACCAACGACTACAAGAAAATCATCGACTGGATAAATGAGCATACTGATACTGTGAGCATAGCAGGTGATAACTACGGAACAAAATGGATAATAAGCAGTGTAATGGCAACAGTCCGGGCAGGCGTGCTGATACTGAATGTGCTCATTGCACTTGCAGCGCTCATCAACCTGCTGAACATTATTTCGACCGGAATTGCGAATCGCCGCAGTGAGCTTGCATCGCTACAATGCGTCGGCATGACAGACCGACAGCTCGACCGCATGGCAATTATAGAGTGTATGCAATTTACAGGAGCGGCGGCGATCATATCTGCTATCATCTGTTCTGTTGTGATATTTGGCACGGAATTTGGTCTGCCTGCGCTCATTAACGCATCACTTGTAGACGAGAGCAAAGAAACAAGGGAAATGCTGCTTGATATTGTCAGGATAGATCATATTACGCCGTTTCTACGAATCGTGCTGGCTTCTCTGATGGCGTTTGCGGCAGGATGTGCGACCTCGCTTATAATGCTGCGAATACAGAACACCGAGAGCCTTTCCAATCAGATCCGAGGCTCTGAGATGAAGCTCGACGCCCCCAAATCACACATTCTCAGAAACAGCGTTATTGCTGTAATTGGAGCAGCCGTTCTCGTTATCGCAGGACTTCGCACATACAGCGTTATCTCATACAGAAATGACAGAAAAGAATATGAAAAAGCTGGCTATCTGAACCTTGTGGAATCAAACGGCTTCAAAATGAATGTTTACAGCACAGGTGCAGAAGACGGCAAGCATACTATCGTCGGGCTTGCAGGACAAGCCAGTTTCGCCTTTCCAGTTGAGACGACCGAGCTGAACAAGATGCTTGGAGAGGAGAACACGCTGGTATATCCTGACTGTGCAGGCTGTGGTTTCAGTGATGATTCCTTTAAACCGCAGACCGTGGAACAGATTGTCGAGGATTACCGCACGGGGCTGAAAAATGCAGGCTTTGAAGCTCCTTATGTGCTGATGGCGCATTCCATTGCCGATTTTTATGCACTGTACTGGGAAATGCAGTACCCCGATGAAGTCGAAGCAATCGTCATTCTTGACGGAACGATACCGCCGAAAAATGAATTGTGGCAGACCTATACCCTTGAGGAGTTATTTCCGTCCGAAGATGAAGGACGTGCAGCTATGCGCAGACTGGTCGTGCGTACATCTCTTGGACTGAACAGACTTTCCTCGAACAAATCCTCCGACGGCGGAGCAACACAGGGCGCTGCGATATTTACTGACGAGCAGCTCAGATTTATCAAGCTCTGTAATAACCGTTTCTGGACTGCCGGATTTGCATCAGAAATATTGCTTGAAAAGCAAGAGGTCACAAATATGGGAGAAATGCTTCACCCAACGGATACTCCTAAGCTCTATTTCACCACGCTGTATACCTGCGAGGCAGATGTTCGTGCTTCATTTGAACGCATGAAAGCAGATTACGAGGCGGAAGGCAAGGAATTCAACACCGATCCTGAAACTGCCGCAAGAGCAGAATGGAAACAGATAGAATGGGAGATAGAACAAGCCAGAACAGAAGAGAATGATTTTATGGATAGAATCGGTAATTGCAGGCTGGAATACGTAGCGGGCGACCACGGCATTTTCTATGCACAGGAGCCTGAACAAATAGCAAACTCAATACTGAACTTTCTTGCGGAAACAACTGAATGACACACAGCGGACGGTATTCTTGCCGTCCGCTTGCATTCGCATGGAGAGTATGCTATAATTAGAAAAATAAGCAGGAGGTGAACGCAATGCCTAAGATATTACTGGTCGAGGATGATGAACAGCTTGCAAAGTTTCTGATGCGGTTTCTTAATTCCGAAGGCTATCAGACGGATTATGCAAACGGTCAGAAAGACGCTCTGCGATTGTTTGATGAAAACGTTTACGACTGTATTCTGCTTGATATTTCGCTCAAAGACGGCAACGGCTATTCTGCCTGTGCGGCATTCAAGACATTGAACGATACGCCTGTTATCTTTATTACAGCCTCGGCAGACGAAGCCTGCACTGTGGCAGGCTTTGAGATCGGTGCAGACGATTACATTAGCAAACCCTTCGGAACACGAGAGTTGCTTGCGCGTATGAAAAATGTGATGCGCAGGGCACAGAAGTCCTCTCCGCTCCTGCACTGTGGCAATGTGACGATAGACCCGATCAAGGACATCGTATATAAAAACGGCAGCGAGATAGCAATGTCTGCGCTCGAATACCGCCTGCTTCTGGTATTTTTAACCAATAAGGGACAGATGCTTTCCCGTGACAGGCTGGCGGAAGAGCTATGGTCGCTGACCAAAGAATTCGTATCTGATAACACGCTGAGCGTTTATATACGCCGACTGCGTGAAAAGATAGAAGATGATTCGCAGGAGCCGCATATCATCATCACTGTCCGCGGTCTCGGCTATAAGGCGGTGGACGAATGAGAGCGAAAAAGCGCAGACTGATCCACATTCTCCTGACTGCTGCTTTGATGATTCCCTGCCTGTTTTTTAGTTTCCCATGTGCAGTAATGGTGGCAATTGCTTCTGTAGTTTTCCTTGTATTCTATGAATGGTTACTCGCACAGCGGCGTGATAATGTGATGAAGCTGTGCGACGATATTGACCGTATGCTGCGAAGCGACGATAGTATCTCTTTTGATGAGTACAAAGAAGGCGAGCTGAGTGTCCTTTCTGCGGAGATACACAAAATGACAATCCGTCTGCGCGAGCAAAATGCAGCTTTTCTGACAGAAAAACAGTTTGCCAAGGAAGCACTTGAGGACATTTCACATCAGCTCCGCACGCCGCTGACCTCTTTAATGATGATACTCGGTCTGATGAACGATCCTGAACTAACAGAACAGGAGCGTATGGAGTACCTGCGTGATCTTTACGAGCTGCTAGCACGCATGAAATGGCTAATCGAAACTATGCTGAGTCTTTCAAGGATTGAAGCTGAAGCTGTAAAATTTGCTAAGGGAACCGTTTCCTGCCGTGAACTTATAGAGCGGTCTGTTGAGACCGTATCGGTCACAGCGGAATTAAAGGGCGTGGAACTCAGGATGATGATCGACGGTGAACCTGAATTTATCGGAGATATCCATTACACCTCCGAGGCAATGGTAAATCTGCTGAAAAATGCTATCGAGCATACTCCCAGCGGCGGAACAGTAACAGTCACAGCAAAGGGCAGCAATATATCAACGGAGCTCACGATAACCGATACAGGCGAAGGCATACCCGAAATGGAACTGCCGCACATCTTTGAGCGTTTTTACCGTTCCTCCGAATACACGAAAAACGGATTTGGTATCGGACTTGCTTTCGCAAAAAGAGTTATATCAGCTCAGGACGGAAGCCTGAGAGCTTCCAATGTTATACCGCATGGTGCGGATTTTACGATTCATTTCTATCAAACTACGGTTTAACAACAGGCAGATGCTCATCAACATCTGCCTGTTGTTTTTGACCTAATATAGCAATACCTAAATCAGCTCTGTGGATATCGCTATTTTAAACGTTTATCTCAAAGCACACCGTGCTTGTATCATGAAAGTCACCGTTGAATTCAAGCGATACGTCAAGGCTGCCGTCCTCGTTTTCGTGGACATTTATCTTCCGAACAAGCAGTCTGATGTTGGTGTCACTTATGTAAGGTTCGAGCAGTACCTCGTCTAGCAGTTCCGCTGTGGACATCAGCTCGTCGCGGCGTTTCTTGCTGAGTTCATCGAACTTCCTGAAATCTTCTATCTTCTGCGTCAGCTCCGCTATCTCAGCTTCACGCTTTTCAATCATTGAATTGTAGACCTTAGCGTGTTCGCGGTCGCCAATACGCTCCATAATAAGCTCCTCAATCTGACCTTTGAGATTGACTATCTTATCACTATAATCCCTTATCATTTTATCATACTTAGGCTTCTTCCTGTTCCAGTCTTTTACAATCTCATCATACTTCTTACTGGAATCAAGAATCTCGTTTCTTAGCATTGCAAGCTCGCTATGGATAATATCATCGAGCTGAGGTTCGCGGATAGTGTGAGCGGTACAGTATTCGTTGCCGTATCGATGGTTGTTGTTGCAGGTGTACTCCACCCATGAGTTGCCCGCGACAGTTCTCTTTTTAGCTATGAGGCTCGCTCCGCATTCGGCACATTTTATCATGCCACAGTACCTATGGATAACACTTCCGTACTTCGCCCTGGCGTGATTTTTCAGCCTGCTTTCAAGCAGTATCTGTGCCTGCTCGAAGGTCTCGCGGTCGATAATTGCAGGCATAAAGTTCTCATGGCGGTACTGCTCCTCGGACGGAATAACATCCACTGTCTTGTAAATCTTTGACGTCACGGTCTTATGATTGATAAGAGTTCCTGTGTATGCCTCATTCTGAATTATTCGCTTGACCGTTGTTTGCGCCCAAAGAAATCTTTTTACGATTTCCGTGTGACGTGGATTCCTTTTTCTGTGGGAGAAGTATTCCGGCGACTTTATTCCACGGTGATTAAACTCCTTGGCAATAGTGCTTAGTCCATAGCCTGCAAAGAACTTCTCGAATATTTCTCTGACTATCGCTGCCGCCGTTTCATCTACAAGCACCTCGCCCGTATTCTTGTCCTTGTAGTATCCCATCGGAAGGTTCACAGGCATTCCTGTTTTCTGTTTCTGTCGTATGCCTGCCCGGACTTTCTTTCCTATGTCTTTGGCATAGAAATCATTGACAAGCTGCTTGAAGCCGATTATCATATCATCATTCTCATTCGAGGAGTCGATGCCCTCGGTCACCGAGTACACCTTGACATTGTTCTCGCGCAAGTAGTCGATAAACAGTGCCGTGCGAGTGCGGTGTCTGCCAAGTCGGGACAAGTCCTTGACCAGCAGGACGTCGACTTTGCCGTCCTCGACCGCGAGCTCTATCTGGTGCAGTCCCTTGCGCTCGAAGGTCATACCAGATACGTTGTCGTCAAAGCTCTCTCCGACGATGTCATAACCATTCTGCTCGGCATAGTCCACAAGTATCTGACGCTGATTCTGAAGACTGTTCATCTCGGCGTCTTCGTCGCGTGACAGTCTATAGTATAACCATGCTTTCATTTATATACCTCCATTCTTATTGGCAGTCGCAGCACCTTGGTTGGTGCTACGACACAACATACCACAGACTTTTTCAGAAGTCTACTGATTTCTCTTTTGTTTCAGAAATTTCGACCTTATCAACAACATCTGTGTGTGGACATTTGTCTACATCACCTGAATGGAGGTAGTCACTGAGCAGAGATTTTATGAACAAGTCGAAGCCCTGTGCGTTTCCATTGAATCTGACATTGATGTTCCTGATTTGCGGTTCTTTAATAGTTCTTCCCAATATACAACTCTCCTTATAATTCTTTCATTCATGTTTCTGATGTGGTTTACATTGTTCATGTTACATTTCTCCTTTATTGAATTTATAGGGATATCGTCTTTCACGATACCCTTTAGTTGAAAGTGATTACCGTCACGTTTCGTGACGCTTATCTCTGACCGGACGTATCGTTCTGTCAGCTCATACCTTCCGTTATGAATAACATGAGGCTGCTGCCGTTTTGGCAACGCCTGTTGGGGACTGAACATTTCGTTCTGCACCTACAAAGGGATGAACGTCTCGTTCACACCTGTCCCACTTTATGGCAGGTGTAGTACGGTGCCCTTTGTTCACCGTGTGCTTACAGCGTGTTTCCCTTACATCAGGACTGTCCGTTTTTGACACTCCTTGCTGAGCCTGCGATTTGTCGGCTCAAGTATATGAGGTGGTGGTTCACCACCTCAAAATTATGACGGGATATTTCATCCCACCATACCGAATTCCCATTTTGGGAACTCGGTGCAGTCCCGTTTCTTTACCCCATGTGCATACCGAGTTCTTCCTTTTTCCTGAGCTCCTTGGCGAGTGCCTTGCTGTCAACGTGTTCTCGAGCAAACTCGGTATCGTCGGCAGGCTCGTCGTCGATTATCGAAGCCACAGCTGTAACGCCGCTGACAATGCTATCAAGACTGACTGCGATATCACTATCCACTTGACAACTTTCAGGCTTAGCCTGTGCTTGTATTCGGCGAGCTCTTTCAGTTTCAAGCCATATTGCTCGTTCAGCTTCCCAGCCTGTGAGACGAGCTCCGCTGTTGCTTTCTTCAACTCCTCGACTGCTAAAGTCGCAGTTTCCGACGTTTGATCCAGCAGTTCCCGACAGGATTCTATTGTTGCTCTCTGCTCGGAGCGTACTGTTTTCAGCACCTGTTCTGTCTCTGCTTTCGTTGACAGCACCGATAGTGTTTGCAGTATCTCTAACTGCTCCTGTGCCATTAGCTTGTTCAATTTTATCAGCGCTCTCCAATTGGCATCGAGCACTAAGACTGCTGGCTGAGTTTCCTCCGCTGCTGACAACTCCTTGTCGTACATCTGCTGCAATTCTTCTTGTTTCGAATTCATACTCCATGTTCTCCTTCCTATACTTCTCACCGTGAAGCTTATTATCACGGCACTTTCTCTTGTTCGGACAAGTGTAGGTGATGTATTTGCGGTTGTCCTCCCACCGTACACCATAGCCCTGCTGCTTCATTAAGTAGCAGAACTGCTTCTTGGTTTTGGCTTGTTTCATCACCTGATTAATGACGTTCATCAGCTCCCACTTGAAGCTCTCGCCTCGCCTGGCTGACCTGTACTCGCTGTCGGATAGGAAGTCCTTTTCCATTTTCTTCTTGGGAGCATCGAGTACATGGACTCCATGCTGCTGACAAATCTCATCGCTGAGCTTCATCAGTTCCTCGACGCTCTCTTTGTTGGAATGGTACTTCTTTCCGTCCTCGAAGCTAACAGAGTTCAGCACCAAGTGGCTGTGGATATGTTCTCTGTCGATATGAGTTGCGACTACTACTTCGTATTTGTTGAACGCTTTCTCCGCGAGCTCCACTGCTATCTTGTGTGCGAGCTCGGGCTCGATTTCATATCCACTCGGGAAGCTCTGCACCAGATGATAGTACAGACGACCGTCGGGCTTGTGGTATAGATTCTTGGTCGCTGTCATTTCATCGAGCGCAGTCTCTGGCGAGCAGTTGATTCCCGTCACGAAGCGCTTGTCCTCGGACACAGTTTTCTCCTTTCGCCTGACGTAGTTGAGGACGTTCTTCATACCGCCAGCGGTCTGAGTTTTGTTGTTTATGAAATGGATTATCGGCATCACTTCACCGCCTTTGCTATCTCACAGACAGCCTGTGTAACTGACCTGTGCTGCTCCACAAGCTCGTCCAGTCGAACAGAGTGGAGCCGTCCTTCGTGAGCCAGCATTGCTATCTGATTAAGGTTCCGTCCGATTGCTTTCTGCTGTTTTGCAACCTCGTCCAGTCCGTCAGCTACGATTATCTTCTTGTCCATAGCTGCCCTGAGAACGAAGTCACTCAGCGATAATTTGTGCCGTTCAGCCTTGCTGTGTATCCGCTTGTACTCGTCATCGGTACAGCGAATTGTGATTGTGCGATTGCGTTTTCTCATTGTATCACGCTCCTTTCTTTGTGCGATTTTTGAGAGGGGGTTCGGGGTTCTCCCCGACCAGCAAGCGTTCGGCGGACTGCCGAATGCGATGCTGGCATTTCATACCTCCGCTACCTGTACTGTCCCGGTAGCCTGTTTTCTCCCCACTCAGATGTCGCCACACTCGCTCCACGTTGCGCGACAACCGCTTTCACCGCCGCAGGTGGGATAACTATCCGATTTGTGTAGCCGCGGCAAAAACGCGCGTTTTTGTGCGTGTGTATACCGTCACCCTGAACTGCAAATACCGTCACCCGCATTTTTACCGTCACCCGTCTCAAACAAAGGTAAATAGACGTTTTCGGTGCCGCGGGTGCCGGTATGGTCAGTAATTTCTACCCACAGCATACTTCCGTTTTTACTGTCACCCGACTGGTCATAAATGAGCTCCAGTATTCGAGAACCGTGACTTCTGCGCATACTGAATTGTACTCCGTACACTTTAAGCTCTTCGGTGTGCTGAACGAGATTTCGTGTCATCCAGTTCGGAGCATACTCACGACCGAAGTGTTTGTACATCAGCTTGCAGAGTTCAGTTGCTGAACCTGTGAAGCGCTTTTCATCGACAATGAGATCATGTATCGCGAAAGAGAAAAGGTCTGGCTTGCGCTCAGGCACATCATCGACCACATTCCACCTGTGATTTGCAAACTCCAAGTTCAATTCAAGGTGTTCAATGTCACGACCTGCACAGTGCAGTTTAGCTTTACCGCTGCCGCGACGTTGTTCTATCATGACCATGATTCCGTCAACGCTGCCGATGATACCTGTCGAGCCTGAGACCATATTGAACGGATCGCTGTCATAACACTTGCGCGTATGGTGTACGACAAGTATTGCGACTTTCAGCTTGTCCGCAAGTGCTTTCATTACAGAGAGCTCCTTGTAGTCAGAGCCGTAGTTGACATCGGTATTGCTACGAACCTTTTGCAGAGTGTCGATAACAATTACTTTCAGATTCGGAAGCTCCTGCTTGCTCTTTTCAAGTTCTTCCTCAAGACCGTTGCCTATAGATTGCGCTTCTATTGCGAAGTTCAAGTTCTCACAAGGGTCATCTGTGAGCTCGTATATCCTGTTCTGCAGGCGCAGGAGGTTGTCCTCGAGACTGAGATACAATACCTGACCTGTATTCGTATCGTGCTTGAGAAACTGTTTGCCGTTTGCAACCGACATACACAAGTCCAGTGCTAACCATGACTTGCCAATCTTCGCCGCTCCTGCAAGGATATACAGTCCAGGGTACATCATTTTGTAAATGATGTACTCCTGCTTTTCCAGCGAAGTTGTCATTATGTACTCGCTGTTATAGATCGTTAATTCGTTGCCTATAATCTCCATCTCCTTTTTATAACTATCTGGGGAAACTATTTGTACCGATAATCTTAGACATTTTTACAACCTCCATGTTTGATGCCTGCATAATAGCAGCAGCAATCATTATTTGAACTTGTAAAAAAACGCCCTGCCGATGTCTCAGCAGAGCGTTAATGAAAAAAGCCTCCATATATATACCGATGAGAAACAGAAAAAACGAAGATTTCAATAATCCAGAACAAAATCTTTGTACAGTTGCATAAACGACAGAATGAAAATATACATTCGATTAGCAGTATTTACCAATAAAAAGAAATCCCCACAGTATTACTGTGGGGAGATGTTTACGCCGCCGGATCTTTATCGGACGAACCAGTTCGGATAGCGGTCTCTACAGGCGCTTCTTTTTGCATAAAGATGATCTTACACTGTTCAAACAATGACAATATCCGTTTATAATTGTAGCTGACTAATCCCGGATAACCGAAAGCTTTAGCCTCTTCATAGAGTGAGATATACTCATCGCGAAGTTTGTCCAAAGCTCGTCGGCGCAGATCCTGCACCGCTCGGACAGTTGTACCCATTCTTTCTGCAATTTCATATGTATCAAGTTCACTTTTGAAGGAGCGGTAGAGAGCTCTATACTGCTTCTTTGTGAGAGATTCCATCGCCTCTCTGAGAACCGGATCATCAAAAAGATCATCAAATCCGTTTGTGACTCTCTTTTCAGCGTTAAGGACAACAGTAGGAGGTTCCTGAAAACGCTGCTTTCGCGCCTCTGCACTTTCCCACTCGCTGTATTCTTCAAGACTGCAAGCCTTTCTGTTCTCATAGTATCGTCTGTCCGAATTCAGATGATCGCGTTCGACCTTCTTCCATTCATCAGACTTATAGAACGATGTCGCCTGTTCGTAGGCTTCCTGACCATGTGTATCCTTATAGTTCTGTATCGGCGTATCCAATTCAAGAACGCTCGTATCGTCTTGCTTATGATGTCTGTTCACTCTCTTCATGCGTTTTCCTTTCTGGCGGAAGGCTTACTACGTATGTATAGAACGAACGTTCTTGTTTGGTTAATGTTATTTTAGCACACATTTGTTCGTGTGTCAATAGAAAATCGAAAAATTGTTCTTGGGCGATGAGTAAAAAATGCCCTCAGTGAATACTGAGGACATTTTTATTAACTATAACTATTATCTATTATTTATCTTATGATAACTCTTGTTCTTCTAAATCGTGCAACGTCTTATTGTCCTTAGTTTTCCACGACACCCAACCGTTACAGCTTTTCCCCGTAACAAATTCAGCAGCACTGGAAGGGCTGGTGAACAGCACGTCCTCCTGCAAGATATTGTCTATGATCTTGCACTCCTCACGCTTTTTACGATTGCCTGCCGATATGGTATCATCCGTACCGCTGCTCGGAGCGATTTTACTGCCTTTCAGAACGACAAAACCCTCTGCGGTCTGTTTGGCAGATGCTTCGACGGTAAAGTTGATTTTCTTGATGGTGCGTGTAAAGAATAGCTCTATCTCCTCATATGGAGTATCTGCGGTATCTTCAACAACAGGAGCAGTCTTATTCAGCGGAACAAATATCTTATGACCGAGCGTTCCCATGATAAGCTTGGCATAGTCCACGAACTCTTCAAGCTCGCTCTCTTTCTCCTCTGTGATATGTCCGGGAGAAGGATCGTTTCCATTCTTAACGATATACCTGTTGGCTTCGATTGCGAGATTGCAGAACTTGTTCTCAAGATAGCTTATCTCGGTCGGACCAAAAGAGTTATTGGAGGTAGTGAACACGACTGCTTCCGTCCAATAGTCCTTATCAGGATTACGCTTATGCTCCATAAGGCGGTAGAGTATACCCTCACCGTTCTTCCTGATGCCAGCCTGTCCTATGTAAGCGATGTTCTCCCCGGTGTCATCGGAAACGCCAAAAAGGAAATACACACCGCTCCATTTCAGATCTTCACGGTTCTTGCATTTTTCTATTTCAGTGCGAGGTATCTTATATGCAACACCTGTCCAGTTGGCAAGTGTGCATTTGATACGTCCGCTTGCATCTCCGTCCATAAGGAAGAGATTTATGTTTTTTCCTCGGGGCATTTCTTATTCACCTTCGTTCGATTGTTGCTGATTACGAATTAGGAGATAATCGTTTCTCAATTTTTCTCCTTTTTCTGTTAAATTCCAAAACAAGTTACTCTTACTATCGCTCCAAAATGAATAGATGAGTTTTAACTCTGATAATTGCATTAAAACCTGCTTTACTATCTGTGAATCACTAAAATAAATATCGTTATCTTCTTTAAACAGTTTAGATTTTATGGCTTTTACAATTCTTATCTCTGCCACTGCAACATCAAGCATTTCTAATGAGATGACCTTAAAAAGTTCAACTAAAGGTATTGATTTATTATCGGATACTTTTTCGCTTTTTGATTTGCTGCCAGAATAAACTGTTTTAAAGTAGTAATAATCAAATTTGATATTACAGTCTTCAAAAGCTATATCGTTTTGCTCCATTAATGAATCTATGATACTTTGCTTTTCTGATACATCTTTGTAAAGTCTCTCATTATCAGTTTGCAAATCCATAATAGTCCTTCTTAAAGACGCTTCATCATAGTTAACAGCTCTTTGCCAACCTGGCCTTTTGATTTCTGACTTAGCTTTCATGATTGATATAGCTAAATGCCCTGTTAACTCATCAGGGGTATGCCATATAGTAGCCATTCTATTAGTCATTGCTTTTTCACGAAACTTTTTTAGTTTTATTAACTGAAGAGGATCACTGTCAACCTTTTCTTTAGGTAACTCAACACTCTCATCCAAAGCAAATACTAAAACAGGTATACCTTTCGATATTGCATAGTCATATTCCATTTCTGTATAGCTAATGTCAGTTTCAGGTGAAATAGAACCGTATCTTTTTCCGATTATCAAAACATAATAATCGCAATAGTCAATTACTTTCTTTATTACTTCAAACTGCTCAAGATCAGTTGCTACAAATGCTTCCATTCCAGCAGGAATACAGTCTGCCATAAGAAGAACATCAAGAACTTTACGTCTTTCTTCGATTAAATCTGTATATGTAGAACTTATAAAAACTTGATATTTAATATTGTCCATAACTGACCTCACTTTCTCGGTCCGAGGAACTTATCTCCATCAAGATGTATCATATGATCAGGCATATCAGCTATCCAAACTTCTGTCTCCCACGCAAGGCTCTCAGAGAACTGCTTGAATGTCTTGAAATCAAGGAAAGCAGTCACATATATCTTTCCTGCCGTTACATTAGCAGTCATCTCTTCGATTTCCTTTATACGCTTCGGATCCATCGGACCGACAGAGGTGACAGATTCTACGAAGTATATCCAATTCTTATCCGCTCGATATAATACAACATCAGGCATTTTATCATGCAAAGTAATCTCGAATCCGAGCTCACGCAACTTATCCACGTTCTTTACGAGGTCTTTTTCAATAGTATCACCTACATAAAGGCATTCGGAGTTTGGAGCGAATCTCGGAGCAAACTCCTCAATAATAGCCTTTTGAAGCTCATTGTGCTTTCCGGGGGAGAAGGTGAAGCTGCTGCCATTGATATTTACAGGCATTTTCAGCATACTGCGTTTCGATTCGTACATACTTATTAGGCTCTCATGGGTAGCTAAGAATTTTTCTTTTTTGTCAGCCCAAGTATCCGTTCCATAGCTTCTGATAAGATCAAGCATTTCCTCGGTTAGCCTATAACGATAATTTGGACTATTGGTTGCCTTGCCGTTATCTTCTATAAAAGCTGCATTTCGGAAATGATGCATGGCCTGTTTACGGAACGTCTCTCGGCTGTTTTCGGCATAGATCACTTGGTAATGCTTCCTTAAAAACAATAAAAGATCATGAATCCTTATCCAATCATTTGTTGCGTTTGCCCAGCTGCTGTTTTCTTTTATATCGGCCATTGCGAGAAGTGTATAACAGCAAAGGTCAGCTTGCTGCTGGGCGGGGACGTTCAGTTCCTTTAATAATGCTCTTGCTTCGTCTATCTTGTTCATAAGTAGCTCCTTAATATCATATCACACGATTCCTCGGACATATCTCTCTTGGCGATTAGCTCTTTACCCATAGCTTCTATTGTCATCATTGGAGGAACAGGCATAGAATTAACTTCGGTAGAGTTTACCTGTGTAGAGCCGTTCAGTATTCTATAATAGCTATCGTACATAGTGGAATTGAAAAGAACATACAAGCCGTATACAACGCACTCAGACAGCCCTTTCAGCCCGTCTATGAAGTTTATCTTATTCTGTGTGCTGATCTGTTTATAATCAGGGTACTTTCTTGACAGATATACACCGCACTGTAGTCTGCGATGTTCTTCTTTTGCTGTAAATCGCTTTACGAACAGATAATTAGCATTTTTCTGTAAAAGCCCTGATTGTTCAGTGACTAAATACTCGTGTTCTTTACCTATGGGAAAGATTACCTTTCCTGATTGAATGTGCTGTGAATAGAACAGCGGAACAGCAGCATCTTCGGCATTATCTCGGAGAGCTTCACGATTTCTGAAATCAACCGTCAATCCTGTTTTCATCTTTAACCCTAATGACGGCAGAGTATCGTCCCATTTGTTAAGCTGCCGAAGTGTTTCGACTTCATCAGCGTTTGTAACAAGGTAAACATACTTATCCTTACCGCAGACAACTATATCATACGGAGCTCGGAAAGATGTGATCTCTGAGAAATCCTTATTGCTATTGGTGGAGGTTATGGTGATATAATCCGGTTTTTGGTTAGTCTTTCGGAGTTTGATAATCATAGTCTCCTGCAAAACACTTTCGTTCTCGAAAACCTTATCTCTGCTGACAAACAGATGAATGTGCTCTATAACACTCTCACTAAACAGCTTTTGCCTGAAAGCATTGAAGTATGCGCCTGATGTCCATGAACGAGGTATAATAAATACCATCTCTGAATCATCCTTCAAATTGAACAATGCCATCTCCGTGAACAAAAAGTACAGATTAGGTGCGCCATAGCATATATCGGGCATAGCGTGAGCTTCAACTGCGTCTTTGGGGATTTTTTTGTAAGGGGGATTTCCAATAACAATATCGAATTTGTATGGATCAGGATCAGCTCCGAGCATACAGTTATAATCTGTTTCATTGTCCAATATGTAATTATCATTTCTGATTTCATATGTCAACTGAAACGAAACGTTTTGCTTGGAATATTCGAGGTTTTCTTTTAGTATCGGAATGATCTTTTCGTCGTTTTCATAGCAAACAAGATCAACTTTCTTTACTGAAAGTGCTTCGATCCTTTCTAAGAGAGCAACAGAGAGTATTCCTGAACCTGCACCAGGATCAAGAATTGAAAGTGTTCTATTATCATCAGAAATATCAAAAAGACTTGCCATAAATACAGCGGTTTCCTTACTTGTAAAGAATTGGCCGTATTTCTTGCGCGTTGCTTTTGGCATTGTCTCAATATATTCAGTTGTACTCTCTACAACTCTATCTAACAGCTTCATTTGATCGACTCCTCTATCAAATACCTTTCCCAGAAAAACAATATACCCTTTTATTATAGTATAGCATCCTAAATAATCTTAGTCAAGCGATTATTCATATCACTCGCTTTTGAATGGCAAAAATGATGAATAATCAACACTTATATCATTTATAGCTATTATCTCAGACGAAACGAATGTTGCTCCACTACCGTCAAATAATAAAACATTATATCCATCTTTTTTCAGCGCACTCTTATACTTTATACCATCAAGACCGTGTTTTTGTATCATATGTGCCATATACTGGGTAATATAATAAAAATTCTTATCATCCTCAACATTAGGTTCACTAATTTTATTAACTGGAAAATGTAAAAGAGCTGTCCAAGCTTCCATAGATTCAACTTTATCTCCTGATAGATCAACTATTTTCATTTCTTTATTAATCTTATATGTTGCTAGACTATACTGTTGACCGATCGAGGGACGCATTTCATGAAGAGCAGTTTCTTTGCTAAAAGCAAGGTATAGATATGCATCTGAAACCGTGTTTAACCTTCCTTCTTTTCTACACTGAACTGGTGGAACACCACTGCCATTACTATCAAATCCATAAATACCAGGAACACTGTATTTCTTTTGAACAGAAGAAATATGTTCAAGTTGCTCGTTAGTGTATTCCTTAATTCCAATTCGTTTAATAATATAAATGTCTTCAGGTGATAAATGAAAGGAGTCATCTTTACTCATATTATCAAATTCTTTTTTATCATGATCTGATAGAATAACATCATACATTTCTTCCCAAATAGTACGGAAATCAACTCCTAACTCCGAATAGTTTTTGCTGTTTATTGGTCTTGCACGATACATTAGCATATCAGGCGATAAGGATATTAATGGCAAATCGTTAATCAACACATTATCAAAAAATTCTTTCATTTTCTTTGCCGTTTCCGCATCATCCTTATCATACATCCGCATTTCTTCCCATTCCCTTTGATAGTTTAGTGCTATGATAGCCAAAATCGTAAGTGCTTCCAATTCATCATAATTATAGTTATTATTATTTTCCATCATTCGCCACCGCCTTAATTAATATATTTTTTATAAGGATTTGTATATTCATGGACTTACCATTTCATATCAATGGATTAAAATGTATGTTTTATACATTATAACATATTTTAAATCCTGTATCAATAACGAATTATTATAGCGAAATGGCTTCTTTATATATAAACTGTTCCAATGACGTTGCGTTACCATTAGGTTCTGGCGGAGCAATCCGTGCAGGTTCAACTCCTGTTACCCGCACCAGCGCGGAACCCCCGCGGGCAGTTTCGCGTCTCAGTTTTTCTGGGGCGCGAATTGTTTTCCGCGCATGAAAGCATCTATTTCGTATAAATAACACATTTATAGTCCGATTATTCGGGCTTTTACTATAAGGAGCGGTTGCTATGGATAAAACTACTTTTATCAGACATTACTGTGCGAATTACAGAATCCTTGAGGATAAGGTAATTGATTCTTCCGACTATGTAAGCATAGACCGTAACAATTACGCTACATTTTCCTCAAATTATATTTTCCTTTTCTTATCAATTTGCAGCGAAATCGATTCGCTCGCAGGCGAATACTGTAATATTATCTCATCTGATTCAGATGTGAACCGGGGAGGTATAGTCAATAAAATCGATTTGATTATCTCTAAGCACCCAAATCTACGAAATAAACGTATTGATACAAAAGATCCATTTGAAAAGCAATCTTTCGTACCTTTTACCAAAATTGAAGGAAATACCACTTCATGGTGGACGGACTATAATAAAATCAAGCACAATCGAACTGAAAAAGATAGCAGCGGTCGTTATAACTATCAGAAGGCAAATCTCAAAAATATTCTTCATGCTATTGCTTCGTTATATATATTGCTACTGCTTATAGGAAAAGAATTCGGTTTTGATAATACATCACCTATTACCTCAAAACTGTTTCAAGACTATATTGTATAAATACTAAGCCGCAGGTCTCCCTGCGGCTTTTTCTGTTTCAATTGTTAATCTCAAAGCACACCGAGCTCGAATCCTTGAAATCGCCGTTGAATTCAAGTGTCACATCAAGACTGCCGTCCTCATTTTCGTGGACGTTTATAAAAAACTCCGCCCGAACCTAATGAAAGTTCAGGCGGAGTTTATTATTCTTCGTTATCAGTTACGATATAATCTTTAGAAACTGTTTCGGGATGAAACACCACATTCCCTGTTTCTGTACGAATGAAATACATATCATTTTCAAACAGCTTTCTAAGGAAGCTAATGGAACCTCTTGATACCATAACTATCACCTTTTTTATTCTTCTATGGCACATATTATTACGGAAGGTCATCTATTGAACGTTCAGTTCAACATCGTCCTGCTTTCCACATCCGCTCTGTACAAATGAGTGCCGAGCGGGAAATGTGCTGAATGGGATCCTTACTTGTAACCATTTGCACGGCTTCTTTTATATGTTAGAACCTGTATTTTATAGTTTGTCCAATCTTGATTACTG
>Ga0255342_1001430_pt1 | contig 34082 bp, 31 predicted proteins | sample wastewater_treat_3_FD_192416 | JGI IMG/M metagenome (GOLD analysis project Ga0255342, IMG submission 192416) | Wastewater microbial communities from Lulu Island WWTP, Vancouver, Canada - plant14 | ecosystem: Engineered > WWTP > Wastewater > Unclassified | place: Canada: Vancouver, British...
AGAATCTCTTGTCCTGGACCAGATGCCCCTTGCCTTCGGGGATGGCGTAGGTCACTGTAAGACGATCGTCCGCAAAGACCCTCATGGATGAGTCCTTGACCCGCAGGACAAGGTCATGGCCCACCAGTGACCTGCCCCCGAAGTTTGTACCACACCCAGAGTTAGAGTTCCGCTACTAGATCTCTGCTCAGTGCAGCCAGGCTTCCGGTGCCGGGGGACGATTGTTCAACGAGCTGTGCGGCCGCAGCGTGTTGTACTCCTGCCGCCATTGTTCGATCAGGATCTGGGCCTCGCGCAGGTTATAGAAGATCTCCCCGTTGAGTTTTTCCTGTCTGAGCTTGCCGTTGAAGCTCTCAATGTAGCCATTCTCCCAGGGGCTGCCGGGCTCGATATACAGGGTTTTCACCCCGATGCGGCTCAGCCAGTGCCGGACCACCTTGGCCGTGAACTCCGGCCCGTTGTCCGAGCGGATGTAGTCCGGAACCCCGTACCGGACAAAAAGCCCTGCCAGACACTCCAAAACATCGTCCGCGCAGAGCCGCCGTTCCACGACAATGGCCAGGCACTCCCGGCTGTACTCGTCCATCACCGTCAGAAGGCGCAGGGGACGTCCGTCATGGGTCCGCTCGGCCACGAAGTCATAGGACCAGACATGATTGCGGTGGGTCGGTCTCAGACGCACACAGGAGCCGTCGTTGAGCCACAGGCGGCCCCGTTTGGGCTGCCTCTGGGGAACCTTCAGCCCTTCCTCGCGCCAGATGCGCTCCACCCGCTTGTGATTGACCCGCCAGCCATCCCACCCTAACAGGATGCCCACCCGGCGATACCCGTAGCGGCCATACCGGCTGGCCAGACGAACGATCTCCGAGCGGAGCCGCTCCTCATCCCCCCGGAGCCGGGGCCGATGCCTTTGGGTAGAACGGGACTGACCGATCACCCGACAGACTCGCCGCTCGGAGACGCCCAGCTTGTTCTGGACATGCTCCACGCAGCGCCGCCGTCTGTCGGGGCTCAGAAGTTTCCCTCGAGGGCCTCCTTCAGGATCAGCTTATCCAGCGTCAGATCCGCCACCGCCTTCTTCAACCGGCCATTCTCGCGCTCCAGCTCCTTGAGCCGCTTGACCTGGGCGGTCTTCATCCCCCCGTACTCCTTGCGCCAGCGGTAATAGCTCTGCTCGGTGAACCCCATCTCCCGGCAGAGTTGCCCCACGTTCTTGCCCTGGGAGAGCTTCACGTCCGCCTCCCGCAGGATCCCGATGATCTGTTCCGGGGTAAATCGCTTCCGACTCATCCTGACCTCCTCAAGGCCCAGTCTTATGCCCGTATCCTAACATAAAAGCTGGACCGGTTTTGGGGGGGCAGGTCAGTCGAGGCAGACAAAAGAAATAAGCTTCTATACAGAGACGAGGGATTGGTTATCTATAAAAATCTGGAGCCGAAACCCATCCCGAGACTTGAAGCCGTTCTCGGCTGGGGCATTCTGATTAAAGCGCTTGTGCCCGGAAAATGGTCATTTTGAGGCAAGATTTATACAATAGGCAGAAATCAAAATGAAGAATAGCAGAGGTACAATTTTAATTACCGGCGGCACCGGCCTTCTAGGCAGAGCGCTCATTGACGTTTTCCGCAAGAACTACCAAATTTGGGCATCTTATGTCGGGCCATATGAGATTGAGGATGAAAAGCATCTTCGATATCTGAAGTTAGACCTTCAGGACTTTGAAGGCTACCGAAAACTGTTTCAGGGCGTTCAACCTGATGTCGTGATTCACACGGCAAGTATCGGCAGCCCCGATTTTTCGGAAAAAAATAAAGAAATTACCCGGCGTATCAATATTTCGGCGACAGAGAATATTGTTTCACTTTGCCACATGCACGGCGCCACGCTGGTGTTCATTTCCTCCAACGGGATTTACGACGGCGAGCATGCTCCTTATTCTGAAGATGATAAGGCTGTTCCGGTCAACTATTATGGCAAAGTCAAACTGGAGGGAGAATCCCTGGTACTTACCTCATCAACTGTATCCGCAATTGTACGACCGAATCTTATGTACGGGTGGCACCATCCTTTTGAAAGGCAAAACATTGTAACTCTTGCGTTGAATAAACTGAAAGACGGGGAAAGATTCATGGCCTATGAAGATGTATATATGACGCCTCTTTATGTCGAAGAATGCGCTCGGGCCATTTTCAGGATCGTGGCAGATGAAAAATACAGCGTATTTAATATCGCCGGCGCGGAAAGGGTCAGCATTTACGAACTCGTCAAAGATGCAGCACAAATTTTCGGGTTGGACGACGGACTGGTGAAGCCTGTTGTTCAGGGCTACTTTGACGAATTGGTCCCTCGACCCAAAGATACTTCATTCAGCACAAATAAAATGGAAACCGAGTTGATGATCAGACCCCTTACAGTTAAAGAAGGTCTATCCATCATGGCAGGAAAGAGGCTTTCTTTTGAGTAGTCCGAAGAAAGTTTTGCTATCCATACCCCCCTACTACGGAATTGACATATCTATAGCAAGGGCATTCGAGAAGAATGGTATCGATCCGGTTCTGGCAAGATGTCGATACCAGCCCTATTTCTGGGAAAGGACGATCAGGCTACTCTCAAATAAGATGCCTCCTTTAAAACGTTTGATTCAGCCGCTGCTCAAAATCCCTTTAGTCTTGGAAAACGGGGAATTTATAAAGGCCGCGGAAAGATCAAAGCCTGATTTCATTTTTATCGTAAAAGGAGATACGCTATTTCCTCAAACAATAAGGCATTTAAAAGGTAAATACCACACTCCTTGTTTATCGTATCAGTGGGATGACCCGTTGTATTCATCCGCGGGGCAGAACGGCATTGATGTTTACCGAAGAAAAAATTTCGAATATGGAATGCATGATTATGACCATGTATTCGTCTTTGACAAGTACCACGTTGCGGAAATTAAAAAAAGGGGTGTTGACGCAAGTTATCTCCCACTGGCAACCGATGAGGATGTCTATCGACCTATCGATTTAAGTGATGAAGAGAGAGACGAATACGGATTCGATATCTGTTTTGTGGGAATGCCAAATGATAACAGGGTGGAGGCATTGAACCGGCTGAATGGTTTTAATGTAGGGGTTTTTGGAGACTTTTGGGAAAGGTACCTTCTCAAGATGCCAGTGAGGTATTTCAGAGGAAAAGCCAATGGCAGGAGGGTCATCAAGATATACAGGGGCTCAAAGATTGCGCTGAACATTCACCATCCCCAGTCCGTTCACGGATTAAATACAAGGGCATTCGATATTCCTTCGTGCGGCGCGTTCCAGATAATGGATTATAAAGAAGGAGTCGAGGAGCTATTCGATACCGACCAAGAAATCGTATGCTACCATGGCCTGGAAGAGCTGAACGACCTGGTGCGTTTTTATTTAAGTCATCCGGAAATTCGAAGCAGGATAGCAGAAAAGGGCCGGCAAAGAGTCGGTCAAGAGCATACATGGCATCACAGAATAGCTAAAGTCATGTCCTTCATATATGAGTTGAGATAGCGGCCGGCCGTAAAGGCATTCTAATGTTTCTTTCAAGTCGAACCGTCAATTTTGCAAAACATTTTTGGGAATCAGCGGAAGAGAATTCGTGGGTTTACGTCCCTTTGATTGTAAGTTATTGTATGCTCTATGAATGGGTGGGAATTTTAGAAATCAAAGCTTTTCAACCCGCCGTAACAGCCCTTAAAATATTAATACCCATTCTTATCATTCTGATTTCCCTGACGCAAAAACTTGATGCCCATCCTGCCAAAACATCTCTCGCGTTTTTTGCCCTCTTCATGGTTTGGAGTTTGATAGTTACAATTTTGTTTAGATCCGAAAATTATATTGGAATATCACAATGGCTTAAATTCTTTTTCAGATTCCTTTTTTATATTGCCATATGCCTTTACCTCGTAAAGCAGCCACAATGTCTGATGCCGATCATGAAGCTCTTGGTAATTATTGCTGTCTGCACTGTAATCCAATATGGCTTATTAGAAACATTGTCATACATGGGCTTGATTGGTTTTGACCATATTGAAACTGCTCGCGGTGGTAGTTATTACGGACCCTTTTACCTCCTGGGAAATGGAACCGCAGAGTTTTCCCACTGGTATTCTGTGCCAAAGTTCAGATTAACGGGTTTCTGGCTGGAACCATCTACTGCTTCAGGTTTTTTATTCATGTCATTATTCTTGTCTCTGGCTCTATACACGGCGACTCAAAAGATCAAGTGGATATTGGCAGGAGTTACATGCTGTGTTGGGGGTTTTTACTGTTTTGCCAATGCCGGCCTTTTTGCATTGGGATGGAGCATGCTGGTAGGCGCTTCTGTAGCCATTTTAGGGAAAAAGAATATCAAGTGGTCAATTATGTTGGCCTGTTTTTCCATCTTTCTTATTCTCTTTTCTCTGCTGGGCCGTGCAATCGCGATAACGTATTTCCCGACTAATAAACCCCTCCTTGCGATAACGGGAATAAGAGGAATCCTAATATCAAGCCTATCAGAAGGCCCTACTACTGATATATCCGTCGGAAGACTCGGCACCGTTGCATTGCCACCATCTCGACAAGTCTCAAAACCTACTACTGATATATCCGTCGGAAGACTCGGCACGGTAAAGGAAACTATGAAGACGCTTACATTTTCTCCATTTGGTATTGGATTAGGCATCCCCGGGAATGATGGACGTCACCCCATGGTATCCTCCTCAGCTCCATTTTACTGGCTGCTTTACACAGGCATTATCGGCTTGTTCCTTCTCCTACTACGGGAATTATCTTTAATTATCGCAATCAAGGAATATATTTTTCAGTCCTCATTTATTATTAATATATTTCAGGCATGGTTGGTCTTGTTTTTTCAAAATATGATATATGGGACCTGGATGACTCCTCTGTATTTATTATTAATGTCCCTAATTTATTCAGCGGTATATTCAATTAAGCAGCCTGCGCGAGTCAATGTCATCTGAAAGCAAGATAATCGCATGTGTTACGGGCGCAACCGGTTTAATTGGGCGTAGAATAGTTGAACAGCTACGTTCTGGAGGTTGTCATGTCAGAATTTTAACAAGAGGGGGAAAGCCGGAGGGGCAAGATATCAGCGTGTACAGAGGCGGTTTGGAAGATGAAAGCCTATTGAGAACCTTTTTGCATCAAGGGACTTTTCTTTTTCACTGCGCCGCTGAAATGAATGACCATTCCAAAATGTGGGCTGTCAATGTGCACGGGACGGAGAGGCTGTTTCATTTGGCTTCTGAGGCACGGATCAATTATTTTTGCTATATGAGCAGCGCAGGCGTCATTGGCAGGACCTCGTGCCCATCAGTTACAGAGCGTGCGTCCTGTAACCCTCAAAACGTCTATGAACAAAGCAAATGGGCTGCCGAACAGATCGTCGCGCAGGGTCTCTCAGGGGGACGGGTCGTCATTCTTAGACCAACGAATGTGGTCGATATCCATAAGCCAGGCGCAATAGAAATGCCCATGAGAAGAAGATGGCAGGATCGCTTGAAGGTCTTTCTGAAAGGTGGGGAATGCGCCCATATTGTGCATGCCGAGGACGTGGCGCGGGCGGCGCTCTACTTGAATCTTTATCCGATCGATACACCCGAATGCTTTTTTGTGTCCTGCGATGACGACCCGCTCAACACTTTTGGCGGCATATGGGCACTTTTTATGGCGATCCAGGAAGGACGGCCTATCGAGAGAATTCAACCTGTCAGACACCTGCCTGTCTTTGTCCCACAAACCTTACGGGGCTTGTGGCGGGGGTCGTGGCAATATGGCAGCGTCCGCTATTCTTCAGGAAAGCTTTTGTCAACAGGTTTCCGTTACAGCCTCGGCGTCGAGGGTGCAGTACGCAGCGTGGCGAGAGGCGGAGCGGTATAATGTAATGAACATACTGAATGTGAATATGACAGTGGACCCGATAGCAGGCGGAGGGTCAGCGGAGCGTACTCTTCAGATCAGCCGGTCATTGAACCGGATCGGTCATCAGTGTACGATTCTAACCACGGATACCGGATTATCTGAAACATATCTGGAACAGTGCGATAGGTGGGGATTACGGGTCCTTGTTTTGCCATCGCTCTGGAAACGTTTCTATGTCTTGAAGCCTTCACGTCAACTGTTCAAAGAAGTGGTCGCAAGTGCAGATGTGGTCAATCTGATGAACCACTGGACGTTGATCAATGCACTAACCTATCGCACGGTAAAGGAGCTGGCAAAACCGTACACTGTCTGTCCGGCCGGGGCTCTGACTATCTTTGGCAGATCGAGTGTCTTAAAGAAACTTTACAACCACTTAATTGGCCGAGAGATCATTCGTCGCGCCAATGGCCACATAGCCATTTCGCAAAATGAAATCGACCAGTTTGGATCATATGGCGTTCCTCCCGACAGGATAACAGTGATTCCCAATGGGATAAACCCCGATGATTTTTCGAAAACGGACGAAACGAAATTCCGCGAGCGTCTTGGTATTGGTGACGCCCCTTTTATCCTCTTCTTGGGGCGACTGAATATCATCAAGGGGCCGGATCTGCTTTTGGAGGCATTTTGCCGGTGCTCTCAAGACGAGCATATGAAATCGTACCACCTCGTTTTTGCAGGGCCGGACGGAGGCTTGCTTAGGCAATTGCAACAGACGGCTGAAGCAGCGAACGTGAAAGATAGAGTGCACTTTCCAGGTCATATCGGAGGACCGGAAAAATTTGCAGCGTGCCGGCGTGCTCATTTCCTGGCCATTCCATCGCGGCGAGAAGCCATGTCCATTGTGGTTCTTGAAGCCGGTATCAGCAGGACGCCTGTTCTAATTACGGAGCAATGTGGTTTCGATGATGTCGCGAGGGTGGCGGGAGGCATGGTGGTTGCAGCTTCAGTAGAAGGGCTGCAAAAAGGATTGCGCGCGATGACGTCCGATCCTGCGCGATTGCAGATGATGGGACAGAACTTAGAACAATTGACGCGCGACCGCTTCCTATGGGAGCATATTGCGGATCGATATCTTGAATTGTTTTTAAGGATTACGCAATGAACCATGGTAAAGGTCGAGCGATCCTGTGAGGCAAACGAAATTTGTCTGCACGAGGGAGAAGAGTTTCATGAGGGAACAGCAATATGTTTGCAGATAAGATACTCTTAATCACCGGCGGAACAGGGACATTCGGCAACGCAGCCTTACAGAGGTTTCTTGAAACGGATCTCAAAGAGATCCGCATTTTTTCACGCGATGAAAAGAAGCAGGACGAGATGCGCAACGCTTTGAAAAATTCGAAGGTCAAATTCTATCTTGGCAATGTTCGGGATTATGACAGTATTCTCCTTGCCATGCAAGGTGTCGACTTGGTTTTCAATGCAGCGGCGCTGAAACAGGTTCCCTCCTGTGAATTTTTCCCTTTGGAAGCCATCAGAACCAATACGCTGGGCGCCGAGAATGTAATGAACGCGGCATTGGCCTGCGACGTGGGGAACATGGTGGTCTTGAGCACAGATAAAGCCGTGTATCCAATCAACGCCATGGGCATGTCAAAGGCGTTGATGGAAAAGATGATGGTCGCAAAGGCGCGGACATACGGATCCGTTGGCACGATATTCTGCGGAACCCGCTACGGCAATGTCATGGGGTCCCGTGGTTCGGTCATTCCTTTGTTCATCAGTCAAATCCTCTCCGGCATGCCCATTACCGTAACCGATCTCCGGATGACTCGCTTCATGATGTCAATTGAAGAGGCTTTGAATCTGGTCGTCTACGCATTTCAGAATGGGCGCCCGGGTGACATTTTTGTTCAAAAGGCGCCGGCAGCGACTATTGAGACCCTGGCAAATGCACTGAAGAGGCTCTTCAATAGGAAAAATGACATTCACATCATTGGAACGAGGCATGGAGAAAAACTTTACGAGACTCTATTGACTCGCGAAGAAATGGCAAGATCGGAAGATATGGGGAAATATTACCGCATACCTGCTGATGTGCGTGATCTGAACTATGCCTGTTATTTCACCCAGGGACAGGCCGAGGTTTCCCGCCAGGAGGATTACAGCTCACATAATGCAGAACAACTTGACGAAGATGCTCTTATTGACTTGCTCGGCAGACTTGATTTCGTTCGAGAGGCTCTTGAGACAGGAAAAATCAATTTGTAGAATATCCTCGGTGTATTGATGACAGTCAGAACAAAAGTAGCTGGATTATATCCGGCAGTACAGCAGATGGCGCTGCCGGAGGCGTGGTAGGGAAGACGTCGATGGAGCGTGCGAGAATCCTGATTCTGGGTGGTACCGGGATGCTGGGACACGTGCTCTTCAGGCACCTGTCCCGGAATGCCGACTATGACGTATATGCCACGGCGCGAAACCTCGGCCTGATTGCCAGATTCTTCCCCCCGGTTTTGGCCGCCAAGTTCAGACCGGACAGCGTCGATGCGGACAATTTCGACACGGTGATCCGCGCCCTGGCCTCGATTCAGCCCGCCATCGTGATCAATTGCATCGGCATGATCAAGCAGCAGCCCATGGCGAGCGATCCACTGACGGCGATCACCGTCAATGCGCAACTGCCCCACCGCATTTCTCTGATCAGTCGCAACGCAAAGGCCCGCATGATCCACATCAGCACGGATTGCGTCTTTGACGGAAAGAAGGGGATGTACACCGAAGACGACGTCCCCAGCGCCGAAGATCTGTACGGCAGGACCAAGTTGCTCGGTGAAGTCAGCTATTCCCACTGCGTGACGCTGCGGACTTCGATCATCGGCCACGAGCTCAAGGGGCGATATGGATTGATCGAATGGTTCCTGGGCCAGACGGGAAAAGTGAGAGGCTACAAGAACGCGATCTACAGCGGATTCCCGACGATTGAGCTCGCCAGAATCATCAGCGACCATGTCCTCCCCAACCGGGAACTCAGCGGCATCTATCACGTATCGTCCGCGCCGATATCGAAATACGATCTCCTCAAGATGGTCGCCGGGAGATACGGGAAGCAGATCGAGATCGAGCCCTATGAGGATTTTGTCGTCGACCGGTCTCTGAACTCGAACCGCTTCCGCTCCCGGACGGGGTATTCACCCCCATCCTGGGCGGAACTCATTGACGGGATGTACCGGGATTACGAGGCGAACAAGGACCTGCAGTATCGCGATATCGCGGCCGACGCAACCGCCACGGGCGGGCAACGCGGCAGATGAGGAGCGGCTCTCTATGACAATGAAGGTCATGACCGTTGTCGGTACCCGTCCAGAGATCATCAAACTCAGCCGGGTCATCCATGAACTCGACCGTTATGTCTCGCACGTTCTGGTTCATACCGGGCAGAATTACGATTTCGAGCTGAATGAGATCTTCTTCCGGGATCTGGACATCAGGAGGCCGGATTTTTTTCTGGACGCCGTTGGCGAAAACGCGATGCATACCGTGGGCAATGTCATTGCCCGGACGGACGATCTGCTGACGAAAGTCAACCCGGACGCATTTCTGCTGCTCGGAGATACGAACAGTTGCCTGTCCGCCATTGCCGCGAAGCGCCGCAAGATCCCCGTCTTTCATATGGAAGCCGGGAACCGCTGCTTCGATCAACGGGTGCCGGAGGAAATCAACCGCAAGATTATCGACCATATCAGCGACATCAACATGCCCTATACGGAGCATGCACGCCGTTATCTCCTCGCGGAGGGTCTCAAGCCGGAAACGGTCATCAAGACCGGATCCCCAATGAAGGAAGTACTCGACTTCTACAGGCCGGGTATCGACGCATCCGGAGTTCTGGGGAAACTGGCCCTGGAGCCGGGCCGCTATTTCGTGATCAGTGCGCACCGCGAAGAGAATATCGACAGCGACGAGAATTTTTCCGATCTCGTGGCATCCCTGAAGGCCATGGCGGAAAGATTCTCCGTGCCTCTGATCGTCACCACGCATCCCCGAACGAGAAAACGCATGGAACAGAACGGCACGGGGGAAGTGGATCAGCGCGTCCGGTTTCTGAAACCTCTGGGCTTTCTCGATTATGTGAAACTGCAGATGAATGCCTGTTGCGTCGTCTCTGACAGCGGTACGATCACCGAAGAATCCTCCATCCTGGGGTTTCCCGCTGTCACGGTCCGCCAGGCCCATGAAAGGCCGGAAGGCATGGACGTGGGAACACTGATCTTGTGCGGTTTGAAGCCCGGCAGGGTTCTGGAGGCCGTGGATGTCGCCATGGGCCACTACGCGGAGACAGCCCGGCCGTTCGATATCGCGCCGGACTACGCCGTCCAGAACGTCTCGAAGAAAGTCGTCCGCATCATTCTCAGTTACACCGATTACGTGAACAGAACGGTTTGGTTCAAACCGTCCGACCGTACAGATCTCGCCCGGTCCGAATCGTAACAGATCCCCCTCAATGCGCATCCTGCTTCTCGTCGTCTATTACCTCCCCAGCACGATGTCGAGCGCGAAGCTCATTCACGACCTGGCGCTGGAATTCAGGAAACGCGGCCATGAACCGGCAGTCGTTGCCCCGGACGACAGCATCCCGGAAGACACCGAGCTGACCTGGGAAGAGGGGATTCAGGTGCTGCGGGTGCGGACGGGCAAGATCAAGACGGCATCAAGACTGACGCGCGGCCTCAATGAAGCCATGCTGTCGCGGACCATCTGGGAAAAGGGGCGCCGTTTTTTTGAGAATCGTTCCTTTGACTTGATCGTCTATTACTCTCCCACGATCTTCTTTGGATCGCTCGTGGCGAGATTGAAAGCCCGTTTCGCCTGTCCCTCCTATCTGGTTCTGCGGGACATCTTTCCGCAATGGGCGGTCGACGCCGGCGTGCTGAGGCGCGGACTCGCTTACGCCTATTTCAAGTTCAAGGAACGTCAGAATTACGAAGCGGCCGACATCATCGGAGTCCAGTCGCCGGCCAATCTCCGGCATTTCGAAACGAGAAGACTCGACAGGAAATACCGTCTGGAAGTCCTGTACAACTGGACCGCCCTCGAGGAAGACATCCGGCCGGGCGGAAACCGGCAGCGCCTGGGGCTGGACGGTAAAGTGATCTTCTTCTACGGCGGCAACATCGGCGTCGCCCAGGACGTCGACAACATCGTCCGTCTCGCCGGCGCGCTCCGCAACGAATCGTCCGCCTATTTTCTGCTGGTGGGCAGCGGCAGTGAAGTTCCCAGATTGAGGGAGGTTATTGCGTCGAACGGCTTGACCAATATTGCCATCCACGATGCCGTGGGACAGAGAGAATATCTGGCCCTGCTTGCCGAATGCGACGTAGGCCTCATTTCCCTGGACCGCGGATTGAGAACCCAGAATTTTCCAGGCAAAATGCTCGGATACATGTATCACTCCATGCCCATGCTCGCCAGCGTCAATCCGGGGAACGACCTGAAGACGCTGCTGGAAGACCATGAGGCCGGTCTGGTCTGCATCAACGGCGACGATGAGGTGCTTGCCGCTCACGCGAGAAGATTAGCGGCGGACAGGGAATTGCGTCAGCGGCTGGGAAAAAATGCGCGCTCCCTCCTGGAGAACACCTTTTCCGTCACAAGGGCGGCGGACCGGATCCTTGCGCATTTTGAGAAGCGGAATTGAAATGACGGCACGCCCTCTCGTACTGATCACCGGCGCAACCGGCGCCGTGGGACCGCTGGTCGTCGGGGCTTTCCACGATGAAGGATACGCGATCCGCACCCTGTCCCTCGACCATGCGCCCATGGGCGCATGGTCGGCAGATATCGACGCGCGCAGCGGTGATGTTACGGACCCGTCGGCCGTGCAGGCGGCAATGGAAGGCGTCGATGCGGTTGTCCATCTGGCCGCTCTTCTCCATATCGTGAATCCGTTGCCTGCGCTGCGGGAGAAATACGAGCGGATCAATGTCGGGGGAACATCGACGGTGGTCGCTGCGGCGGTTCGGGCCGGTGCAAAACGCATCGTTCTTTTCAGCACGATCGCTGTCTACGGATCGTCCGGCGGTCGGATTGTCACCGAAGAAACGCCGCCTTATCCGGACACTTTCTATGCCCGGACAAAGCTTGCGGCGGAGCAGATCGTCCTGGGCGCCAAGGGTGCGGACGGCCGGAATATCGGTACGGTGCTTCGTCTCGCTGCAGTCTACGGGTCGCGGATCAAGGGAAACTACCAGCGTCTCGTGAGGTCTCTCGCCGGAGGTCGCTTCCTTCCCGTTGGAGACGGATCCAATCGGCGCACGCTGGTCTACGACAAGGATGTCGCACGGGCGGCCGTCCTGGCCGCCTTCCATGATGACGCGGCGGGGAACGTCTTCAATGTCACGGACGGGTCCTTTCACGAGATGAGTGAGATCGTGCGTACAATCTGTGCCGCTCTGGGCAGAAGAGAGCCGCGCCTGGCGCTGCCGGTTTCGCCGGTGTCAATGATCACCATAAAGGAGCCAGCGATTTTCGCCGTAATGGAGCCAGTGCAAAATGCTCAAAAGGCGGTCTCGGACGACCCTATCAATTAGCCGTTTTCACCTCCTTTTGTAGTTGAGATTTTCCCGTTCTTTGGCAGAGCTGTTTTGAGTTTTTCTCGGGCTGTAGCTCTCTATAACTCCTGCCCTGCAGAATCACTTTGTAGGCGCCGTGACGAAGCCGGTCGACGGTAGCAGCCCCGAGGATGCGATTGGGGAAGGCCTCGGGCCACTCCGGGATGTCCAGGTTGGAAGTCAGGATCGTGCTTCGGCGCTCGTAGCGTTCCGAGATCACATCGTGGAAATCCTCATCCTGGGTTCCCTTGAGGGGTTTGAGACCGAAATCGTCGATAATCAGTAGATCGATGTTGGCGAACTTGGCAAATTGCCTCTCGAAGCCGTTGGCGGCACGTGAGGCGTTAAGCTGGGAGAGCATCCGGGAAGCGGTTGTGAACAAAACGTCATATCCGGAACGGATGGCGCAATGACCGAGGGCCTGGGCGATGTGGCTCTTTCCGGTCCCGCAAGGTCCCAGGATCACAACGGGGAGCTTCTCCTCGATGAAGCGGCAGGAGGCCAGATCGGTAATGAGCGCCCGGTTGAGCCCGGGGTTGAAGGAGAAATCGAACTCCTCCAGAGTCTTCTGGTTGCGGAAGTTGGCCCGGCGGATGGCAAGCGCGAGCCGCTTCTGGCTGCGCCTGGCGATCTCGTCCTGGATGATAATGGCCAGGAAGTCCATATACGAGAACTTCTCCTCGATCGCCTGGCGGTTGCGGGCCTCGATCGAGTCGAGGACCCCGGAGAGCCTCAGTTGCTTGAGCATGGGAGTCAATTCAGGCATTGGGTTCATGATCATGACCTCCTTCAGCTCAGCTCACAGGCGGGACGTAAAAAACGCCCACCGCTATAGACGGCAGCCAGAGGCGCACGGTCAAACAGAGCGTCCTGCAGGGGAAGCTGATCGAGCCCCTGCTTGAGGATGTCCTTGACGGTCCGGTACCGGGGGTTGTCGAAGCGAAGGGCTCTTGTGCAGGCGCTCTCCAGGCGTGCGGGGCCGTACTTTTTAGCCAGGCCGATGATCCCCTGGGCGGCCCGGAGGTTATCCAAGACCCGATCGCTGAAGAGGTGCCGGATGAGCTGATTGCACGAAGAGCCGATCGCCTCAGATTGCCTGAGGCACCACTGGGGGTCCTGGAGCTTCCAGGCGATCGCTTCCGGCGGCAGATGCTCGTCAACTGTGGATCTCGCACCGGGCTTTTTGAGCCGGGGATGGACGGCCACGAGCTTGAGGTTATGGTAGAGCTTCACGGTATTGTCCGTGGCTCTGAGCCACAGCGACTGGTGCACGAGCGTATAGGGCGCCGAGTAAGAACACTTCTCGAACTGGGCATGACAGTTGCCGTGGAGCTTGACCTGACACCAGGCAGCGAGCTCGATCGGAACGTCGGGCAAGGGCTTCAGGAGGGTCTTCTCCGAGTCGGCAAAAAGGGTTAAGGGCTTCTGGCGGGTGGTGCCGTGGATGCGGTTGCCCGCCGTCTCCAGAAGCCAGGTTCTCAGCTGCGTGTTGCCGTCGGACATCGAGCGGAACTCCCTGAGGGGGACGAAGGCGTTCTTGACATACTTGACGCCCGACTCGACCCGCCCCTTCTTCTGGGGATCGTGGGGCGGGCACGGCGAGATGAGAAAACCGTAGCCCTCGGCCAGCTCCCCGTAGGAGCGCTGCACCTCGGGATCGCGGAAGCAGGCCCTCGTGATGGCGCACTTGGTGTTGTCGATAATCATCTTCCGGGGGACGCCTCCGAACCACTCGAAGGCTCTCCTGTGGCAGGCAAGCCAGGTGGAGACCTTCTGATCCGGGACGATCTCGGCATACGTGTGCCGGCTGAAGCAAAGCGTCATGACGAAGATCCAGGTCTTGATCCGCTCACCGCTAAAGCAATCCGTGATATCGGGGCCTCTGCCGAAATCGACCTGGGCCGCCTCCGCGGGGTCGAAATCGAGGACGCAGGTGGCCGGGGGTGTATTGCATCCCAGTCTCTGGGCGAGGCGCCGCACGGAGGAATAGCTCCCGGAAAAAGAAAAGTTATCGACCAGTGCCCGGTGGATAGTGCTCAGGCAGACGCCGTCCCGGAGCCAGTTACGGATCTGCTCTTCGTAAGGCCGGCTGACCGATTGATGGGTAGGGTTAAGATCGGGCCTCTTCTCGAAGACTTCCGCCAGCGCGGTGTCATCGGGAAGAGGGCTATCCTGAAGAAGCCAGCCGTTTTGTCCGGCAATAGAACGTACCCGGGCGCATTTTGCCCGGCCGATTATTTTAGTGCGGGCGATCTCGCGATCGGTCTCGCCCATGCGCATTCTGTGGATTACGTGGCGATAATCGTACATCTCGAACCTCCTGTTGCTCATCAACGGATCCTCCCGGCACGAATTTGCGGAAGGATACAAGGTTTTTACCAGGTCCGAGATGCTTTTTGAGTTTACTGCTGAAAGGCGGGTGGCTCCATTACGGCGATCACGAAGTGGCCTCATTGCGGCGATCATCAACCGGCTCCATTACGGTGATCATAAAGTGGCTCCATTGCGCCGATCACGGAATGGCTCTATAGCACCGATCAGTAACACCGGCCCCAGAACCATGGGATATCAGCAAACTGCACCAAGTATTATCCGGTTGGCCAGAAGAGTTACCCCTCGTAGTAGTCTCCTATGATCATCATAAAGATCGCAAGAAGGTAAGCGAGCAAATTTCAGATGCCCGGAAATTTTTTAAAAAATATTCTCAGCATCTTAATTTGTTTCTTCTAAAACCGGAGACTGAAACCCAATTCTTGCTCGATGAATCCTTAAAGGCAGTAATTGCTGATCCCGCTCAGTTGGCAGGCTTCGATATGATCGGAATTACCGAGAAAGAGCTAGGGCGTTCTATGCTCGATAGGATGGTCCAAATAGCACGCCTTCGCTCGGCTATGGATGCTGCTCGAATTAATATACCGATTCACGTATTTGGTTCCCTTGATCCCATTTCTGTGTGTCTGTATTTTGTAGCAGGGGCAGAAATTTTTGACGGTTTAACTTGGATTCGGTATGGCTATGATGAAGGCGGGAGGTGTGTGTACATACATAATCTCGGTGTTCTTAAATATGGGATAAGCCTTTCCGAGAATCTCGTCAAAGTGAGAGCCGTATCTGAAAATTATTATTATCTTCAAGATCTTCAACGCAGATTAAGGGAGTTCGAGGCGACCGGCAAATGGGAAAAACTTTCACCTCATGATAAGCTTGTCCAAAATGCTTGTGATTCATTGCAGACTCGACTGAAAAGGAGGTCATAATGGGTGGGTCCGGAGGTGGATTCTTTTCTGGCAAGGTTAATCCTGATGATCTTGCCCGTAAAGCTCGCGAAGCTGAAGAAAAGACTCGGGATGCAGCTTTCGATGCAGATGTATCCGCTTTTCTTGAATCGGAGCTTACTCAGTACAACGATCGAGATGTCGAAGGTTCACAAAAAGTCTTTCAAGCCGTGAAGGATGATCTAGCTTCGGAATGCGGAGGAACGGTTGACTTGCTTTACGGTGGCTCCATTTCCAAGCATACTTATATAGATGGCCTGAGTGATATTGATGCTCTTGTCCTGATGGATAGGACCCATTTGGTAGGTGGAAAGCCAACTGCTCTAAGGAAACTTCTGGCCGATTGTCTCCGATCCCTTTACGGCAAAGACTCGGTGAGTGTTGGAAAGCTTGCAGTCACACTGAATCATGATGGGAAAACCATTCAGCTCCTTCCTGCTCTTCGGGTGGGAGACAAATTCAAAATTTCCAGTACCGATGGTAAGGAATGGTCTAAAATTAATCCCGTTGGATTTGCAGACGCTCTCACAAAGGCCAATAAAGCTATGGATGGCAAGCTTGTGCCTTGCATCAAGCTGGCGAAGTCAATTATCGCTACCCTGCCGGAGAAGCGCCAATTAACCGGATATCATACAGAATCCTTGGCAATTAATATATTCAGAGATTATGACGGACCGAAAACGCCGAAGGACATGATCCGTCATTTTTTTGAGAAGGCACCAGAATATGTTAATAAACCCATAGTGGATTCGACGGGTCAGTCAATCTACGTTGATGAGTACCTGGACAAAGCGGACAGCCTTGAAAGAAGGATTGTAGCAGATGCTCTCGGTCGGATTGCAAGAAAGATGAAGAATGCGGATGGCGCGCGCTCTCTTGAGAGCTGGAAGGAACTCTTCTCATGGTAATGGAAGAGCCCAGAGATGAGAATGAACGGCAGTACAGGGTTGTCGATCAGATGATTACGATGCACTCATTATATCGAGATCGCATGGAAAGAAGAGCATTCTGGTTGAACACGGTCCTCATTGCACTCTCTCTATTCTTGACGGTTTTTACTTTCGTGGGTGACGATTTAATCAGGCAGTTCGGTTTTGAACCGGGGATGACCAGATTCATTTTCGGGATTGTAACGGTTTTCATCCTCATAGCGTCTATCACCGAGTTTCGGGTCGATTGGCGTTCGGTTTCGGGCAGACACGCCGAGGCTGTAAAGCGCTTAGTCCTGCTCAAGGAGAAGTTTAGAGAGGCATATTTGAACTCCGCGTGTTCTCTTCCGGCTCAGAATGCGCTTTTGACGACGGAATACAATAATGTGATGCATGGCCTCCCGGCAATTCCCGATAGATATTTTAACGAACTGAAGGCAGAGCACGAGTTTAAGGTACTTTTGAGTAGGAGAATTAGTCAGTATCCTAAGACTCCGATATGGTTTTTAAGACTTTTGCTTTGGATTGAGGGTATAAGAGAGGCTTGGAAAAAGGATAACAAGTAGCGGTATATGAAATGAAACCACTCGAACCGAGAAAACTGGCGTGGCTGTATATGGCTGCCAAAGAAAGAATTATTGGAGCTGGCTTTGCAGATGAAATTGATTGGCAAGAAGAAGTTCAATTCATGGAAATAAACGAAACTGTCTTTATACGTGAAGCAGCCTGGGTCGTCCTTTCAGCGGGATTTAGGGAAACTGTTGTACGAAGCCGGTACGGCCAAATCAGCGCAGCCTTTCTGAATTGGTCTGATTCGAAGGAGATCATGGCTGAACGCGATAAATGCAGAATAAAAGCTCTTCTGGCATTTAAAAATAAACGGAAAATCGATGCCATTCTTTCAATTGTCGAGAGGGTAGCTGCTGAAGGAATGGATAATATTCGAAAGCAGATAGAGGCCAGGGGGATCGATTTTATAAAGGAACTACCCTTCATGGGGCCGGTAACATCAATCCATTTGGCTAAAAATCTCGGGATGACATTGGTCAAGCCGGATCGTCACCTAACTCGTTTCGCCTCAAAGACAGGTTACAAAAGTCCAGACAAAATGTGTCAGGCTATTGCTGAATTGGTCGGTGACCCCCTGTCCGTTATTGATATCGTAATTTGGCGTTATGCAACTATTTTCAATGGTGCTGAATTTTTGAATCCCCCTAGAGATCATTCGCCTCTCCCTCATGAATTCGTTTATTCTATTAAATATCCTGAACGGAACTTGAGTTGACAGCGGCAGTCTAGCCCTCCCGGATCGCTGGGTTTTAAGCCACTAACAAATCCAGATTCTTTTCTTCAAAAAGTCTCTTCCCCGTCAAGGAAGGTTTGCATGGGAGTTCTGCCTTTGCAGTGCTTGATGGGGCCGTTCTTCATTGTACTTCCTCATATACTCATTGAGATCGTTTTGCAATACCTCCAGTCTGTGGAGTAAGCTTCTTCCGGAAAACAACCCGGTAGAACTCGTTTAAGATGGTCTGGTGAACCCTTTCACAGATGCCATTGGTTTGATGACTCTTCACCTTGGTCTTTGTATGCTCGATCTCATTGATCTGTAAGAATAGCTGATAGGGATGCTTATCGGGTGCTCCACAGTATTCTGTGCCCCGATCCGTGAGGACCCGCAGAACCAGTATGCCCTGATTTTCGAAGAACGGAAGTGCCCTGCCATTGAGCAGATCGGCAGCCGTGACCGGAATTTTCGACGTGTATACCTTGGCAAAGGCTACGGATGAATAGGTGTTAAATGACGGTCTGCTGATACATCCGCCCGACCCCATTTAAATAGCCCACGTAGAAAGTATCCTGGCTGATGAGATTACGAGAGGACAACGCGATAACGGATGCGGCAGTGGCACATGTCCATCCCAGGTCATTATAGCCAATAAATGGCGCAAATAACGGATATCAGCCATTCAGCGCAGCCAATGAATGTACGAAGATGCGCCATGCAGTCTACAAACGGGATGCATAGCCTACACACATGCTACACACATGTGTGTAGGTACGTGCGTAGACTCCCTTCGTATCTGAGTGCCCGGGACCATGGCTGCGGCAATCCTTTGCCGTAAGCAGTTCTCTCTTACTCAATCCGAACCTTGCCGGATAAGCCCAAATCTTCAAGAATCTGCTTCAAGTCCGATTCAAAACCTTTGGACATTTCCTGAACCAGTGTTACCGAAAACTCAATCCCTATTTTAAGATCCGAGCCGCTCCGCAGTTTAGGCAGAATCTTCGTCCCAAGCCGGTTCCATATTTCGGGGGGCACATTCCCATATATTCTGAATGTTTTTTCTGCTGGGCTGACGGGAGGCTTCGGTTCTGGTCCAAGATCAGAGCCGGTTTCAGGTTTCGGAGTCGGTATTGATTCCGGTTCCGGCGTTCCAGGAGAAGGCACTGACTCCGGCATGGCCTTCAAGCTCTTTGCCTTATTTTTCAACAGCAAAAACACGCCGGATTCGAAGGTGACATCTGCCGGATCGGTATACTCGTTGAATAGGACGCGCTCATAACCTCCATCCGATTTAAGACCGGAAGCCAAACCAAATTCACCTCTCGAAACGAAATCAACAATTCTGCTGCGCAGAACCGAGTCCGGATCTATGAGGCGCGTCAATGAACCATTTAAAAAACTCTGTCTCAGACTTGCGAGCGGCCACGCCCCCGATTCCTTCAGGGCGGGAGGCCAGTTCCGCTCAATGTAGCCTGCTCCAACCGATTCGTTCAGGAGAGCCTGTGACTTTAATGCGGTTATAACTCTTCCGCACAGTGTTTCGCTCCCGCTCGAATGGCCTGCACCGAGGTCTATAGTCCTAATGCCTTCCGCTTCCTGATTGTCTGCGATGATCACAAAGCGATAACCTCCCCAAACCTCGTCTTTAGCGGCACCTTCGGCATCAACTACTTTTGATTGAAGTTCTGCTCGGTCGGCCCGGTCAAAGTCACCCCCAAGGGTACCTTCGGAAATTTCTTTGGCGACCCGCTTCCATGCCAGCCACAGCTCGACCTTCTCGCGAAAATCTCGTCCTGGCTTCTTCACGCACCACACAAGGGCGCCCGGATACAGCCTGGGCGACTTCCCACGCTGTTTAGTCCATTCGGCAATCTGCTGACGAAGTGTGCCCGAACCGGTCCAATCCGAATCCGGATCGACCACTACAAGCGTCAGCTTCGGTGTATCTTGTACGGCGGTTCCGTCCGTGGGAAAAGTCACTATTGGGACATTTGATCCCCGGTCGAATTCTTTTTGAATAAGAATCCTCATGGCAGGCTTTATTTCGGATTCTTCGTCGAGAGAGGCCCTCCGATCACTAACCACTTTTTTCATGGTCGGCTGATGACTGATCTTAAAGCCATCTGATCCTACACGACGGATGAAATAAGATTTGTCCTCCAGTGAGAACGCCGCGGTATCTACAGAGGTCGTATCCACGTCCGGCTCGCCAAGCGCGAAGCGCAATTCCGGAAGATGCGCCACTTTGTCTACCTGCCCACCCGAGGACTCAAAGAGGATCGCCGTCGCAACGCGCCGGTGTATGTTCCTCAATGCTCCTTTGGTATCCGCGTCAAGGGCTCGGGCGTGAGAATGCGCTCCGGAAATATCGGCATCGATGGCCGCTACAAGGCGGGATTCGCCAAGTTGTCCAAGCACCACGCTCCTGAATTCCGGCACCTCCAGCGGCGCAGATCCGAGGGTGATGAGCGGCTCACGGCGGGCCTCGGTGAACCCGGTACGGTAAGCCCAGGATATCCACTGCGCCAACATAGCCAGTGTTCCGCGTGTCTGCTGGTATTGCGTGAGGCTTTGCCATTTCCTCTGAAATACGGACAATGTCGCAGGGTGGAAAGGATAACAGACCTCGAAACGCCTCCGCAGATACTCCCTGGATTTTGCCTCCGTCGTTGCGCTGTCCACAGCCGTCCATTCCGGCGGCAACTGGGCTCTCCTTTCAAAGCACCAATCCGCATAAGATTTGGAAACATTCTTGAGAATGCGGTCGCTGCCGATATTCTCAAAGAGGCGACGGCGAACGACTTCGCTGATTTCGGCCTCGTCATTGGCAATAAGATCCTTGGCGACACGCCTGACGACCTTTGTGATCCTGTCCTGCCACTGCATGTCCCAATCAGTCATTTCAACCTGACTGCGGGGAAGGCTGATAACTGCTGCGCCTTGCGTGGTGCCGGTCGTTGCCACAGTCAGGTTTTGAATGAAGGCATGGAACCGATCAGCCATCCCGCGATGTCGATTCAGATAATTCAGCACTTCGTCAAAAAGGAGGAGCACCGGCCCGCCTGCCGCTTGAAAGACACGGGTAAGGGCATTGGTACCCGGCGGAGTGGTCCTTGCTTCAGGTCCAAGTTCGGCAACGCCCTTATCTCCCGCAAGCTGCCGGGCGATATCGATCCAGGGTGTTTCACGTCCCTCCCGAGGGTCCCAGGCGTTTCCTACAAAAGCTGCAACCCTGGCATGGGGCACTGCCTTTATTCCGGCGTTCGAGATCAGGTCTGATATGCCGGGATATTCTATCGCCTTCGCCCCTTTTGTAACCATATGATAAAGGGCGGCAAGCGTATGCGTCTTTCCGCCGCCGAACTGTGTGATAAGCGTCATGACAGGAGCAGTATTTGCCGTCTCACCTGAAAGCCGGCGGAGCACCATCCCTGCATGCTCCCGTAGTGCGCGAGTGAAGCACGTCCGGGCAAAGAACTGTTTCGGATCACGGTAATCTTCCGGAGCAGTCCCGGCAGTCACCTGTTCCAGATGAATTGCAAACTCATCCGGATTAAAGGATCGACCTTCGCGTACTTCCTTGCGAGGTATCGCTATTTTGTACCAGGGTTCCATAATATGATTCCTTCTCTATCCAGCATTACTCATTACGTTTTGGACTGCCCAAGCGATAAGATCTCCGTCCTTTTTAACTCGCCCGTAAAAAGAATTCCGCCTTCCCAATTCCATCCTTTTTAAAGCCACAATTATTTCTGCTTTCTCAAGTTCATTTGATGCAGATCCATAAGCATTTTCTAAAATTTCGAGATCCGATGGTGTCCCCGCCTCGCCAATTATAGCTAAACAATAAGATCTCAGCCACGACGCTCGATTTTTATTCAAATACCATTCGCGACATAGTCTTAATAATTTTTTCGGATAAGATTGTCTCTCATAAAACCATTTTACAATTTGATAAAGTTGGTAATCATAAATGGAATTTTTTGATGCACAATATTGAATGATTCTGGAAATTTCCGTTTTATTAATATCAATATTTGTGAAATACCTTAGAATAGCCTCTGTTTCTTCTGGATGATGGCGTAAAAGATCGAGACAATAATCAACGGCAATTTTGGATTCAATTTTGCCCAATCTCGTAAGCAGATAATGAAAAAGGGTTTTGTCGATATCTTCTTTTATCTCGAAAAAATTTTCCTTGAAGGCACGTTCCAGTACTTCAGGGGCGGGTGCTTCAGGATTGCTTTCTAAAACGGCATCTAAATATCCAATAGTTGCATAGCTGCTGTACCCTCCAATCTCTGCTAATTCTTTCCTTAGCACATTTTGGATTTCTTCAATCACAGGGGTAATGCCGTCGATCTCCTCAATGGCTTCTGCTTTTGCAACTATCCTTGTTTTTGCTGATTGAAGACTGAGGCCTCTGCTCTTCAATAAATCTGTGAGAAATGATATTGCTTGTTTGGCTTCTAATTTATTTTTGCAAAAAATTCGAAAATCATCCACATAGCGAAGGTGTTTAAACCCGGCATCCCGTAAGGCAATATCTGTGTGCGTTAGATAGATTTTGGCGAGAATATCACTTGCAGAATATCCTTGAGGTATGCCTCTGCCTTTTGGCCTTGACCATCTATTTAGACACGCCATTAATAAATCAAGCAAATGCCGATTAAACCCAATGCTGTTCAAATCAGACCGAAGGATACTTAAATCAATATTTTCATAAAACCCTGCAATATCAGTGAATACAACTTGTGATACGCCTCCCCTAAGTCTTTGTAGGGATTTTTTCCGCCATGCTTGCCAAATCAAAAAACCGGATTTTATCCATTCCTTATTATTTTTCCCACCTTGTAACTGATAAGCGATATCTGGACCGCCTTGTGCCCACTTCAGGTGGTTATATATTTTCGAATACTCTTTCCCTAAAATAGCATTGTAAACTATTTCATCCTCCAAATTTAATACTGCTCCGGGCCTCACTAGCCAACCGCCCTTTGGAGTATAGCAAGTATGACAATCCTGAGGAGAATAACCTCCGTTTAAGCTTCTTGATATTGTGGAAAGCCATGTCCTTAGGTTTGGTTTTATCCACGAAAAAATAAAAGGTGGCGTATAGAAACATCTATTCGGTCTATCAAGCTTCAATCGATCCCACGCAAGTTTAAGATCCTTTTCGGACAGCATAATTCTCGCCATTATTTTACCTTGGAGCAGCAAGCAGCATTGCATCCAGCAAGCGCTTCTCTTCGCTCCCTTTTGGATATAAGGCTGAAAGCGCATTGGCTAAGCGGAGGAAATCAGGACCTCGATCCTGCTCGGCCTTGATGAGCATGCGAAGTGCGTTTGCCTGTCCGCCTGCCTGCAGGAGCATCGCAGCATGAACACGGTCGAGTGTCGTCGCGCCCCGCAAGGAATCACTTTCAATTGCAGAGGCGCTCAATGACATCTTGGAACGGCCTCTCCCACGAAACCTTGGGGGTAGTTCCGCCTCTAGCTCAGGGAATAACAACTGCTGATAATCCTTTCGGGGATCGTGCTCGATCAGATCGGCGACGACATCAGTGCCATCTTCGCCGAAAAGCTGCTTCAATCTCTCCGAAACGGCCAACAGCCTCACGACGCCTTTCCTGGTTTCAATGATTCTTCCCTCCCATTTGGGAAGTCCGATACCCAGCGGCTGCGCAAACCGGCGGACCACGTCGAAGACCAGGCTGTAGCCTTTGGTTTTGTCCTTCGGAGTCTCTTCTTCATCGTCGTCGACTCCCGAATCCTCTTCGGAGTCAACATCGTGCGTGACGCTGGAGCCTGTCCCGTTTTGGCCATTGGTACTCTGTAGCGTCCAAAGGAAGAGCGCGGTCAAGCGTGCATCCTCCTCCAAAACACCGGCCATGCCGTTCCGAGCCCGAGCCTCTGCTGTCCCGAGGATTTGCTCGAGGGCTGTACGTCCCACGACCTCCCAGACCTTTTCCAAGTACTCAGCGAGTTTGACCTCGCTACCGTCGGCAGTCTCAACTTTCCGGTACCGGCTGAATATCTCCAATGCAGGACCTATGCAGGCGAAGACCAGATCCGCGCCGCGAATGCTCTCCCCCTGGAGGCGCTCCATCCAATTGCCTACTCGGTTGGGAAGCTCACGGAGCACCTCCGCCCAATCTCCGACAGGTGCATCGTCTGGTCGCGGTCGACAAATGAGATGAACGCTGGTGGCGAGGGCTGCGGTTTCAATGGAAATCAACCTGCCTGGACGTTCTGTTGCTATGGGCCATGAGCCAGTGATAGTCAATCCCCCACGCGTGATACCGGAAAGCAATGCTTCCCAACCTTCTGTGGTTTTATGGGCGAATACAACTGAACCTATGCCATCCCCCCGAAGAACCCGTCGCCCCTCTGCAAACGCATTTGCCATCTGCGATTCGTAGAAATCACGATCTTTAACTCGTCCATCACTTTGTTTTCGATTCCAGTCTTGGACAGCTTCTCTGAATTTCGGTGATAGACAGTTCTCAGCATCAAAGGGGTCTTGAAGCAGTGCCCGATCAGGAAGCGACCGTTTTAACCAAACCAAAAAGAAATCAGACAGATCTGAATAAGCTACAGCATCATAATAAGGAGGGTCAGTGAACCACACTGCGGACGTTTGATCAGGGAGAGGGGAATGTGTAGCATCAGCAAGTTGGACCTGTCCCGAAATACTTTTTTGGGGCCATGCTTCAATTACGCGTGCAACCCAGTCAATCGCGCCTTCGAAGTTCCCAGAAGATTCCGTCCAAGGAACAGGCTCACTGAAATCCCATACAATAGGTAAAGCTTGTCGCCCGAAGGTACCTCGGATGAATTCACCTGATGGGACCCAAGTCGTTTGAGCCGATCCATAATCCGATAAACGACTAACGACAAGTCCAAGCGCATCTCTCATAAAGGAACCGGACCTACTTTTAACTTTTTTTCCAAGAACAGACAGAGCAACCTTTTGCCTTGCGGAAAAAAGATCACCAAAATTACTTATTCCATACAGCAAAACCCGAAAGCCAGAGTTCCCTTTTTCACGTTCTTTTGGCAGTGGTTCATTCGGCACGGGACAGGGGTCCCTCTTGCCGCCCAGTTCCCACTCGTCCAAAATTACTTTGAGCCGCTTCTGCGCCTTCCATACGGCTTGATAGTCGCGATCCGCTGGTAGGCGATAGTTGCGTCCCTGCATGCCGGGATGAAGAGTTACGACTGCCAGCATTTGGGCTCCACTGGTACGATTGCCATTCGCATCGAAAACCGCGTCCGCGCCGCCATGTTGTTCGGCAAGTTGCGCCCGAACGCGTTCAACGGGTAAAACCATATTGCAGCAGGGACAGGACGCGTTTCCCCTTGTCACCGTACCCTGCGGAACATCCTTCTCCATCTTCGGTTCGAAGACCTTGAACTCCACGCGCGGCGGTTTTCCCTTCGGACGGACAACCTCGTATTTAAGCGCTCGCTTCCGGCTGGCCTTCTTGCAGAGCCAAAATGACCGCATGAGCGGAATCTCGGCTCCGCAGTTGGGAGACTCGCATTCGACTGTCCGTGCCCAAAGGTAGGCTATAGGCGTGGCCCCGTCAGGGTCCTTGGGATAAAACTCAGCGAGTTCCTTCTCAGCTTGTTTCTTAATCTCACCGCCGACCCGGCGCAGTTCCTCGGCAAGCTCCGCTCCGTGCCGCGGGATATCCTCCAGCATGACCTTGAGGATTAGACAAGCCACTGGATTGAGATCGCTAGCAAATGCCTCACAACCAAGTCTCAGTGCTTCCAACGGAATCGAGCCGCCCCCCGCAAAGGGGTCCACTACAAGCGGCGTTTCTTCCGAGTGCGCCGCCTTGACAAGTTTCCGGCTCACATCCAGATAAACAGGATCGGCCGAGTTGTCCCAGTCTGAAAAGTCCCCAATGAATTTGTAAATGATTTCTCGCAGGCCCTTGTCCGTTTCAATCGCCTTGTCCCACGCCTGCGGTCGTCCGCGCATAGTAAGAAGAATTTCCCGAGCTGTCTTTTTGAATTCCTCAGGGCAATGAGGGTCGCAGGGATCAGGAAGAAGCAGAGCCATCAGCATGGCCCGGCAAGCAGCCAATGGCCTTCTGGCCCACCAGAGATGCAGGGTTGAAGGATGCCCATGCCGAATCGATTTCTCTCGCGCCGAGTGCTTTGAAACCACGGCAATTGGAAAATCGACTTCGGCTAAACGCTTGCACTCCTTCGGTATCATTTTTCATTCTACCGTTTGAGCGGGCATGGCATTATTAATTGATCTAAATAATTGCTCAAAACCTCCCATTACTGATTCTGGTATATCTGCCGAACTTCTTTTTGGTAATTCTGATAGCATTAGCTTCGCTGGCCGCCCCTTATTAAATGCCCAACCATCAGAATTTGGCTTGAAACCTCGCAATTTTAATGCATCATTGATACGGTACACAATCTGCGGATGCTTATTGGTATTTATCTCAATAAGTGTAAGGGGCTTACCTGCCAGCTCTTTTGAATAGGACTGATTCACAAAATCCAGGTAGAATTCCGCAGGGAATATATCCTCTAGAGAACTCTCTTCCGTTCTGCCGATTCCCTGACCGAGAAGAAGTACGTGACGATCTTTCATTATCCATTGTTTAATAAGCCCTTCTGCCACTCGCTTTCCTTCAGGATCAGAATCTAATAGAACCACCACATTTAATTTTTGACCCTTCAACATTGTACCAACATACGCTGCCTTTGTCGCGCCTCCAGATGGAGTAATCACAATATTTGAATTCAAGCTCTCCCTACCCTCGCTTCGGAGGATAGTAGCCATAGTGGACAAAAGCCAAAAGTCTGTAATTCCCTCAACAACTAAATTGTATTGCCCAACAAAAAGACTCTGGCTAATTGATAAACCAAGGGCTGCCTGAAGAGGGAATCGCGCATGCTCATCTGCAGTATAAAAGTCTGAAGATACTTTTGTACCTTGACCTTTGCTTTCGGTGCAGACTCGAATATTGTCGAGCCTCTCCATATCAATCATGAATGGCATGTGAGTCGAATAGATTAGCTGATTTCCTTTCGCATACTCTTTCAGACGCTTCAAAAAATCACGCTGGGCAGCTGCGTGAAGATGCAAGCCAGGTTCATCAAGAAGAATCACAGAATTTTTGAAAGTCCCTTTGGTCTCATAAAGAAAGGTCATATCAAAAGAGAAAAACCATTGAAACCCTTTTGATCGCTCATTCAGAGGAACAAGTGCTGGCTGTAGTTCATCACTGACAAATACAATCACATGGTTGCCATCAGCCTCGAAGCGAACTTGATATCTACGCTGGGACCAGTGATCCGCCAATTGGCTCGTTAGTGAAAGGGACGCATCATTCATATCCAACATACGTTGCTCTTTGTCTTGAACATTAGACCTCTTTACTTCTGTCTCGAAATCAAGACCGGCCATTTCAAGAATCATCAAAAATGTCTTGTCTTGATCTGATAACTGACCATTATCCTTTCTTTGCTTCAATTGATCCAAATAAGCTATGCCTTGAAAAGGTTTGTGGTCATCCATGTATATAAAAACAGGAACCCACTTCGAAACGATTTCGTTAACCTGCTTTTGAATGGGCTCTGGATTTGCTGCAGTTATTATCTCCTCAATGGCTTTCTTTAAATTAATTACATCGACCTTATCATGCTCGTTAGCTTCCTGAATTGCAGAATCAAGAAGTGGTTTAAAATCATTCGTTTTTGCAGAGAGAGCAGTCAAGCCCTCTTTTTCTATAATCCTGATCATACTATCTTTAATCTGGGCAGTAGTATTTTTTAGTTCCTCAGATGATGCAGCATTCGTGCACACTCGGACGCCCAACTGAGAGATGGTGTAATCTTTTAAGGCCTGTATCGGAAAATCTTTAGGAAGCATCTCAAAATTATAATTACCCTTGTAGTTTTTCGAAATTTCAATACCCAACGGCTTTTGATGGGAATGAAATAGAGCGGCTATCTCATCAGCTTCCACATCACTGAATTGGAATCTTGTTTGCACTACGACTGCTTCCGTCGATCTTTCCTTTCTATGTCCACGTGGCCATTCGCGTTCAAGACTATATGGCTCTGATTTGAAAGGCTTGAATTTATGGAGTGCTCTTAAAATAGCAGTTTTCCCGGATTCATTCTTTCCAACAATCACCGTAATATCATCAACATCAATCCAATCAGAATCCAACACAGGCCTGTACATTTTAACTTTAAATGCTTTTAACTGCATTGCTGTCCTCCTGCTTTACATTTGGAAAGCGAATCGATTGTTCAGGTATATGATCCCAAATAAGTTAATTATTAAAACTCTTTTCTTTGCTCCATTTCCATAACTATGGCAGATCATATCTTGCTTAAATTCCTTTGTCCCTTTTTTCGCGGTAGGATCTTCGCTTTATCCCCTTGCTCCAGCTGTAGCGCCTCCGATGCTGCATGAGCGATCCTTGTCCGATCCTGCAGTCGAACCTGAGTCCGTTGGATCTCGGCCGCCAATTCTTTTTCTTTGGGCAAGGTCATACGATATTCTGCAGCCATCACCCTGTTCGGAAGTCCATCGAGCGCGTACCGGGCTACCGCTTCGTCCTTCTGAGCGCAGAGAATCAGTCCCACCGGAGGATTCTCACCGTCGTGAATCCAGTGTTCTCGTGCATAATTAAGGTAAAGGTGCATTTGTCCGGCATCAGCATGCGTAAACTTCCCGATCTTCAAATCAATGATCACGAGACAACGTAAGCGACGATGAAAAAATAGCAGGTCGATTCGATACCACTCATCGCCGATACGCAACCGCCGCTGGCGGCCGACAAAGGCGAACTCGTCGCCCAGTTCAAGGAGAAAGGCCTCCAAATGCCGGATCAGAGCATTTTCCATTTCGGTTTCGGAATACTCGTCTCTGAGACCAAGAAATTCCAGCACGAAAGGATCTTTGATTTCCTCTTCGGGAGAGACAAGATCTCCAGGCAGAGTCTTTTGCCCTTTTGTCAACATAGCGGCCTTATTTTTCGATAAGGCAGTGCGCTCATAAAATTGTGAATTGATCTGACGGTCGAGTTGCCGCACCGACCAGCCGCCGCGCAGGGCTTCAGCCTCATAAAACCGCTTTGCATTTTCATTTTTGACTGAAAGCAGCCGCACATATGCGGACCAAGGAAGAGGGAAGCGACTCGCCAGGGATTGAACATCTTTAAAACCGGACTTCTCGCTTATTCCAGACGGTGTCTGGAAATTTGGCAAGGTTTTCAATGGGGCACTTTCGTTACATATTCCAGACACCGTCTGGAATATGTCCTGGTAGGTTAAATAGAAAGCGCGCATCTGATAAAGATTGCTCTTCGCAAAACCTCGACCGTATCTCGATGTAAGATCACGGGACAGCCTCTTTAGCAACTCTTCGCCGTAGTCGGCCCGTTCCAAACCCTTTTGCTCAGACTCAAGGATGCGGCGGCCAATGAGCCAGTAGGCAGCCGTCATAATGGAATTTATAGAGCGGGCAGCCGACCTCCTGGCTGCATCGATTACTTTAAGAATGTCTCTGAGAATAGAATCGTAATGAACATCCAGGCTCTGATCCGGGGTTGTCTGCTTCATCATGGATCTCCCTTCTCATACTGCGATTCGCCCTCTCGCACCACTATCGGTTTCGTCACAGCGTTTACTTCCAGCCAGTAGTGGGCCACTTTGGACACCTCGTGCCAAGGGAATCGCGCTGGGTCCTTAACGGGCTCCTGAAGTTGGGCATACTCCGAGCAGTTCGTGACAACATAGAGCCAGTAACAGTCGCGCCGGTCCTCAGCTACCCTTCGTTCATTGGGCGTAAGCAAGATTGTACCGGTATCTCCGGCCAGGCCTTTGACTTCAATAAGTCGCAGTTCGCCGGAATTGAGATCAAGACTCGTAACATCGTATCCAAGGTTCTTCTCGTGGACATCATAGACTTGGCGACCCTGAGCTGCCTCATATTCCATTACAACCTGCATGGCTGTCCCCTCGGTTTCCGGGTTGGGCCTCATGCGGTAAATATCCGAGGCGTCCCGTTCCGGATGGGGTAAAACGAGAACACTGGATATTCGTTCAATGCCTTGCAGAGACAGGGAACGTTCGCGTTCCAGTTCCTGTCTGCGCCGTTCGCGACGGGACAGGAGTTCGGCGTGACGGTTCTCCGCCTGGGCCAGACGACCTTCCGCCCCGCCTATACCTTTTTCTTTGTCCTCGATAGCCTTTCCGATCTCCTCGTCCGCACGCTGGAGCAGTTCCGTAAGAGATAACTCCACATGCTCGGCTATACGCCCGACCTCGGCCATCCGCTCTTGCTGCGTCTCTTCAAGAAAAATACGAAGGGCATTTTCATGCAGCCATGCAGATGGTTCCGGCGCGTTAACAACAGGCGGAAGTTCTTCCGGCGGCGTTGCAGGAGAAAAGTTGCCGAGCATGTTCGGCTCGCGCAGACACGGCTCGACCTTTTCGGTGAGTTCCACGGCAAAGAGCCGTTCGTGAATCACGTGTCCAAGCCCGTCCACAATGCGGGCACGGTAAAAATCAATTCGCGAAGGGGTCTCGTGTTGAAGGGAATAAAAGCAAGCTCCCTTGGAGAAGTTCTCAGCCGCCTTAAAGTGGACGTGTCTGCGGATCGCCCAGGGAGGACCAAAGCTCCTTTCCTACGACCCGCGCCCATGAGGAATTGATCTGCATGAGCCCGTAGTCATACGAGCCGTCGGCGTTGCGGTTGAAAGCGTCGGGCCGAAAACCGCTCTCCACCCTGGCGATGGCCCAGAGAAGTCGGGGGGAGACGTTATAGATGGAGCCTGCCTCCTCGAAGCAGAAGGCATGGAGTTGCCCCGCGGGAAAGAGGAAAAGTAATGAAAAGAGGACGACGACTTTTTTCATGGTGATTTTTCCTCCCTTGCCGAGGCGCTATGATTGGAATTCCCAGGGGCGGGCTCGCGGTTACCGTTTTTTTGTTTATTGGTTTGTTGAAAATGCCGTTTATTGATTTTTTTGTTTATTCGTTTTCTTCCCGGCCGGAGGGCTGTTGTTTTTCTTTGCCGGCGTCGCCGAAGATGAGGCCGATCTGCCATCCGTAGGTCTCGTTTTTGGCGAGTTTCCCCTCGGCGTCGAATTCGTTGCCGGCCCTGGACTTGAGACCGGTGAAGGCGACTGTCTCGTTGTTCAGCAACTGCCTGGCCTGGGCGGGGGTGATGTCGGCGTGCCCGAGCCGGTCGAGGCTGTTCTTCCACAGCACGAACTTGCATCCCTCCTTGTAACCCGAGCAATAGTAAGACTTTTTCCCCTCGTAGACCGGTTTCCCGCATTCCGGGCACTTGCCCAGCTCTTCGCGCTTGTCTTCCATGACTACCTCCTGATTTACTTGTGTTTTGACGAGTCGATGCGCGGCTTCGCCGCGATCGCTCCTTAATATATAATGTTTTCGATGCAGGGATTTTTGGTTGGAAATCAGTAAAAATCGAGATTATGCCTCGTTGAAATTCAATATTGACATGTAATCATTATTAGGTTACAAATGATCATGTGCGAAGTTCTGTGAAAACGAAAGCTCTTAAGGATATCGGGAAATTACCGGAGGCGATTCAAAAGGCACTAGTGAACCTGATCGACGATTTGCGGGAAAAAGGTCCCATCAGGAATGAATGGCCGAATTTTGGGAAAATAGGAACATTCGATTATCATTGCCATCTGTCGAGAAAATGGGTGGCCTGTTGGCATTGCGAAAAGAAATCTATAATTATCGAGGTGTATTATGCAGGCAGTCGTGAAAACGCGCCATATTGATATTAAAATCCGGGGCAAGAATATCCCGACTAAGTTGATCTATGCCTTGAAAGACGAATATGGAGACAAGGTCAAGATCACCGACGATGATGATGTTCTGGTGAACATCCTGGAAACGCCCTGGTACAAGGACCTCAAGGAGAAAACGACTCCGGGAGACACCACGCGCATTTATAGGGAGGCGAAGGGGTGGACCCAGGAAAAGTTGGGCGAGTTGTTAGGCGACATTCCCCGGCAGCATATTTCCAACATGGAGCACGGGAAAAGGCCGATCAGCAGCAATACCGCGCGCAAGCTGGCAAAATTGTTCAACGTGCCGATGGATCGTTTCATTTCGGATAGGTCATTGAATTGAAGATTCAATAGCCGCCAACTCGAAACCCCTTAAAGTTTGAAGGGATACTGATGAACGACACCGATATTCTTTGTCATGGTGTCGTCTGCATTCTCGGAGTGCAAGAGTGTTTATTCATCCTTATGCCAAAGCCGATTGACAAGGTTCCAATCGGTTATATCATCCTTGTCAAAATCCTCCTTTTCAGCCCAGGGTACCAGAACAAGCCCCATTATGACAGCTATAGTAAGTACGATAAGGATGGTGCTGATCCCGGCATCTTTCAGAAAAAATATCAGAAGCCCTAAGAGGAACACCAGAACCATTATCTGGCCGGGAGTTGCGCGTTTGAAAAGCTTTTTTAGCATAGCTAATCCTTTTATCACGATTGACCTGCGATCATGCGAGCCAGATCGGCAATCATTCTGAAGGCCCTCTCAAAGTCGAACATATCATAATCGGAAGATCTCAAAACCGGCTTTAGCTGCGTTTCCAACTGAGACAGCAATTCCTTTTTCCGAGCATTGGAAACATCGATTTCATCGTTATCCGGAACCTGGAGTTTCTTTTTCAGTAGACCTATGAGAAGAGGATCTCCGAGATCAATGCCGAGCCTGAAAACGGCATAATCAATGTCGTAAAAATCACGGATTGCCGGTTCTCTTCGCGTCAATGCCGCCCTCAGCTTCTCCGCGTAGGTCTCTTCACGCGTAAGGACCACGATCTCGAATTCTTCGACCCCCGGCATGCTCGTAAAGGGATTTTCCAGGAGTGTCCTGACGTTTCCCTTGACGGGCGGAACCAGGATCTCTTCGCGTAGCCCGACCTCAATCTTGATCCGGCCGAACCCGGAACCGACCAGCGTCTGATAGGCGACCTGCGCCACGTATTGCTTCGAATTGTTGAACCCGGTCAGTTTCTGCTCCATCTTGAAGACAGAGGACTCTTTTCCAAGGGCGGAAATCCACTCTTTGACGGGAGTGATCATCCGGCTCCGATCCGATCTGCTTGCGGCGGCCGACAACGAAATAGTAAAGTCAAGGTCCTCGCTCAACCTGTAGAAGTCCGCGTGAATCTTGCTCAAGCACGTGCCGCCCCTGAATACGGGGGGCAGTTTGCAGCCGCTACAGAGGTCCGCGAGCAGCACCGAGCAGAAATAATCCTTCTCCACGAGAGCCGCGTTCAAGCCGGTTTTTCGCGCGGTATAAAGGACCGCTTCGCGGAAAAGCGGCTCGTCCTCATGAAGAGAAATTTCAATCGGTTTCGACAGCGCCATTTACGATTAACCCCCATTCCTTGTTCACGGATCCTTTTGCCGGCTTTCCAGGGATCCACTTGATCAGGGACTTCATGGAACCGGCATTCTTTTTGAATCCACTGAGCATGTTTTCGGATACGCCTGAGACGGCGAGAAGATATCCTATCCGGCGCATGGTAGCCTTATTCCCGTATCTCAGGGAAGTTCTTGTAAACTCATCCAAAAAAACGGTATCCTTCTTTATTGTTGCCGTAATCCATTGATAAGCACGTGGGATTGTATTGTATCTCGACCAGTCGTAGACGGCGTCCAGCAGGGCACGGGCTTTTGTTGCAATTAAGATCTTCTCCCCATCAGGTGCCACGAATTCAGTGAAAGCCCCAAGCCGGTTATCCGAGATTTCCATGAAAACGTAATCGAAACCGCCTATGTTCTTCTCTCCGCTGATCCGGTTATTGTAAACATATACCCGATTCGGCACCTGGTCATCGAATCCGTAAAGGTAAAACGCGTTGGGACCGCTGACCTGGTATTTGCCTCCGATTTCCCTCATCAACCTTGAGAGGATGTAATATTCACTGACGGCCAATCGCCCACCGGCTGGAAACCGGGGAGGAACCAGGTAGACTCCACGCGTCAGACGTATGAACACGCCGGACCGGCTCATTCTGCTGAATAGTTCCCGCTCCTGCT